>Ga0180007_10005635_pt1 | contig 12553 bp, 11 predicted proteins | sample MM_PC_MetaG_FD_121122 | JGI IMG/M metagenome (GOLD analysis project Ga0180007, IMG submission 121122) | Groundwater microbial communities from the Aspo Hard Rock Laboratory (HRL) deep subsurface site, Sweden - MM_PC_MetaG | ecosystem: Environmental > Aquatic > Deep subsurface > Groundwater... | reverse complement strand
TCTGCCTAACAACAATTCCCTCGCTACATCCAGCAAAAAGGAAACGTTGCGGACAGAATGCCTGACATGCCATGCTCAGGTCATTGAAAAGGAACTGCTGAAGAGATATATTCATCAACCTTTTATCGAAAAAAAATGCCTGACATGCCATGTCAATGCAAAAGATTCTTCTCCTGTAGCCGACCAGCCTCCCTCAGGCCAACAACAAGCCAGGGCAAAAATCAGCTGGCTCAGTATGTCCCCATCAGCGTCTGAGAAACACACATTTCTGCTGCCTGCAAAATCCGCCTCAGGCAAAATTTTGATTGATGCAAAGGTACCCGGTAAATCGCCGTTGCGGCAAATATTGACTATCCCCGCGGCAAACACCATGGCAAAGGTGGAAAACGACCAGACTCCGCCGGGGATAACAGACATCAAGGCCGACGTTCAGCAGGGTATCCTGATCAATTCCGTAATCACCTGGCAGACTGACGAAAAAACAAACGCAACGGTGCACTTCGGCATTGAAGATACAGGGCAAACAATCGATGAAAAGTACAGCTATGCTACTGACCATAAAATTACTTTGCCGGGCTTGAAAAACAGATCAACCTATCAGGTTGCCATCACATGCCAGGATATTTTCGGCAACAGCTCCACCTCTCCTATTTTCAGCTTCTCCACTGCGGACATTTCCCCATTGCTTGCATCTGCGTCCGAAAACCAAAAGGTCAGCAGTGATAAAATTGTCTTAAAAAACAGCTTTTTTACCACTAACGATAAAAATATCATACTTGAACTGACAGCCAATCAACCGGTATCCATCGCTCTCGGAACTGCAGCTGATGAACCCGCAGATAGGCAGATCATCCTCAAAAAATCAGGCCAGTCAACTGATATGACAGAGGAACATATTTCTTTGACAAATAAAAAATACAGCAGCATGACTGTCTGCACGACCTGCCACGAGGGCTTCAACCAGCAGAAATCCCACCCGGTCAATATTCTACCCAGGGGAAAAACAAAAATACCCCCCGAGTATCCAACCCTGCCGGACGGTCGTATCTCCTGCATGACCTGCCACATTAACCATGCAGCAAACATTGAATACAGACTCATCAAATCATCGCGAAAGGAACTCTGTTTAGGTTGTCATCCGGACAAATTTTAACAGAACTGTTCCGCCAGCAAAAAGCACTGACTGCCATGAATCCATACAAACACAAAAGAAAAAAACTCAATCTGAACGTGAAGCGGGAATTCCAGAAATGGCTTTTCCTACGCATGACAGCGCAAGTTCTGATCAGCTCCCTGGTTGCTGCAGTGATTCTTTATTTTTACGCCAGAAGCGAAATTACCGACAGCTTCTACTCAGCCCATGTGACAATCCGCCGGGTAAGCGATCTTCTGCTGCCGGTCATAGCTGCCGGATCCGCGGTGAGCTTTGTGGGTACCCTTATCGTGGTAATTTTTCTTCCCCAGAGAATAGCCGGACCTCTTTACCGCATCGAAAAGCGCCTGGAAGACTTGAAAGAAGGTGACCTGCGCTCGGAAATAAAACTGCGAAGAAATGACATTCTGCAGGATATGGCTGCAACCCTTAACGACTGCACCGGTTCTCTGCAGAAAAAAATAAAGCTGGCCCAGGAAAATCAGGCGCAACTTGAAAAAACTCTCCAAAAATCAGCGAAAACTGGTGATGCTTTCCGCAAGTTGAAAGACAATCTGGACAGTTTTAAAACCTGATACTCACAACTCCTTGCATTTTTTTAACCATCCTTCTGACTAAATTATTGCTTTTTTTGTCAGACTATGGCAACTATTTGCCATATCTGCGTGTTAGACCTTTATATTTAACGCCTCGCAAATAGTTTGTCTATTCTGGAATTTCCTTTTTTCATTAACTTTTGCCTTTACCAAAAAAAAGAAAATCAATTTTACTTTCGGTTGGTTATACGCTTAATTTCAACATCAGGAGGATAATTTAAGTGAAAATGAGCAAAAAATATAACAAGATTCAATTGATGAAACACACGGTGGCAGCAACTTTTGCAATCTTCCTGACTACAGGGGCAGCGGCACCCTTTGCCTTGGCTCAAGATACCGAGCGTCCTGTTTTGACCGTCGATGATTGCGTAAAATGCCATGATGCCGCACCACAGGCCATTGAAAGTGCAGGCGGTAAACATAAGACCGAAGTCACCTGTATTGACTGCCATGAGGGTCATCCTCCAAAAAACACCGACATTATCCCTCAATGCAGCAAGTGCCATACAGACGAAAAACATTTTGAACTCGAAGGCTGCCTGGGCTGCCACACAAACCCCCATACGCCGCTTAAGATCACCCTTGCCGATAATCTGACCGAACCCTGCCTTACCTGTCATACCGATCAGATTGACCAGTTGAAACAGAATCTAAGCAAACATACCGAACAGTCTTGCACCACTTGCCATACCGCCCATGGCGAGCTGCCGAGCTGCACCAACTGTCATACCCCCCACTCTGAAGACATGGTACAGAGTGACTGCCTGAGTTGCCACAAACCGCATATGCCTCTACAGGTTACCTATCCTGACGATACACCGTCCAAACTGTGTGCATCCTGCCATCAGACCGCTTATGACCTGTTGATGGCCAACACCACGAAACACCATGAACGCTCTTGTGCCGATTGCCACAAGTCCCAGCACAAGATGATTCCGAAGTGCCAGGATTGCCATGGCGTACCACATCCCGAGGATATGATGAAGAAATTCCCAATTTGTGGTGATTGCCACGGCATTGCCCATGATGTGACCAAGTAACAGTTTTTTTAAAAAGAGTGAGCGGAGATACTGCTCACTCTTTTTTTTCCCCATTCGCCTATCACACAGAATATTCTGTGTTCTGCTACTTATTGAACAAAGGAATATGTTATGAAAAAGAAAAGAAAAATTCTTTATAATGTCCTCTCCGTTTTTTTCATTTCCTCGGCCATTTCCTGTATGCCGATCAATGCTACAGAACGCGGAACAGAGGTAAAGAACGGAAATGATAAAGCCCCTATGCTCCTTGCCAGTGCCGAGCAGCCGGCTGTCGCACCGTCGGCCAAAAATGGCTCCGATCTTTATGCCCAGACCCCAGAACCTCTGACCGTAATGCAATGCGCCCAATGCCATATCGCCGTATTCAACAAGATCAAAAATGACGGCGGTCGTCATCGCATCAACTGCCAGGACTGCCACCAGCAATTTCATTCATACAATCCGACCAAAAATAACTGGAAGGAAATTATGCCGCAGTGCACCCAGTGCCACACCGAACCACCCCATGGGGCGAACTTTCTCGACTGCACGACCTGCCATATCATCCCGCATACCCCGCTTAATGTTCCGATGAACGATTTACTGGCCGGTCAATGCGCCAATTGCCATACCGGTCCTGCGGGTGAACTGACGCAATTCCCCAGCGCCCATACCGAGCAGGGCTGCAGCACCTGTCATCACACCAAACACGGCAATATCCCATCCTGTATGGAATGCCATGAGCCCCATATTCCCGACCAACCGGTGGAGGCCTGCAAATCATGCCATCCCGTACACCGGCCGCTGGAAATCACCTATGAGCCCGGAACCGAGGCTACATGCGGCGCCTGCCATGACCAGGTCTATAATGTCTGGGCAGCCTCCCCAAGCAAACATTCCGGAGTTGCCTGCGCCAAATGCCATGAAAAGCATGGCCAGATTCCGGAGTGCACCAACTGCCATAATCAGCCCCATGATCCCAAAATGCTGGAAAAATTCCCGCGTTGTCTCGACTGTCATATCAACGCCCACAATCCGCCGATTAATAAATAATCAACGTTTCTGCGGATGCAGCAAAAAAGCCCCGGTTTCTTCCGGGGCTTTTTTTATCCTTTTTTTTAAGAGCATCAGCAGTAAAATTCTGCTACATATTTAAATGATTACTTTTCCGGATTGCATGAATCTCACCTCCTTGTTAAAAAACTAATTATTTCTTTTCACGGCCATGCAAGGATCAAGAGCTTATCCGGAAATAAGCTTTTCAGGGAATCACGCCGTATTTTGAGGGGGATTTGTCTGCAACGATTGAACGCCCAAAGGGCATTGCTTCACGGCATAAAACCATAGGCGCGGCTGCATTCCGTCGTGGTTTTCGGAGTTTCGCAGGTCCCGCTTACCGGTGATTGAGAAGCGGACAAAGGCGGCAAAAAGATGGATGTGAGAACCAAAATTTTATTTACTCTTTACGAACAAACTCTCACTAAATAACACAGCATTGCGGATAACGCTGTTGGTCTGAAACAACCATGCCCTTTTCCAATCTCAAGAGGAAAATTTTTATTTACATGGCCTTGACCGGGCTTGTACCTTTGCTCGTTCTTGCTTTTCAAAATCATTATTTCGGCAAAAAGGCCATTGAAAAACTGGAAATTGAGCACCTGAGTTATTCCCTGAAATCAAGATTGCTCTGGTTAAGAGAATGGACACGACACACCAAAAAGGAGTTCTTCAGAATAGGCATCCAGCTCTCCTCCAAAGACGCTCCAATTACCAAGAAAGATCTCACGACTCTGGATTTTGCGGTTCAGGGACTCTTCAAGGGTCACTCAAAATACAAATCTCTGACTGTTTATGATCAAAACTGGTCTGTTATCTGCCAGTTCAATGAAAATCCGCAGTTGCAAATACCTCCCCCTTCCAGTGATTTCAAAAAGAAATTCGTCATTCCCGATATACTTTTGACGGACAGTCCGTATCTGACGCCTGACAAGGATACTATCCTGCCCCTTGGGCAAACCGTGCTTGACCGCAATGGCCATCCAGCTGCTTATATTATCGCTGAAATGAATACGACAAAGTCCCTGAAACGGGTTTTATCCGACACCTCGGATCTTGACGAAAGCGGCAAGATTTATCTCGTTTCCGGTGATGGGAAACTTCTGTATCAGGCATCTCCTGTGGCCTATGAAGATACATGTTCCGGCACCATAACCTTTACTGAAAATCTCCTGCAAGGGCCATACTGGCAGTTGCAGAAAAGAAGAGACTGCAAGGGTGTTTCTGTTTTTTCCGTTGCCGCGCCCATTCCGGAGATGGACTGGATTCTCATCGTTGAAGTTGACAAAATGCACGCCATGAAGGAAATCGAGAGATACAGAGGCATAGGCAGCAGCACAGCCCTGGCAATCCTCATTCTCATCCTTATCGGCTCCTGGCGGACGGCAAGTAACGTGTCTGATCCTCTCGATGAACTGGCACGGGTTGCCCGGCATATCTCGGAAGGCAATCACCAGGAACGGCTCCCTGGTTTTAAAGACCGCTATCTCAATGATGTCGGCGAGGCATTCAACGCCATGCTGGATACCCTAGACGCCAACAAGAGGCTGATGATTCAGACCATTTCCCTCAGCGCAGTGGGGAAACTGAGCTCCAGCATTGTCCATGAAATGCGCAACCCCCTCTCTTCCGTCAAAATCAACCTGCAGGCCCTGGCGCGTAAAGTAAAAGATGATCCGTCCTATGCGGAAATGGCCAGCATAGCCATCTCCCAGGTGAAACGGCTTGAATCGATGTTTTCCGATCTGCTCCATTTCAGCAAACCGATTCAGTTACATCTTGAAGAGGTGACTTTCCGGGAGATCGCTGAAGAGGTACAGGAAATTCTTACTCAGAAAGCCGCCGATAAGATCATTTCACTGGAGATCATCGACAATCTGGGCAGCTCATCAATAAGCGTCGACAAGAAACAGGTTGTCCAGGCATTAATCAATCTTGTTGACAATGCCATCCAGTGGTCGCCCGACAAGAGTACGGTGCAAATCATCGGCGAACAGGCCAAGGCCGCTGGTGGTTTTACTATTATTATCAAGGACCAGGGGCCGGGAATCCTGGAAGACCAGATAAGTAATCTTTTTCAACCTTTTTATACCACCAGGGAAACAGGGACCGGATTAGGGCTGGCCAATGTGAAAAAGATTGTTGAATTTCACGGTGGTTCGGTTTTTGCCGGCAACAATCGAGATGGTGGAGCACGATTTTCAATGACTTTCAACGGAAGGCCACGCTGATGAGCGTAATACTGATTATTGATGATGACAAACTTCTCTGCCGCAGTCTGCAGATCCAGCTCGAGTCTGTCGGACATAAAACATATCTTGCCCACACCATGCATGAAGGGATGGAGACTGCTGGACTTGTGGAAGCGGACCTCATACTGCTGGACCTCAATCTGCCGGACCAGAGCGGACTGAAGGGTTTGCCGGCACTGCTGGAAAAAAACCATGCCTTGTGCGTGGTGATTATGACCGGCAATCCCGACAACAAGGCTGTTATTGATTCCATGCGCAAGGGCGCCTTTGATTATCTTCGCAAACCTCTGGATCTTGATGAGCTTTTTGCCATGGTTGAAAAGGTGGAAGACCGCAAGAAAAAAACGCAATCGCCCCAGGCGGAAAAGCCTGTCACAGCCCGCCCTTCCCTTGACGATCTCATCGGCGCCCATCCTAAAATGATTGAACTGCTGAAGCAGATTGGTCTCCTGTCCCGCAGCAGGGTCACTGTCCTGATCCAGGGAGAAAGCGGCACAGGCAAAGAGCTGGTGGCAAAAATTCTTCATGCCTCCTCCTCCCCCGGTATGCCTTTTGTGGCCATTAACTGTTCGGCGGTTGTACCGACCCTGCTGGAAAGTGAACTCTTCGGCTATGAAAAGGGGGCCTTTACCGGCGCGGATAAGACCAAAATCGGCAAAATGGAATTTGCCGGGGAAGGGACTGTGTTCCTTGATGAAATAGGCGACATGCCCCTTGACCTGCAGAGCAAACTGTTGCGCGTGCTGCAGGAAGAGGAATTTGTCCGGGTTGGCGGGCTTGAGACTATTCACCTCAAAGCGCGGATAGTGACGGCCACCCACCGGGATCTGCAAGGCATGGTGGAGCAAGGGCAATTCAGACAGGACCTTTTTTACCGACTGAACGTCTCCACTTTAAATATCGCTCCGCTGCGGTCCCGTCGGGAGGATATCCCCTTGCTGGTTGACAGTCTGCTGGCCAGAATCAGCTCAAAGCTGCATTGTGACTTGCCATCCGTTTCCGAGGCTGCCATGAAAAAAATGATAAATTATGCCTGGCCGGGCAATGTCAGAGAGCTTGAAAATGTCTTGACCCGGGCCGCGGCCCTTTCCCGAGACAACAGAGTTCTTGCCGAAGACATCGTCTGGCAGGAGACCAGAACCCCTGCTGCCTCTGCTCAACAAGCCGAACCATTCACACTGGCTGAGGCGGAAAAATCTCATATTACCAATGCCCTTCTCGAAAACGACTGGAACATTACCCATACCGCGCTGAAATTAGCCATCTCACCCACCACCCTCCGTAAAAAAATCAATGATTTCGATATCAGAAAACCGACAACCTGAAAACGATTCCCATGCCCTGAATGCCAACCCACAGGCTTAGACCGCATATTGCCGGTTGACGCATTGTTTCCTTACAGATATTCTTGGAGATCATGCAACTGAAAAAAATAACCATAATCATCCTTGCCATCTTTACACTTCTTCTGCCGATGCCGCTTGCGGCCTATGATCTGAATGAGAAGATTCAGCTGCACGGTTTTGCCTCACAGGGCTATCTTGACAGCTCCGGCAACAACTTCCTGTCGGACAGCCTGGGCGGCACCTTTGATTTCAATGAAATCGGCGTCAATCTGAACGTGCGCTTTACCGACAAACTCCGCTTCGGCGGCCAGATTATGTCGAGGAAAATGGGGAACTACGGTGACAACCGTATCCGTCTGGACTGGGGACTGGTGGATTACCGCTTCCAGGACTGGGCCGGCGTACGACTCGGCAAGGTCAAGATTCCCCTGGGCCTCTATAATACGGAAAGGGATTCCGACTTTCTCCGGCCCATGATTTTTCTCCCCCAGAGCATCTATGATGAAACACGACGCGACACCTGGCTCGCCCAATGGGGGGGGGAACTTTACGGCAACGTGGCACTGGATGCCTTCGGAGACTTTGACTATAAACTCTTTTACGGACGCATCAAATATGAGGGCGACTCAGTTTATCATGATTCCACCCTGGCCAACATCAACAGACGGCTGGCCGATAACCTGACATCCCCCAATCCCGATCCACTTCTCCCCTCCCACATCAACCAATGCGACCGCGACAACGACTACCTGTATGGTGCAAACCTCATCTACTCTCCTCCCATTGAAAATCTCCGCCTGGGAATCTCCTATGTCAGCCAGAAGGATACATCCTACGCGGACAATGTAAAAATAGGCGAATATAAAACCAACAGCTACTTTGTCTTTTCCCTGGAATACGCCTGGTGGAACCTCTCGTTGAGCGCGGAATACGGAGAAAACGACCGCACGCAAACCCTCTACGACGTCACCACCTTTGATGGCCCCAACCAGGCCTGGTACGTCATGCTCACCTCCAGCGCCACCGACAGATTAGGCTTTTCCGTTCTCTACGACGAATACTGGAAAGATAAATACAACAAGGACTACTCCATCCATGCCAGCGGCAGGTACAATTCCACCCCCTGGAGAAAGGATTGGGGCTTTGGTGTCCGTTACGACATCAACGAAAATTGGACAGTCAAAGGCGAGTGGCACATAGTTGACGGCTCGGCCCTGCTGCTTGAATTTTTCAACCCGGACGGCACCGAAAGATACTGGCAGTACGGTGCGGTTAAAGCGTCCTTTAATTTCTGAGCATGATTAGGAATTCCATGGGAAAACCGTTGAAAACAATCATGTTGCTGCTGCTTCTCATGCTTTACGGGGCGCCCGGTTCCTGTCTTGCCGCCGAGATCATTCTGGTGGTCAACCATGACAACCCCCTCACAGGAATTACCTGGCGGGCGGCCGAGCGTATTTTTCTCAGCAAGAAAACGGAATGGACCCAGGGCGAACACATCCATGTCGTGGTAAACAATGAGCCGGAGGTGTATGCTTCTTTCTGCCGGGACATTTTAAAAAAAACTTCCCTGCAGTATCTGCTCTATCGGAAAAAGATGCTCTTTAACGGTTCAGGAATCCCGCCGCGGGTCATGAACAACGATGAAGAGGTCAAGGACTTTGTAGCGTCCGCCAAAGATGCCATAGGCTTTATCAGGCAAGAATCTCTGGATTCCAGGGTAAAACTGCTTGTCATCCGTTGACGTCTTCGGCTAAATGCTGGAGACAGGGACAACAATGTCATGAAAATCCTAAACAACATCAGGACAAAGGTATGGAGCTGCGTTGCCATTGCCCTGCTGGGCTACCTGCTTGCCACCATCGCCACATCAATCTCCAATATCCGTATCACCGACAGTCTCACCAGGCTCGAGGCAATCCATTTCCCTCTGGCGTTGAAGGGGGGGGAAATTTTCACCCTTTTCAATGAACAGACCATGCATTTTGAAGGCGGCCTGATTACCGGAGAAACCGATGAGTTGGCCAAGGCCCGCGAGCATCATGAAGAGATCAGCTCTCTGCTCAACGAAATGGTGCAGATGGCATCCAGTCAGGACATGAGCTTCTACTCGCAGCTCCTGACATTGCGCGACGCATATGAGGATTACTTCAACCTGGCCGCTGACCAGTATATGCAGATGTCCCAACGCACCGATATCTTTGAACACACCCAGCTGCTGCTGCGCATCGGCAAAGTCAGAGAACGTCTGCTGGTAAAATTTAAGGAAATTACCGGCCAGCTCACCGAAACGGTGGTTAATGAAATAAAAAACAACAAACAGCGGGCTGCTGGCAATTCCCGCCTGCTGCACCTCCTGTTCATTGCCGTGCTGTTGATTGCCACCCTGGCCATCAATCTCCTGGCCAACAGACAGCTCATCACCCCCTTGAAAAATCTTAAGGAACTGATCGACAACTTTGGCAGGGGAAAAACGGTCGAGAAACCGCAGATCTGTGATTCGGCGGATGAAATCTGCAGTCTCGCCCTCTCCTTCTGGGGCATGACCGAGGAGTTGAAAAAAATTTCGGTATCCAGAAACTATCTGGACAACATCATCAATTACATGTCAGACTGCCTGCTGGTCCTGTCGCCGACTCTGTCCATCACCAGGGTCAACCAATCCGCCCTCAATCTTCTTTCCTACCATGAAGAGGAACTGCTCAACCAACCGGCCAACCACATTTTCAGTGAATATGGTACCGGTGCCACCATTCAGACAATTTTTGAAGAGCTGCTGCAGGGCAAATCCATTACCAACCTTGAGATGATGCTACGGACCAGGGATAATATCCTGATTTCTGTTCTTTTTTCCGGCACAACTTTTTACAGCACATCGGGAACAGTTGAGGGGGTGGTCTGTCTGGCCCGTGATATCAGAGAATTGAAAGGCAACCTGGACAACAGGGAAAGCATGTCGAATTTCGATCCCCTGACCCATCTGCCCAATCACAATCTTCTCCATGACCGGTTGGAGCATACCCTGCGTCTGGCCAAACGCTCACAGAAACTGTCGGCCCTGCTTCTTATCTATCTGGACCTTTCTTCCGCCATTATCGACGCAGGCGACGATACGGGCAAGCTGATTCTGCAGGAGGCAGCCAAACGCTTTCTGCAGTCTGTCAGGGAAACAGATACCGTGGCAAGGATGAAGCGTAACCAATTTGCCATCATTCTGACCAACCTCAACGATCAACAGGATGCCAAGCTTGTTGCCGGCAAAATCATGCAGGAATTTCACCTGCCGTTTCATATTTTCGGCAGTGGCGATCTTATCCTCAGCATCGGTATCACCCTGTTCCCCAGTGACGGTAGTAACGGCAGTACCCTTTTGCGCAATGCCGACACCGCCCTGACCGAGGCAAAAAAGCAGGGAGGAAACTTTTACAGTTTTTACACCAGCACAATGCCCACCACTCAAACTGATATAAACAGTATCTGATCAGTTTCTCCCCAGTTTCTGTTCACTGCAGTCCTTTACATTTCCTTGCAGGATTAACTCTTTGCCTCTCTCCTATTCATTCCTGACAAAAATATCTCTATTTATTTCAACAATTACAAATAATTACAGATAACATCCGATATCATTCCAGTCAACTCACTATACTTGGCATCCATTATGCTTTCAGGGTAGCCAGTGCGGCAAATTGCCACAGCGGCAAATTGCCGCACATAAACTTATCCAGAATGGCTCCGCTTTTTCTGGAGCCCTTCAAAATTGACTGCCTCGTGGAAACCTCCCCGGCAGCCGGGCTGTGCATGATAAATTCCTGATTTATCTTCACAAAATTCGGCACCGGGAATATTTTACCCCTCAGGGGGGCATAAATACGAGGCCATCAAAATTCGTCAACAAAAACGGAGGATTGCTAAATGAAGAAAACAAGAAAAGTAATTTCAGCAGCAGTTGCTTTAGGTGCACTGGCAACTTTCAGTGTTGCCGAGGCCGGCGTAATCACCGACTGGGACCAGAGCAATGTTACACCCCGCACCCCAACCAACATCACCACTCCAGATTTTGTATTTGACCAATACAATTACATTGAGCCGGGCTACCTGACTGATCCCAACACCGGCGCGATTTCCGCAGATGGTTTCATGCCGAGCGGCTGGGCCAAATACAGTGGTGGTTCAAATGCCATTCTCGATGGCACAGGCACCATTGTCGGCGCCATGACCTGGAAAGAGAGAGACACCCAGGGTCCGGGCCTAAGCATCGTCAATGGCGATGACCAAACCGGCGATAACTGCATCATGTCAGCCGGCTGGAACCCAGATTCAACCGTTGTTCTGGACGGCAGCGGCAATGACATCACCGAGATGGACGACTGGTGGGGTATTGACAAAAAACAATGTTCCGACCCCTTTCAGTCAAGCAAGCGCTTCAAAGTCGTCAGTTATGTAATTGACGCTCCGGTCGACCTGACCTTCAACGTGGAAAACAACGGCCAGACCGATCTTTACCGCCTCCTGATGAAATACGGCAACCAGACAGGTTCCCGGGTCACCGGCTTCACCATGCAGCTCGGTTTTCTTGATGCCAACGGCAACTTCACCGAAGCAGGTGCAGGTGACGGTCTTTCCTTCGCAGCCCGCAACGGTGCCAGCTATGACTACACCGTTCCGACCACCAGCGACATCATGAAACAGGGTGAGCTTGATGCCCTGCAGGCCCACGGTCTCTTTGGTGCACCGGATCAGCACCATACCTCTTACGGCTATTTCAACCCCTACGTACGGGCCACCTTCCTGATGACCGCCAACCAGACCCACATCGTAGCATCTGATATGTCGGCCGTTCATACCGACCTGTTCGGTGAGTGGCTGCCCTCCAGCAACCTGAAAGGCGCTCTCTACTTTGACGCTGACGGGATCGTATACACCGACAACATCCTGATGGCAAGCTGCCCCGGCAACTTTGACGAGGAAGCAGGCAGCACCGGTGTTGCCACCGCCGACTGCGACCAGACATGTGCCGACAACCTCGGTTGCGACACCACCTGGGTAACCTACCGCGAGTCCGTTAACATCACCATGAATGCCGACGGCACCTGGAATATTCCTGCCGTAGTCGGCACAGATATCCGCCAGC
>Ga0180007_10005634_pt1 | contig 12557 bp, 7 predicted proteins | sample MM_PC_MetaG_FD_121122 | JGI IMG/M metagenome (GOLD analysis project Ga0180007, IMG submission 121122) | Groundwater microbial communities from the Aspo Hard Rock Laboratory (HRL) deep subsurface site, Sweden - MM_PC_MetaG | ecosystem: Environmental > Aquatic > Deep subsurface > Groundwater... | reverse complement strand
CTCCAACTCATCGGTCTCGGGTAATTCATCGGCAACAGGTTCCGCTTCAGCACCGCCAGCCGCTTCACCGCCTGCACCATAACCTGGGCCGGTCAGCTCGCCTTCGGCCAGGCCGGCACCCGGGACGCTTGCATCTTCATCCACACTCCCGGCTTCCTCTTCAAAGATCTCCTCCTCGTCAAGAACCTCAAGCTCTTCATCCTCGGGTAATTCATCAGCAGCAGGTTCCGCTTCAGCGCCGCCAGTTGCTTCACCGCCTGCACCATAACCTGGGCCGGTCAGTTCGCCTCCGGCCAGGCCGGCACCCGGGACGCCTGCAGCTTCATCAATAATCTCGGCTTCCTCTTCGAGGATCTCAGCCTCGTCAAGAACCTCAAGCTCTTCATCCTCTAGCAGTTCATCAGCAGCAGGTTCCGCTTCAGCGTCGCCAGCCGCTTCACCGCCTGCAGCCTGGCCTGGGCTGGTCAGCACGCCTCCGGCCGTGCCGCCAGCCGCCGCGGTTTGTCCCTCATCTTCACCCGCCGCCGTTCCTGCAACCGCACCATCCACCGAACTGCCTGCGGCAGCCTCTGCTGTTTTGGTCCCTGAAAATAAGTGGGCCTGATCATCGCTTATGCCGGCGGCCTTGGCAATCATCTCTCTGGTCTTATCGAACTCCTTGAGCAGTGAGGATGCAGCTTCTTTCCGGCCGTCGCCCTGCATGACAGTGTCAAGAATGCCGCTGATCAGGGAGAGGAGATCCTTGGGGTCTAGGGGGCCGCTCAGTCCCAGTTTCTGCAAAAGGTCGTTTTTATGTTCATCGGAGATGGTGAAAACGTTATTGCGGCCGATAACCAGGCCTGCCGGGTTTTTCCCCTGCCGGGCCATGTTTTTCAGGTCTTTGTTTATGGAGGATTTGAGGCTGCTCAGGTTCTTCTTTTTCTGGCGGATTCCTTCAGGATCATCAACTTCCCACAGTTGTCTGATGAGATCCTCGGCGGCAATAGAGTCAATCTCCTCCAGGCTTTCTTCTGTGGGGAAATAGGAGTGGACCAGGTTAATGAGACGGCCCTTGAGTGTGGCCGGATTGGGCTGGAGGTTGGCAATGGCTTCAGATATGCCCTGATGTGTGATTAATGCCATGATATTTTCTGCGGCTTGGAACGGTTTGTGGCGCTCGGTGTTTGCTTGAAGTTGCTGGGATATGCCGGCACTGCAAAGCGATATTTTTTTTAGTCTCTCTCCTTTCAGCATACAGAAGGGCCGGGGAAAAATCTATATTTTGCTTTTCTAATAGATAATCGCTAAAATAAATTGCATTCCCATTGTTATTATTACTTTTTCCTCCAGGAGCCACATGAAATGACATCTTTGGTAATAGTTGAATCAGAGGCAAAGGCACAGGCTCTCTCTGAGCAGTCCGGTGGCGCGCATGAAACGCTGCTGCTGCGATCAGCACCCATGAAGGTCAGCCATAATACCAACGCCGCAAAATTATACACCGGAGAAACGGGGTTTCAGTTTGTGCCGACGGAAACGGAAATGGAGTTTGCCAAAGGCCTGCTGACCAATCTGCATAAGGATATTTATGTGGCGCTGGAGAGTGATCAGCGGGGAGAGTACTGGAGCTGGATGCTGAGCAAATTCGCTTTTGCCGCTGCAAAGGGGCAGAAGGGGATCAGGCGAATCCATGTCTCAGGTTTTGCGGGTGAAGAGCTGGCGGAATCATTCCATCTGGTTGAGTCTGTTCAGGACGGTGCCGCTGCGGCATTTTATATCCGCTCGTTTTTTAACAGCTGCCTGCTGCGCCATCTGAACAGATTGCTCGGCACCGTGAACGGTCCCGGTGGTCTGCCTCTGAATTTTGCCGCGCTTACCGCTCTCTTTCTTCTGGAAGAAAGGGAGGCGGAAGTCGATGCCTTTTCCGGTTCGGCGAAATGGCAGATTGCAGCCCGGGTATCCACCCCGGCCGGGGCGGCCAAGGTCCGGCTGCAGGAGGCCTATGAAATAACGGATGATGGTATTTTCAAAGATCCGGTTGAGGCGAAAAAGGCCCTGGCCCTTTTCCTTTTTGAGGCCCGGCCCCTTACGGTTAAAGGAGTGGCGGAGTCGGATTTTACCATGGAACCGCCCATGCCCTACCGCCTTGCCGAGCTGCTGCATGACGGTTATACCATTCTGGCTATGGGGCCGGCAAAGGTTTTACATGCTCTGCAGAAGCTCCACTCCGGCCTGGCCGTTGATGGCAGACACACCGGTCTCATTTCAGCGCCTTTTGCCGTAATTTCCCTGCAGCATCAGGCCACCCTGTCCCGAATCAGAAAAGCGGTGTCAACCATTTACGGCAGTGGGGAATTGATTGAACGGCAGCCAAACGGCCATGTCATTCTTCCCCTGCTTCCCGATCTTGCCGGTGATCATCTGCAGGATGTTCTGTCCGCCGAAGAGCGGCAGCTGTATGATCTGATCCGGGACCGTGCCCTGGCCAGCCAGATGCCCGAAGCCGCCGGCCGCAATCTGTTGATGGAATGTACCGCGGGCGGCTGCCTGTTTCAGGGTCGGAGTCCCTTGCTGACTGAAAAGGGTTTTCTCAAGGCATTTGACAAAGGCTATGATCTTTACCTGTCGCCGGACTGTCCTCTGCAGGATTTACAGGCCGGCCAGGAACTCACAGTGGAGCAAGTCATACCGGAACAGTCCTCCGGCGTCACAGCAGAATACTATACCTTTGATTCTTTTTGCGAGGATATGGCTGAGTTTTCCGTGCCCCTGGAGTCAGCTTTGATCCTTATACTGCAGGAAATGCTTGATAAGGGATACCTTGCCGTTGATGCCGGAGGCGGCTTTCATATCGAGGGCAATGCCGGCAAGGTGGTCGCCACCTTGAACCGGGCCTTCCCGGCCATGAAGGGCATCAACCTTTCCGCCTATTTTGAGCAGACGGTAGGTGAGGTTGTCAGCGGCCGCAAACCCCTTGACTTTGCCCTGAAACAATTCGATCAGAACTTCATCATGCATGGCGTTCCCCTGGTCAAAATCCAGGTTCCCAGGACTGTCCAGGTCCGGGAGAAAAAATCAAAAAACATCATTAAGAGCCCTGAACCGGAGCGCCTCAGGCCGGCACCGCAGCAGGCGGCGGCAGCAAAGGATTTCGATGAAAGCCAGGAAGCGGGCCGGGCGGGGAAAGTTGCCGAGGTGACGCAGGCCTCAGCCGCCAAAGCGGAGGAGAGGCCTGCTGAATCACCCCAGCAGGCAGAGCCGAGGACGGCGGATGCGGCGATGGCATCAGAGCAGCCGCAGGAAGAGGGAGAGGAAGAGGATGTTCGGACCTCCATGGTCGAAATCATCTCCCCGCAGGAGATGACCGGCAAAGAAGAGGTCCCGACCCGGGAAACGGTTGCCGAGCTTGCTGAGGAAGTGGCGGCAACGGACATGGCAGAGGTTCACGAGGAGCAGCAGGCGGCTGTTTTTGAGGAGTCGCATAAGCCGGCGGCTGAAGAGAGCGGCCAGAAGGCTGCCGAGGTTGTGCTCGCGGATACGGCCGTTGATGCGCAAACGCCGGCGGACCTGCAGCAGGGTCGAGCCTGTCCGGATTGCGGCAGACCGCTCGTGTTGAAAAGTGATCGTTTCGGCAGGTACCTGGCCTGTTCGGACTATCCTGCCTGCCGCCACTCTGAATCATATGAAACCGGGCAGCAGAAAATGGATATGCCCTGCCCTCTCTGTGGACAGGAGCCCCTTACCGTCAAACGGACCCCCACCGGCAAAAAGCTCTATGTCTGCCCCGGGGAGGGGTGTGAATTCATGGCCTGGTCCCGGCCGCATGCCAAAAACTGTCCGGGCTGCGGTTCTCTCTTTCTGGTGGAGAAAAAGATGGCAGACGGCCGGACGGTTCTCCGTTGTCCCCGGGCCGGCTGCAGCCATTTGCAGGCCCTTGCCGGGGAGCAGTTGGCGGGTGATGCCGCCGAAGGTCCGGTTCCGGTAAAGAAAAAGATCCTTGTGCGCCGCCCGGCAGGAAGCAGCGGCGGTGCCGGCAGGAAAAAGGTGCTGGTCCGCAGGAAAAAAGGCTAGTTCAAGCGGTCAGCAGAAAGAGATTGCCCTTGACCCATTCCCCTTTTTCTTTGCGCAGATTGACCCTGTGGCGGCAATATACCTTGAAATCACAGTTGTCAGCAAGGGCATTGATGTAGCTTTCGGCCTGTGCGTAGCGGCCGGTTGTCTGCAGACAGTAATTCTCCTCGCATATCTCGGTGGAAAAAAGAAAATAGGCATGGCTTCGCGCCTTTTGCCTGATCATGCCGAAAATCGGTCTGAGGTCAGCGAGATAGATGAAGACATCGGCAGCGAGAAAGAAGTCGAATGTCTCTGCTGTTTTTTCTAAAAACGAGAGAATATCGTTTTTGTCCAGTGCTGCATAAACTTCCTTTTCCCGGGCCATGGCCAGCATTTTCCCCGACAGGTCGATACCGGTAAAATGAGTCACACAGTCGCTGAAGGCAAGTCCTGACAGCCCGGTTCCGCATCCCATATCCAGTCCGTTGGCAAAAAATGTATCAGTGGGATAATCATCCATCACAAGCCGCAACTGGGCAGGGATCGTGCACGACAGTTTGGTCAGCATGGCGTCGTCAAAATGGTCGGAGAACTGGTCAAAAAGTTCCTTGGCGTAGGCAAGAGGGCAGGTGGCGGTCGTCTTGCCCTCAAGGGCCTCCAGCATATGTTGGGCTGATTCACTGGCCGGATTCAGTTCAATTACTTTGCGATAGCTGGCAAGGGCCTTGTTTTTGCGGCCCATTTGCTGGAAGAGTCCGGCCAGATACTTGTGGGCGGAGAGGTAATTCGGGTCAAGGGCAATGACTTTTTCAAAGGAGCTGACGGCCTGCTCCGATGCAGCCATCTCCTTGAGCAGGACACCGAGATTGTAATGTGTATCCGTGTCATCCGGGGTGAGGGACAGCACTTTTTCATAATACTCTTTTGCCTCTTCCAGATACTCCATTTTTTTCATGGTCAGGGCCAGGTTGAAAAAGATATCAGGATCTTCGGGATTGATTGTTCCTGCCTGCAGGTAGGAGAGGGCTGCCTGGGCAAAATTGCCTTGAGAGAAATGGTGAACTCCTTGGTTGTAATGGTAGCTTGCCAGCTCAGGTGAGAGTTTGACAACTTCCGTAAAACGGGTAAGGTCTGGCATTGCTTGCTCCTGTTGCTGGTAAAGACAACCTCGTAGAAAGTGAATGCAAAAGTCGTCCGGATGGATTTCCAACTTGGTGCGGCAGCCGGCAGGGGCTTCATCATCGGCCAGCTGTCTCTTGTGCAACTCCAACGCATGTCGGGGTTGTTGTTCAATGGGCATGGTTTTTCATCATGTTGACCTGGCTGCTGCAAAGATGAAAAGGGTCAGCATAAATTTCAGCTCCCTGCTAATGCAACGTATCCATATAGGCGCTAAGCTGGGCCGCCAGATCGCTGTTGTCAATCAGCAGCGAAACTTCATGGTTGTATGCCAGGGCGGAATGGCTCAGGTTGTGGCTGCCGATAAAAGAGTAGCGTTTGTCAATGACCACAATTTTGGCATGGGTGGTGGTGTCCGGCGAGTCAAAGAAAACACGGATGTTGTTTTTTCGCAGCTTTGCGGCAACGCTCTTGTTTTCCTTGTTGAGAGATTCATCATAACCTGAATTTTCCAGGAGAACCCGGACATCGATCCCTTTTTTCCGGGCAGCGATAAGCTCTTGGACCAGTAAGGCCGGTTTGTTGCCGGGCGAGGTGGTTGTCTTGAAAAGAAACATGGCCATATCAATGGAATGTTCAGCGGTTTTGAGGTAATCAACAAGGGTGGTGACGTATTTGCCGTCAGGCAGGACAATGATATCGCCGGGACCGGTGGTGATTTTTTTGTGAAAAGTAACGGCGTTCCGGTTGTTTTCCAGGGGGGAGCCGGTATTAAGCGCGAGGTATGGTTTAATCGCCTCAAGGGATTTTTCCCCGATATCGGCGATATCAACCAGTTGGTCAAGGCTGTGGAAGGGGCCGTGGCTCTGGCGGTAGGCGACAATGGCTTGTGCGCGTTTTTCCCCGATATAGGGGAGTTCCTGCAGCTGCTGCACGGATGCGGTATTGATGTTGATCCGGCCGGTCAGCCCTGAGGCTGCCTCCGGCCGGATGGCAAGCAGCAGAAAAATAAACATCAAACTGCAGATCTTTCTGATAACGGTGTTTTTCATGTTGTGTTGAGAGGCTCTATGATTTCGGAGTATCTGTTTCTCACCCTATACCCGGAACCCAAAACTCTCAACGCAAAACTCAAAGCCGTTGTAATAAAATAATATCGTCGTCTGGTTGTCAGCGACGGCATAAGGAGCCATAACGAAATGCTCAAAAATGAAGAGGTTATTTCGTAACGGCTCCTAAACTATTTTTTTGGCCACCAGTCCACCCCGAGGCGGGAGATGACGTTGAAGCCGCCTCCCAGCACCAGGGTGTTTCTGCGGTTGATGCTGTCCAGGAAGACCTGGATTTCATAGGAGCGGGGGTGCCGGCGTCGCAGATGATGATCAGGGTTTTGTCTGCGGACAGCTCATCCTCATCGCTGACTTCCCCGGACACATAGTAGGGAATGCCGCAGCCGCCATAGGATATGAGGCTGTCCTGGGCAAGAATCGTGATATTGGCTCCGGGCAGGAGCCGTTTGCAGTGACAGGCGGCTTTTGGTCCTGCGGCAACACCGCCTATGATGACAATTTTCCCCCCCCATGTTGTTTTATCCCCCGGTACGATTATTTTTTCAAGACTTCCATAAATATGAGACAGTTAGTTATTTTTTAAGTAAGGTCAGCAAATTTTCAGCAATAATACACAGTTAAGATGGCACATCCGAAAGAGTGCGATCAATATGCAAAAAAAGGGGCACCCGGGGTGCCCCTTTAATCCATGATCAAGGCGTCAGCCACCAGTTCCCAGAGGTATTTCACCGGGATATCCATAGCGTGTTCAGCCAGGGCCTGCTTGATCTGGCCGTGGCAGCTATGGCAGGGAAGCACAATCATCTCTGCATTAACGCGCTTGATCTGCTCAATTTTCCGGCGGCCGTAATGAAGCCGTTCTTCTCTATAGGGAGTCAGCATAGTACCGCCGCCGCCGCCGCAGCAATAGCCGTTTGCTTTTGCTGGATAAAGATCGACCCAATTAGAAACAAACTGATCCAGCACCCAACGCGGCTCTTCGTAATAACCGTGCCCGAAGACTTCCTCTGATTTCCGGCCGTAGTTGCAGGGGTCATGATAGGCCACGCGCTCTTTGAACATGGACTTATCCAGTTTGATCCTGCCGGACTTAATGTAGTCCACCAGCAAATCAAATACTGTGTATGCCTTGTGCTTATTAAAAAAATCCGGAAACCATTTTTGCAACCCGAACCGGGTCGCCATATAAGCGTGCCCTCATTCAGGGTACATGAGATTGTATATTTCAAATTGCTCCATGTTTTCAACAATCCGTCCCACCGAAACCTTCATGGCCTCGTCATCGCCGGAAAAAAGGCCCCAGTTGACGCCTTCCCAATTTTTGCTTGGAACGGTCCAGTCTTCTTTGGCGGCATAAAAAATTTTCCACCAGTGAACCAAGTCTTCGTTCTGGGTATTGACCAGCTTGTTGTGAAGCGTGTGAAGAATGTTTGCCCCTTTTTTATTCACAGGCACCTGAAAATTGGAAAAACCGGGCAGGGCAGCAACCTCTGCCCCAACATCTTCTATAATAAATAGAAAATCTTCTTCCGGCAGTCCGATGTTGTTTCCGGTCTGAAGGCAAAGCTCAATGCCTTTATGGATCATGCCCGGCACGTTGCTTCGGTCAACCATACCCCGTATGGTTCGGATGGTATTGATAATATTAATTCCCATGGGGCAGGCATGTTCACATTTTCCGCACATGGTGCACAGCCACGACAGTTTGGATGCGATCAGTTCTTCATCCCTTCCCATGAGCACCATGCGGATCATTTTTCGGGGATCAAATCCGTCAATGCCGGTTAAGGGACATCCTGCAGAACAGGTGCCGCATGCCATGCACATATCCGGCAAATGTTTACTCTTCCGGAGCGGCGCTTGTTGCTTGATTAAAGACGGTTTCCGTTTGGTTAGGGTATCCATCATTGATCCTATGGTTGTTGTTTTGTCATCCAAGCGCGGCCTCGATCTCATCCATCACGCCGTACTCTTCAAAATCACCGATCAGCGTGGCGCCGTTCGGGCACTCGGCAGCGCATACCCCGCACCCCTGGCAGGCTACAGGATCAACCATGATCCTGCCCGAATCCGGATCAACGAACCTTGCGCCAAAAGGACATACCGCGATGCATCGTTCACACAAGGAACAGATGGCGTGCCGCACATACGCCGAATGCCGGGAAGCTGAAATACTCTCTCTTGAAAGAATCCGCAAGGCGCGCAAGGCAGCCGCTTTCCCTTCCTGGACAGCCTCGGCAGCCCTCACCGGGCCCCTGGCCAGGCCGCATACAAAAATGCCTTCCTTGCCGGTATCGACAGGCCGCCATTTGCTGTCAGCCTCTTGGATAAATCCATCCTGCGTCGTTTCCACATCAAACGCCGATGCAACCAACTGAACCGGGTTCGGGATCAGGCCTGATGCAAGCGCCACCCTATCTGCCTCAATGCAAACCGGTTCATTGACAACAGGGTCATATCCTTCAACAAAAACACGTCCTGATTCGATTTTTATTTCCGGTTTTTCGTGTTTTTCAAAGGGAATAAAAATTATGCCTTTGCCCCGCGCTATTGTATAAAATTTTTCCGATTCGCCATATGTCATCATGTCCCGGTAAAAAACATAGATATCACTACCCGGATTGAGCTCTTTCAGCTTCATCGCTGTTTTTAAAGATTTTAAACAGCATATCCGGCTGCAATAATTGCGCGGTTCTTCTCTGGAGCCGATGCACTGAATGAAAACCACGGTATTGATATTTTTTGCATCAACGCCCGGATGGTTCAACTCCGCTTCAAGGTCATAAACCGAAATGATTTTTTTATCGGCCGGGGCATCGGATGGGAGATCTGCCTTATCGCCGCCAGTCGCGATCACGGCTGCCCCATGAAGAACCGGCGTTTCCTCCCCGTTTTTATGACGGAGCCTTGCCACGAACTGACCGGCAATACCTGCGTTTTTGATGACTTCCGTACCAATATAAATGGTAATCAGCGGATGGTTTTTGGCCTCATCCATGAGCTTTCCGATCATCTCCCGGATTTCCTCATCATGGATATTCGGATAATTTCCGCCGATGGTTTCCTTTTTTTCAACCAAAATGACCTTAATTTTGTGAGCAGCGATGGCAATGGCCGCACTCAGGCCTGCCGGGCCACTGCCGATGACCAGCGCTGTTTTTTGGATGGGCCGGAAATCCGATGGGGTTATTTTTTTTCTGAAAAGACGGTTTGCACTCATCTCCAGTTGATTCATCACAGCGCCGAGCACGTCACTGGAAGACGCATTCTCTGCCAGGGCGCGAAGATTTACCACATCCATAAATGCCTTTGGGATGCCGGTTTCCGCTGCAAATTGCCTTAGCCTCGGCAGATACGCCAGGGCATGGCAGGTGGCAAAAAGCACCCGGTTGGCAGGCCCGTTTCGCAAGGTTTCTTTGACTTTATCAAAGCCCTCTGCATCACAAACGGTTTTTGCCTTCAGGATATCTATCTTGCCGGGTATTTTTTTGAGTTCAGCCTCAAGCCGGTTTTCTTCAATGACTTTGTCAAGCAATCCGCCGCAGGAGCAAAGAACCACTTGAAGATGGGGTAGTCCTGAAACTTTATCGGATAGGGGACTGACAGCGTGTTTTTCAGGGATGATCCCGGTGGAAGAGAGCATCCGGGCCATACGTTCCGAAACAGCACCGGCGCTCACAACGGAACTTCCAATATCCATCCATTCTGAAACAGCGTCAGCGGAAAAAACACCGGGATGCGCTGCAAAATCCGGATGTTTTTGCAAAGGATCCTTTCCGGTTGCCAAAACCGCCATATCAAAAACAGCGTCAACGGGCTTACCGCTATGATCAACATAGCTGATTTTTAGATCACCGTCTTCTGCAGCCGGTTCAATGCTGTGAATCCGGCACCGTATGAAGGCCACATTGTTTTCTTTTTCCGCATGATCCCGGTATCGCTGATAATCCCTGCCGAACGTACGCATATCCATATAAAAAATCGTTGTTTGCGTATCACTTCCCAGTCTTTCTTTGGCAAACAAGGCCTGTTTGATGGAAATCATGCAGCAGGCGCTGGAACAATAATCCGCGCCGATCATCATATTGCGCGACCCAACGCACTGGATCCAGGCGATGTTCTTGGGCGAGCGTTTGTCCGACGGACGAATCAGGCTGCCTTGATACGGGCCGCTGCTGCTTAAAATCCTTTCAAATGCGCTGCTGGTGACCACATTGGGGAAATGCGCCATGCCATAGATGTCCATATCCCGAGGATTGAACAATCCAATGCCGGAGGCTAAAACAACACCGCCGATGTTTGAAAACGCCAATGTTTCAGGCTTCATATCAAAATCAATCGCGGCAGTGGGGCATACCTTTATACATTCACCGCAGCGGGTGCAGGCCTCTACATCAATGACACGCTGATTGGGAATCTGGTAGGGAACCGGGAGAAAAACCGCTTTTCGTTTTCCCAAAAGCGCATTGAAGGTATCCGGGACCTCCACCGGGCATACCTTTTCGCAATCCAGGCATCCGATGCAGCGGTTGGAATCAACCCCGGTGGGATGCTTTAAAGCCGTAACGGTCATGTTTCCGGGATTTCCCTCAACCGATATCACTTCGGTAGACAGGAGCACCTCGATGTTTTCATGAAACAACCCTTTTCGCAGGCAAAACGCCTCGCTGTCGTCTCGGTCAAACATGGGCAGCATCCGGCACATGCCGCAGTGGTTGTTGGGAAACTGGCGGTCAAGGCGGGTGAGAATCCCGCCCATGGCAGGAGCCCGGTCAATCAAACCGACCTGGTAACCCAGTTCGGCAAGATCCAAGGCGCTGCGAATCCCTCTGATTCCTGCGCCGATCACAAGTATTTTGGCTGGCTGATGATTCATTTTGATGCGCCGCTTTTCTGCTTTTCATCAAACATCAAATAAGGGATCGGTTCTTGAACATCCCGGCCCGGCACATAGCCGTACCTGGCCTGAACCTGATCCGCTATTGTAGAAAAAATATCGGCTACCGGAATTTTGCTTGGACACACGCTGCTGCAATGACCGCATCCAACACAGGCATGCGCCATATGGCTGAGCCGGGTGAGGTGAAACATGGTGGTGTCGGTCGGCAGTTTGACAGCCCCCCGTTTTTGCGCCCGGCGCAGCAGGGTTTCCGGCCTGGAAGAAAACACATCCGTCAAAAACACACATTCCTTGCAGTAGCAGACCGGGCACGCTACCCGGCAGTTATAGCAGTTCAGGCAGGTTCCGATCATTTTCTGGAATTTTTCAATGGAGTTGATTTTTTCAATCGTTTCTTCAAAAACAGCCTTTTTGAATGCAGCTCGCTTTTCACGGAGTTGTTGGGCCTGAGTTTGCCTTTCCAAGGGTTTTTCCGCAATAGGAAGGCCGAGTTCCTTGATCAGCGCTTCACCGGTTTCGGTTCCGGAAGCAAACAGGACCGAATTTTCAGGAGCGCCGAGTGTGCTCATCACGATATCCGCGCCAACTGGTTCAAACTGCTCGCACATCTTACAGGTTCGCGTAATGTCATTTTGCAGCGACGTGCTTTTATAAAATTCCGATGTTACATCCGCATGCGCCGATGCATGACTTAAAAACACATCGTTTTCCATACGGCCAAGACACTCAATCCCGATCAGGACGACATTTTCCAATGTGCATTGATTCAGTTTAACCAGTTCAATGAGCGCGCGAATTTCGCAGGGCCGCAGCACAAGAGCCAGCCGCTTACCGGTTGATTGGCGGCAGACGGTTGAAGCCTGACGGGCAGCGTTAAACGGCGCGGCAGGCGCCAGCGGATCAATACTGTCCATCGCCTCGACATTGGCAATCAAGGTCGGCATGGGCAATGCCGAATAAGGTGTTTTTGCCGCAACCAGCACCGCGTCAGCCAGATTCAGGGAAATCAGTTTTGTAAGCGCTGCTTTTACCGCCTCAGCCGGGCTTTTATCTTTTACCATTGCATACACGGACATAACCACCTCGCTTAAAGAACCATGATCCCTTTTGCCGGGCTCGGACCCATGTCTTGGATCGTCTGGATAAAGTCAGTCATATTATGCTGAAATTCAGGGCCTTCGCTCGCGCCGATCCATCTAAGCCGCAAGCGGTTTTCATCAAATCCGAATTGTTTGATGATGGCCTCAATACCGGCCATGCGTTTTTTGAACTTCAGATTTCCATTGATATAATGGCAATCTCCAGGATGGCAGCCGCCGATAAACACTCCGTCCGCGCCATCCAAAAAGGCTTTCAGGATATACTTGGGATCAATCATGCCCGTGCACATCATCCGGATCATCCGGATATTGGCAGGATAACTGAGCCGGGAGGTT
>Ga0180007_10005633_pt1 | contig 12558 bp, 8 predicted proteins | sample MM_PC_MetaG_FD_121122 | JGI IMG/M metagenome (GOLD analysis project Ga0180007, IMG submission 121122) | Groundwater microbial communities from the Aspo Hard Rock Laboratory (HRL) deep subsurface site, Sweden - MM_PC_MetaG | ecosystem: Environmental > Aquatic > Deep subsurface > Groundwater... | reverse complement strand
TGGATTACGAGATAGAGCAATTATTCTTTGTCTGCTAGACACTGGATTACGGGCCAGTGAACTGTTAGCAATGAATATCGAGGATGTGAACTTCATAACCGGAGAAATTCATATATTGAAAGGTAACGGAAGAAAAAGCCGTTATGTTTTTCTAGGGTCAAAATCACGGAAAGCACTTCGTTCATATCTAAAGTACAGACCCGATGACACAGAAGCTCTTTGGCTAGCCAGAGAACGAACAAGGATGGAATACTGGGGCTTGGAGGGAATGATTCATAGACGAGCAAAAGAAGCAAAAGTCACTGCACCTTCTTTACATTCATTTCGAAGGTGGTTTGCTCTTACTTGTCTTCGCGCAGGAATGGATGCTTTTTCTTTACAAGAATTGATGGGGCATTCAGATTTGCAGGTTCTAAGGCGTTACATTAAGCAAACATCTTTTGATTTGCAAGGCGCGCATCAAAGAGCAAGTCCGGTTGATAATCTTTATTAATATGGTTATTGTTGACAAATTACCTTTTTTGGTCAGCTTTTACAAGTTCAATTATCTTTAATTGAACTTCATCAGATAAATCATCCCACCTCCGAGCGACTTCTTCAATTCCAGTCTTAGGTTTGTCCATATTAAGGATTTCATAGATTTGTGGGCCTAAAACATAAGCCATCGAATATACAGTCCGTCTTGCTGGCAATCTAGAGCCGTGAAAAAATTCACTTAGCATTGAATATGAAACATCTAGATATTTAGCGAAATTTTTTTTGTTCCCATCACTTATTGTCTGTTTCGCTAGCCACTCTGCATATTTCTTATTTAAATATTCTCCGAATACATTGTCGTTTTCCATCATTACCTATTAACTTTTGAAAATGGATATTTAAAGCAGCCAAATTCATGTGGTTTCTTGATACAACATTTTCTAATTAATATAATTATTATAATGCCACAATAGATAATTAATTCTCAATAACTCTCAAATAGACAATTTCAATTTTTTTCAACTATGAATATGAAGTCCGTTCCCTAACTTTCACCTATTTATGTAATTCCTATTATACACTTATCTGTATTTATTTCCCTACTTGACATTTATCGGTATTTTGGATACAATAATTAAGAAAGAGATAAGAGGTGATTTGTGATTATTCTTGCAATAGCGAATCAAAAAGGTGGGGTTGCAAAAACAACGACAGCCGAAAATATTGGTGGATATTTTGCCAAAAATGGAATCCCCGTATTAGGCATTGACCTTGATAGCCAAGGGAACTTTTCCACTTCATTGGGCCTGGAAATGGGTAACGGTTTGTACCGATTTTTGGTACAAGACGAACCCCTTGAAAATGTCGTTGTTCACGCAAGAAATAATTTTGATTTAATAACAAATGACCACAGCAGTCTAATTGTGGAAGAACACATCAATCGCTCGAATTTTCGAGAATACATCCTCGCAAAAAAACTTGAAAACGCAAAAAAATACAAATTAATCATTCTAGATTGCCCTCCTTCCGGTTCAAGTATTTTGCAACTTTTAAGCTTAATTGCTGCAGATTTTGCAATCATACCAACCACTCTTGACCTACTTGCTTTACACGGCGTTACTCAAATAATCCAAACTGTTAGTTCTTTGAATACATTCCCTAATGTAACTCCTCCAAGATTGGTTGGAATACTTCCTACTTTCTTCGATAGATTCCGCACAAATGAAAGCATTTTTAACATGGCTGAACTTCAAAGAATTTGCGGAATAGATTTAATTCTTCCTCCAATTACAAAATCCACCATATTACGGGAAGCCTCGGCTCACGGACAAACTATTTGGGAGTATGCTCCTAAAAGTTCAGCAGCAGTTGGATATAAAGACGGAACACGAATAAAAAATAGTGCTAATTGTTTTGGTGGTTATTTACATCTCTGTGAATTAATCTCCCCTTTAGTGAAGTGAGGATAAATGGCAGTAACTTCAAATACACCACGAATGAGATTACACCCCATTGATGATGCCGTTCAAGCATTACAAGATAACCCCATCTATTCAAAGGGAATTCGTTCTCAACAAATGTCACCAACAACAAGAAAAAAAGACAGAAGTGACCGAGCGCGCTCTCGTATTACATACGATTTACCCGAAGAATTAATTAATTCAATTGAAGCAATTGCAAGAGTAAATTTCACTTCGCAATCCGGGATAGCAATTATTCTACTTCTTAAGGGTTTAGAAGCCTTTTCAAAAGGAGATATAGATGTTGCTTCAAACTGTTTACCTTCTCGGTCTGTAAGATTTGACCAAATTGTCATTCAGCCTAAAATCGCCCCCGTTTTTATCAAAGGCAAGATTATATACCCTAGAGTGGATAAATCGCTTCTAGACCTTCCTGATGAATCAATTGGTGACGATGATGGGCGACATTGAAAAATATTACGTCACCAATCATTGTCACCGCAATGGGGTGACGTAATGGGTGACGTTGCTGGTAGATTTCGCATAAAACCTGTCACGGCAGATAAATCAAATATTAGACAGTTAACTTAAAACTAGTAGGAGTACAAATGACTCCAAGATTTAAACTTCTCAAAGATAATGTTCGTAATGTTCACAGCAATGGGAAAACAATTAACGGCGTTATTGTAAATAATCAAGATGAGTTTGTTCAATTTGAGTCAGGGTCTGAAGAAATTCTTCCACTTATTTTCTTACGCGACCGAACCATAGTTCGATTGGTAAGCCAACCGGTTGTAATTGCTTATTACGATTTGGAAGGAAAACTTCACACTTACACACCAGATTTCCTTGTTGAAAGAAAGGACGGCTCAATAGAATTACACGAATACACATTGTCAAGTCGTCGTCACAAACCAGAGAATATTGCTAGAGAAAATGCCGCGCGAAAATATTGTGAAGAAAGGGGGTGGAAATACATAGTTCATACCGAACTTGAATTTCCAAACCCAACATGGATAGACAATATTCAGGCTTTACATGGTTTCATCGCAAAAGGATACAACAATGACCTTGTTCGTAAAGAATTAATTATTCTTCTAGGTACTGGAGAAAAACTCACATACTCCTTAATCATTTCAGAACTTTATCACAGACTCGGTATAGAAAGAAAAGTTTTAAACGGCACACTTTTCCACATGCTTTACTGGTCAGATATTTTTACTGATTTGAATAAACTGATATTTATTCAGGGACATCCAAATCAAAATATGAAAATATGGTCAGAAAAAAAATTGGAGGATAATTATGTTAACTGAAATTTCAGCTTCTTTACAAGACGGTTCTGAACATGTTGCACAAAAAGGGACTTTGATTTATCGCGGGAAAAAAGAGGTATCGACAATTGCCATAAAAAACAATTGCTTTGAAATATCTGAAATTTTAAATGACGGGAAGAATATTTCTTTCCAACTAAAAAACCTATCAACGGGTCAATATGAATTAACCAAATTTTCAGAATTATATTCACAAAGACTTGAAGCGGATGAACACCTAATTTTTGCCGATAATTTTGATGAACTAACAAAAAAAATATCGGAGATACAACCCCCACTTCCCAATTTACCTGAATCAACAATTCCTAAATGTTTGCTTTCCAAGGCAGAGGAAAATATTACCAAAAATAATAGTATTGATTTACTGATTAATGAATTGGAAAAAAACTATAAATCCCAAGGTATAAAGATGGGATTCCGACAACTTCTTATGCAGGCATGTTTAAGGTATAACGACCAGCATAACTATAAATTTGGAATCCATCCATCTACCTACTATAAAAATAAAAAACAACTGGAATTGTACCAATTCGACATTAAACAATACGCTTCATCTCTACATAGAAGCTCATTTAATCAAACGCGATTTAGTGCAACCACTTTATGTTTTCTAGATGTAATAATTGAAACTTACATCTGTGGTGATGAATATCGGTGTAATCAAGAACATGTTTATACAAAAATAATCCCATGTATTCTTAACCGAACTGGAAACAAATGGATTAATCCGGAAAAATGTAAAAATAAAATCCCAGCCGATTTTGTTGAAGAAATTCTTAACCCAGATATTCCCTTTGAAATATTACTGAATAATCAAGAAAAAACATCCTTGCTATCAGATGTACATCTTCCGAGCAGAACATCATTCTACAATTACGTTCGCCAGTTTAAGGCTGACAAAAATCAAACAGAAAAGCAATTCAGAGAAAGATATGGAGATGAATTCTTTGAAAATACAATTCTCGTTTTTGATTCATACATTTACAAAGCAATGTATCCGTTACATTATGTTTTTGCTGACCATTGCCTTCTAGATATTTTCATTGTTGATGAACAGACCAGAAGTGAGCCTTTCAAAGTATGGTTTACCGCATTAATTGATGCCAAAACAAGGTGCATTTTAGGGATTTCTCTTAGTGAGAAATCACCGTGCATTGAGTCTATTCAAACTGCATTAAAACACGCAATTTGGCCCAAAGAACAATGGTTGGAAAAGAATAATATTGATTCAAATCTATCTTGGGAATGTTTTGGCATTCCCGTCAATCTCTCTCTTGATAATGCATGGGCGCATCATTCAATATCTCTTAAAAATGTAGTGAATAGACTCGGCTTTAATGGTCAATATACAAAAACCACATTGATTTTTCGCCCACCCTATAAAGGAAGGTATGGTGCGTTGGTTGAACGTTATTTTGGCAACATCCAAGGCCAGATAAAAGAACTTCTAAAAGGGGCTGTAAAAGACAGGGAATTCGTTTCTATTCAAAGTGCAAAACGAGAAGCATGTTTGCTTTATTCCGACTTGTTGGCAAGTATTGTGAAATTAATCGATGCTTACCATCACGAACCACATTCAGAACTGGATGGACTTACACCTATACAAAAATGGATGGAGGGAATTGAGGCTCATTTACCAATAATTCCGCTTCAAACAAATGATAATGAACGACTATTTTGGAGAAGTTGGCATGATTCAAGAGTAATTCTCCGAGACGGAATCCATTTATTTAACATGACATATTCTTCCCCAGGTTTATCTAAAGCTCAAATTGTTGACTGGGATAGGAAGAAAGTGGAGTATGGAGTCAGTTTTGATGTAGATGATATTAGTACATTAGCCTTATTTCAAAACAACAAATTTGTCTGTGACGTAAAATCCAAAAAACTAAGAATAGGTACAGCAGAATGGCTAAAATTTAGTCTGACTGAATTAAAAATTGCAAGAGAAATGTCTAAGCAGAAATTCAATACTCCCACAAAATGGATGGAATGTTTTTATGATTTCAAGGAAATCAACGAACGAAGAACTAAAGAAAAAAAAGAGTTTAACAGAAAAGGAAGTTTGCCAAAAAAACAATCAGATGAAAACAAAAAAAGACAGGAAAATGGAGAACCAAAAATCAATCAGCACAAAGGTGAATTAACACGGCTTGTTGCTAATTTCGTTAAGAAAAGTAAAAGGAGTAATTAATATGGAAATCGAAACAACCTATATTGATTCAAAAGTACTTAATGTCAGAGAACGATTAAATTTACTCTCTGATTGGAAAAGAGAATACGATGAGGAATACAAAAAACTCAACAATGAGTTGCTTCTTCTCGGAGATAATAAACGCGATTTTCAGAGAGGAATACAAATTATCCATCTTCAAAAAGCAGCCCTTTATCGCTTAATTAAAGAGCCAATTTATCTTGATTATCAAGCAATTGATGAATTCGGGATTGATAATTATCAAACAGAACTGATTAAGCAATATTCATTGTTAAATTCTGAAGATAAACAACTTTGGTTGAATAACCTTTTATTTATCCTCACACCACAACTAAAAGACCTCGATAACAAAATTAATTACTTAATATCCCATAAATCGTTTGGTCAAGGTCGCAATCTTCTTATTAAAGGGAAAAGTGGCACAGGAAAATCTACTTATCTTTTTTGGAGGGCTTCAAAAGAACCAGCAAAAGTTGTTGAAGGACATAACGAAGTACCAATAATCATTATCCAATGTCCTGTAAACAATAAATCAGCCAAGTATCTTTTTCAACGGATAATAACAAGTATTGGTAAGGTTTATGTAGCAAGCGATAATGATGAAGATTTGTACGACAAAGCAGTTGTGTTTATTCAAAAATGCAAGGTCATAATATTAATCTTGGATGAAATTAACCACTTGAAACAAGCTGACCTTCGCAGAAGAATCCTTGAGCTATCAAATGACACAAATGTTTGCATTATCGGTTCAGCAGTAACGGCTGAACAGTTTGTGGATGGAGATTTAGAAATTGCTGGAAGGTTTAATGACATTCTTTCTTTAGATTCATATAAAGGTAAAGATTTGGTTGCTTTGCTTGCAATAATTGACTTATTACTACCTTTTCCCGTCTCTTCCAATCTTCATATTCAGGAAATAGTGGGCAACAATGAAATAAGTGAAGGCCCTGCGGCATTTATCGAAAGAGTTACTCACGGAATAATCCGGGATATTATGCGCCTAATTTATGATTCAAGTGTATTAGCCTTAAATTCGAATAGTAGGAACGTCACCATCGAATGTATTCATCAAGCATGGGCGAACATTCAACACAAAGAAATTCACAGTTTACACGAAGAAATATCTAATGACAGAAAATAACGACTCGCTTGTTTGCGATGTTCTTCCATTACATCCACGACTTGAACCCTATGAGAGTTTAACAAGTTTCTGTACACGTATCGGTCAAGAGAATAAGGTCAAATCAGTTGCAGGTATAGCAGAACTTTTATTTCCAAAAACAGCCAAAAGAAACATTTTAGATTTGTCAGATTTACCACCATTATCAGTTTCTACAATTTCAATTGCTACAGACCAGTCAAGAGAGAGAATTTACGAAAGCACTTTCTATAATATTGCAAAAAATTTTGGTAGGGCAACTCAACCTCAATCACTCTCTCGCTTTCTAAATGGTGCTGTTTATTCTTCTCTGCGATACTGCCCTTATTGTGTTCAAGAAACGCATTATTATTCCATTATTTGGAGGTTTACTCACATTATTGGATGTGTTAAACATGCATGCAGACTTATTGAACGTTGTCCTCAATGTGATAACCTATTACCATTGCTAAGTTCTCCATTTGAAATTGGCGTTTGTCCACTTTGTAAATGTAACTTAGTAGAAGGAAAATCCAAGGAACTTTCAAATATCGAGCGAATGTCAACACATCTTAATATTGAAGATATGAAAGTGTTTTTATCGCCAAATAATTATCCTAATAAAATGTGTGTTGGCAATATTTTAAAAATATTCAGGATATATTCGCAAATTCCTGTAAAAACAATGTCGAAATTGATAAATATAAACGAAAATAATATTAGTTTTTTTGAAAATAATCGAAGAAACAAAGCTAACCTAAGTTTTGTTGAAGCACTTGAATATATTAAAATCCTTGAAATTCCATTTCACAAAATAATTGAAATGCCATTTATCTCTGATAATTCTAGTGAAACTATTTTTATTCCGAGCAAAACTTCATTGAGTGAAATAGGTAAGGACGATGTAAATCCACAATTATTAACAAACCCATTTATATCAAAAGCAATTGATTCCCGCCAAAAGTCTCCAACAAAACTAGATTATGAGGACATTCTTGCCCGATGTTTGAAAGCAGAAAAACAATTAATAGATAGTGGACAAAAATTGACCGTCACAAATGTAGCAAAACAAATGAGTGTGTCTAAAAACACCATTTATGATTATCCTGAAATTCGGAATTTAATTCCATTGAAATTTAATAACAAAAATGCAAATCACAAATATTCTGAAGAAACAATAATTCAGAAAATTGAAGCAATTTCCGAAAAAATAATCCACTCAAATAATTTAATTACATTCACCTTAATAAGCCAACAAATATGTATTCAATTAAGTACAATGCTTTATTATCGTAAAGTTCGCAACTATATTGATAAATTAAAAATTCAACAAAGAACAATTTGGGAAGATTCGTACCTGTTGTTGGCAGAAGATTTATTGTCGACTGGTCACCATTCAAGCACATATATTTTGGAAAACCTTGGGTTATGGCAAAAACAACTCAAATATTATCCTAGATTACAGTTACTCATCCCAAAAGTTGATAACAAATTAAAGAATAAAAAGAGCAAAAAATATTTTTTCCAGAATATGGACGGACAACAAATTGAAATAAGAAAAGGAAATCAATAAGGATTATTTTCAGGATAAATTTCCAATTTTTTAATCAAAAACTAAAAAATATCAATCAATTATTTTGTCTTGGTTCTATAGATAATCATTAATAATAAAAATGAAGTTATTGTTTTGCCTAATTAGTACCAAAAAATACAGGATTCGATTATTCCAGTTTTAATTTGGATTTATCATATTTTCCGGTATTTTAATACGATATAATAATGGTTTAGTAGAGGCAAAGACTTTTATTGGGTCTATTTCATTCAAAATAAAGAGGATTTTCGGTAAAAAAACCTAGTCCATTCCAAAATTACGCTGGACTCTACAGGCGTAAATCGCGATACTATCTTCACCTTAGAACGACTCCGAGCGTCCACAGCCCTTCTTACCAGGATCACGCTCCGAGGGGGACTTAGTAATTATTCATTGTGAATTCAACGGTTAATCATCTCGTGTTTCTGAACATTTCGGTACATAAAATGAGTCCAATTGATTGATTAGCTCTGAGATAAACAATTTCATTGGATCATGGTCGACAATTTTTCTTTTTAACAATTCTTGCTGGGCATTTGCCAAAGCATGGCGAATTGTTATGTAACTTGGTATTTGAGAACGTTTTGTTGCCAATTCATGGATATGTAGCAATTCATCCAACAAAATATGTGAACCCCCTGGCCAAGCACAAAAACACTTGCCCGAAAAAGCTTTATGCATCGGTAAACCGATCCCTAGGCTAAAACGTTTAAAATCTTCAACTGGACTGCACAACATGTCGATCACTTTTTCTCCCAGTGGAATACTGACAGACCCCTTAATAATTCCAAGGAACCAATCACCGCGAACCCCACTGCCAGGTAAAGGACTAACATTAATTTTTTCTGCCAAATCAGGGAATTGATTGATCAATTCTCTTAGCTGAGAATACCAACATAGGTAAAGGCCTGCATCTGGCCTTAAACTGCTTTTCAATGGAATTTTAATTCTCTTTATATCACCCGACTGTTTTTCATGAGATACACCAGAAGTCTCAGGAATTTCGTCCAATAATAAATTATTACGATCAAGCAGTTCTTTGATTGGGATCCGATATCGTTTGGAAATATCCGTAAACTGTTGCCTGTTGGAAATATCCAATTCAAGCATTCTTTGACCCGAAAATGAATAATTAGATTGATTTTCAGCAACCCTTCTTTTCAAAACCTTACTGAAAGAACATAATTCTTGAATCAGCGCATCATTGTCCCCAAGGTTTTTTAAATTTTCAATAAAAGAATCACTCAAAATCAAAGTGCCGTTGTCCGTCAACGGCATAAGGTTAGTCGACTTTAGTCCAGATATTAAAGCATCTAACATGATACAAGACATTGTTTCATGTGATAAATCTCCAAAATCAAAACCAATAACGTCATTGCAATAATCAAAATCTATAGCGGTATGTTTTGGTTGGTTTTCAACCATTTCATTAACTTTAGAATTTATATAAGACCATGTTTGACTGGTTTGACCTAATTTTAAATAATCATTTCGATAAGCCAATAGTAAAACATTGCCGTAATATGGTTTCCCTGGCGCACCAGAATTAACGACGTGTTTGTGAAAAACAGATTCTTCTTCAATTTTCCCTTTTACAAGAGACTTGTTATTATTTAATTGATTCCCAAGAAATTCATCCAAAGTGCATACCACAGTTCTGTCTATCGGCGCATCTTGTAGTAGCCCAAAAGATCCATACATGGGCTCTGCAATTCTCGTGTCAAATGGCACCACACTGACATCCGCCCCCTGACTGGAATTCCTGCGCCGCTCACTGTTTGAAGGGGTTGGATTTGCTAAAGCGAATTGTAGTAGTCTTTCGACATCATTGTTATAAATCTTTGATTCTTCTGACGCTTCCATAAGATGCAATGATAGACCAGGTCTATGGATATTTTGTGTTTCAAAACCTACTAAACCTTGCAGAAAATTTAAATCTAAAACAAATGGCGATTGTGGTTGGTCTTTTTCATCAATTATTCCTTCACCTGGAATCCGAATCACACCTGGAACTGGTTCAAGGATTCCCGCTTCTTTGCTCATCTTTACAACCAAGCCCTCGCCTGATACAGTCACAAAACGATCGCCAAAAATATCACAGTTTCTGCAAGAGATTACAGTATCTGAAAGCGCACAAGCCCGATTTACAAATTCATTTGCTTCAGATAAATCGCTAGTTGTTCCATTTAGTAATAAATCAACACCAAAAGTTCGCATTAGATGAACAAATGAAGGTAGGAATAAATCACCTGCAGTTTTGCTTTCCCTTAATAAGGGGTAGGATATACCTATCAAGCTAACATCGTCAAGGACAACCCGAGTAATTGGCGTTTTCTGTTCTTGAAAAATCGAAAATATATCACGGATAATCTGGATAAATTCCTCGGGATGTAGCATCCCCTCACCAAAAGCTAATTCAACAAATCTAGGTTTAATTTGACAGGATTTTATGCCCGCTTTCTCAGAGTAAAAAACGATTTCTTGTTCATTAATCTTCACCGATTCTTGATATTCTTGATAATACTTATTTTTTGTTGGAGGGTGATTCAAAGCAGAATGAATCAAATTTAATCTCTCATTATTCTTGAGTTTCAAATTATCAGGAGTGAATAATGAACAAGAAGTCTTCTTTTTTGTTGTTCCATTTCTCAATAACCCAGTGTTTAATCGGATTTTTTGACCGTTAAACAATAAATTATCTTGAAGTCTAATCAATAAAACACTTTCATTTTTAATTAGTCCACGAATAAGGAAATTTTCAGCCATAGATGATTTAAATGTTGCCTTTGGACCTTCAATTGTTAAAACACTGTTTTGCTTTAGGTTTTTACGAATAATCCGATCTATTCCATCAATCCCAAAATCAAAAGGTTTTTTGTTAGCATATGATTTATCATTCTTCAGAGAAGAATCTATTTCACTGGGTTTTAATACAGAGACCAAATAGTGAAGAGATGGAAAAATATTATAAGCAAGTTTGAAATTGGGTTGACCATTTTTCTCGTTTAGATTTTTAGATTTTTCAAATCCTTTAATTCGGTATGGGTGTTTACCATAAATCTGGTGTTGGTAACGAGATTTCTCAATTTCTAGGTAACGTGAATAATAACTATAATTATCACTTGCCTGTAAACTAATGACTGTATCAGCCATATACTCGATTGTGTTCTGATGGGGTGTATTTATTGATTGTGTTGTTGCAGGATCATTCACCTCAAGAATAAAAACCCCGATTATCTTATACAGTTTAAACAAATCAAATATTCTGAATATTTCTTCCCTGTCCAGCATCCGGTCACCAAAAGTATTTAAACTGTCAATAAATACCATACGAAGTTCTGGTTTTTTTTTCTTTGAATCGGATTGGTCAGCGCTTTTTTGATTGATCCACTCACAAGCCTTTAAGAATGACTCTAATTGTTGGTATCTTTCCCAAAATAGTTTTTTTTCACCAGTTTCAGATGGAAATATATTCCTTGGTGATAAACCCGGCAATAATACAGTAGGTTTAACAGATCCATTTTGGTATAAAACTTCTTCTAGAAAACTTCCAATTTCTGATTTCGAAGCAGACTCTCTTAAATTATTAACTTTTTCCATACGAGTAAGGCATGAATCCCATCCGAACAATCCAGCTTTATTTTTTACATGATCTATTTGTTCTTCCATACTAAAATATGCAGATGAGTAATTATTACCAAATTGTGTACATGACACAGCCATTTGCAAAGCCAAAGTGGATTTTCCTGTTCCAGGCATCCCTTTTATAATAATATTGCCCGTACCTACTAATTTACCTGTAGGTAACAGAATACCTTTTGAATCCTCAGAAGCATCTTTGTTTCTTTCGTGCTTAAAATTGAAATATTCAGGTTTACAGATTCTATTTAGTAATAGGTCCAATGGGTACCCAAGAGAAATTCCCGCCATTTTTACTCCTCTATTTTTTTTATTCTATAGTTGGGACATCAAGGTTCTTAATACTCTCAATTACTTCGCATTTAGTTAAAGGGATACATTTTTTAGACTTCTCTGATTCACTATCCTTTTTTTCGGGATTTCCCCATTTCCAATTGCTAACCCCGGCCCAAATAGAGTTACCTTTACCAATAATGATGCAAATCCTATGAACAGCACTTATTACTCGCGCAATATTTGGATCTCGCAAATCTGATGCCAATGTTTCGTATGAAAAGAAACCTGGATTCATAATAGTCGTACAGAGTTTCCACATACTTTCCGCAACTCTTATTAAATAATCTTTTGAAAAAATTGGCTCAAACGTTAAACATCCTTGACAATTATAAAGACCCTCTTTGTTGTCAATTAACCACGCTTTAATA
>Ga0180007_10005632_pt1 | contig 12564 bp, 7 predicted proteins | sample MM_PC_MetaG_FD_121122 | JGI IMG/M metagenome (GOLD analysis project Ga0180007, IMG submission 121122) | Groundwater microbial communities from the Aspo Hard Rock Laboratory (HRL) deep subsurface site, Sweden - MM_PC_MetaG | ecosystem: Environmental > Aquatic > Deep subsurface > Groundwater... | reverse complement strand
GCTCGGCCCCCAGCATCTCCAGCACCTCGGCGCGCGCCTTCTCCAGCATCAGGTGCGCGGCCTTGCCCAGCCCGTGACCGGAGGCGGGGTTGGCATACACGACGGACCCGACAGAGACATACTGCTGCACGACCTCCGCAAACGGAGGCGTCGAGGCGGCGGCATCGAGATAGATGACCTCAGACATTCTTCGATCCCTTCCGGAAAAGGCGCTCCCGCAGGGTGAAAAACCTTCGGCGTCCTGGCATGAAACCGACGCCGAAGGCGGTCAGCAGCAGGCACAACCAGGCGAACACGTCGCCGAAGCGCACGTAGAACGTCTCCGATGCGGGCATCACCGGCACCAGGGAATAGACGACGTAGCCGTCGGGCCACACGTCGAGCCTGAACAGGCCCGGGGTCCCTTCGACCGGCCTCACCTGCGCCTTCTCCAAGGATTCCATGAAACGCACCGGATGCAAGCCGGCATCGGGGTTCACGGGCGGTTCCTGCGCCGGCGCGGTCGTTCCAAGCTCGCCGGTGGGCATGATGAACGTGGAGACGCCGACGTTGACGTTGCGCACCATGGGCAGCCTCGTCTCCACCGAACGGAACACCGCAAGGGCCAGGTGCTGCCAGGGTTCCTGGGTCGCGCCGAACCAGGCGTCGTTGGTCACGTTGACGAGGATGTTGGGACCCACCTTCGCCGCGCGGCGACCGAATTCGGGAAGGATGTCCTCGTAGCAGATCAGCGGACCGAACCTGACAGGGAGCGGGCCGGCCGTCGTGTCCGCCGCGGGCAAATCCAGCGTGAACATCTGCGTTCCGCGCTTCATGTTGGACATGTTGGCCGAGCGGAAGAAGTCGTGCAGAAACGGCATGTAGTCGTAAAACGGGATGTACTCCCCGAACACCAGCAGCCAGTTCTTGTCGTAGCGGCCCAGGACTTTTCCCTCACGGTCGATCAACTGCGCGGAGTTGTAGGCGTCGGCATCCTCGGCTTCGCGGCTGATGGTCGTGGCCCCCATCAGCAGGGGCGTCGTGAAGCCACGTTTGATGCGCCGGAAATCCATGCGCTGCGGGGGATCCTCGTAATCGCTGGTGCGCGTGCGCTCCATCGGGTAGGGATAACTGCTCTCGCTCCAGACCAGCAGGTCCAGCCGCGGGATGGCTCCGGTGAGGGCGAGGCGCTCGGCCTCCTGGGACAGGCGCTGATGGACCACGATCTGGTGCTCCCCGAAATAGCGCGTCTTTCCGGAGTTGATGCCGATGTTGGGCTGGATCATGGCCACGCCCATCTTCGGCCGGGTCTCCATGGAGCGACGTACCTGGCCGATTCGCCAGGAGGACCAGCCCAGCACCGCCACGAGGATCGCCAGCGGAAGGGCCAGCCACGCCGAAGGACGCCTTCGCGCACGCACCGCCTGCACCAGCTCGAACACGAGCGCGGCGAACATCACGAGCATCGCGGTCACCCCAGTGGGGCCGGTGAACTCGGCGATCTGGATCGAGGTCGGCACGAACCCCTGCGTGATCGCCATGTACCAGGGAAAGACCAGGGGGAACACGAACTCCACGGCCACACTGACCCCGGGGACGGCCACCCAGAGAGGCACCTTTGGCCAGTCGGCGGCCAGGCGACGGATTCCCCAGGCGATCAGCGCAAAAATCAGCCCCTGGTACAGCGTGTACAGACTGTAGATGAACCACGCGGCGATGGCAGGAAGGTGGCCATGGCGGATGATCAAATCCGTGATCCAGGGGAACCCGCCGCCGGCCGCGACGAAGCCGGTGACCCAGCCGAGGTGGAACGCCCTGCGCGGCGTGGCGTCACGGATGGCCAGCAGCAGCGGAAGCATGGCCACCCATGCCATGGGCCAGAACCGAAAAGGCGGGCAGGACGTGAACCACATCACACCCGAAAGCACCGCCATGAACCAGGGAAACCATTTGACTAAACGATGCATGTCCGCTCACTCCGGGGTCAGAATCGCGGGTGCACCCTATGGCCTCCGGGTGAGGCTTGTCAAGTCAAACGAGGGGAGAAAAACAGCCGGGGAGGCTATTTGGACTGGCAGTATTCGTTGATCTTTCCGACGATCGGGCCTTCCTTGCCCTGCAGCGCGGTCATGTCCTTGAGGACCTTCTCCAGCGCGGCCTGGTCCTTGCTCTCCATGGCCTTGGCGAGCTCGCGCATGGTCTTGCTGACTTCGCCGAGCATGTCCTGGTATTCCTTGGCAAAACCCTTCAACTTGTCGTCCTTGAGTTTCACGCCGTCGATCTTGCCCTTCAACTTGTCCATGTCATCGGCCATCGCGATGAAGTCCTTCGGGCCGGCCTTGGTCGCATCCAGAGAGCCGTACTTGGTCTTGATCTCCTGATTCTGGTTGATCACGGCGATCAGGTCGTTGCACTGCTTCACCTTGCCCTGACAACCGAACATTCCCATCACGAAAACGGCCAGCATCAAATACTTTACCTGTTTCATCTGTAAACTCCTTTCCTGAATCATCAAATGGGTTGAAAACGCCTGCCCGGAAGTAAGACGTATTTCCCTGCGATGGTCAAGCTGAAATTCAATTTGTAAGAGCGCCCCTGCCCCACCCTTTTGCAGGCCGCCCTTTTTTCCGGGTTTCCCATTTTCGGTTTTCAATCTCAGCCGAAGACGACTATAATCCCCCCCACTTTAGGTGATCGATCGTGTGGATGGTGCCTGTCTTCATCTTGCTGTTCGGCGCCGGAATCGGCGTCGGGATCCTCTTGGGCCGCTCACGGTCGACTGCGCGCCGCGCTTCTGCGAAATCCGGGACCGGGCAGTCCATCCTGCAACCACATCCCCCCAAAGAGCCGGTGCCGCAACCCACCACCGTGCTGCTGCAGTTGTCGCGCCACGCGTTCGTGCATGTCGACACAAAGGAGCGGATCGACTGGGCCAACGAGGCGGCCTCCGAGCTCTTCAAGCTCCCTTCGACCCTGCCCGTGGCAGCCGAGGGCTTCATTCCCGATTACCGCAACGTCGCCTCCTCCGCCCACAGCGAGGTCCTGAAGTCCCCTGACTGCTTCGACACGGTTCTGCGCGTGGTCCGGGTGCGCGATCAGTGCGACAACCTCGACAACATCGACGACATCGACGACACCGGCGCCGCCGGCCCCGGCCGGTTCTGGCTCATCATAGACGAGATCCGCAACGTCTCGGCCTGGGTCGAAAACTCCCGGGAAATCCCCGCGCTGCCACCCGAGGTCGAGGAACGCCCGTCGGAGAACCATCTTTATGATCGCCTCCGGGTCGAGATGTGGCGGATGTTCTCCCAGGACGCACCCGAGAACCGCAGCGCCATCCTGAAGATCCTGAACCTGCTGGGCCCGGGCATCGGCCTGAGCCGCATCAATTTCTACGAGATTCAGCCCGACCAGAGCATGATCTGCCAGTCCGAGTGGTGCGCCCCCAATCAGAAGTCCAGCGTCGGGCTGGTGCTGCCGTCCTTCATCGTCAAGCCATTCCTGTCCGAGGAGTTTTTCGTCTGCACGCCGCCCTCCGTAATGCAATCGCTTCCTGCGATCGTGCGTCCCCTGGCCAAACCCATCCTGTGGGGCATCTTCCACACCTACAGCATCGAGACGGTCATCGCGTGCCCGATCAGGATCGACAACACCTTCGAGGGGGCCCTGATGCTCTGCATCGGCCGGGACCTGCCTGATTCCACGCAGTTCTCACGGATCGACGGAGCCCTGCGAAGCCTGCTCGAGGACGCGCGCCAGCTCATCGGGCACACCATGTACCGCCTGCGCATCGAGGAGAGCCGTCGCCGCACACAGGACGCCCTGCGAGAGAGCGAGACCAAGTACCGCAACATCTTCGAGAGCCTGCACGACGTGTACTACCGCACCGACATCGGCGGCCGCATCACGCTGATCTCGCCGTCCTGCCAGCAGGTCTTCGGCTACCGGCCCGAGGAGATGACCGGACGGAACCTGCTTCAGGACCTCTACATCAAGCGTGAGAAGCGTGTCGAGTTCCTTGAGCGCATCGACACCGATGGACGCGTCCTGGAGTTCGAGTCCCTGATGAAGAACAAGTCCGGAGCCGAGATCTGGGTGTCCACCAACGCCAATTACTACGTCGACGAGAACAACAACGTCCTGGGTGTCGAGGGCATGATGCGCGACATCACGGAGCGCAAGAACCTCGAGGACCAGTTGATCCGCGCCGAGCGCATGGCGGCGGTGGGCACCCTCGCCGGCGGCGTGGCCCATGAATTCAACAACATCAACCTGGCGATCCTCGGATTTGCCGAGCTTGGCCTGATGCGCAACGGCCTTGAAGAGGAGGCCCTGCACTACTTCCGCGTCATCCGCAAGAGCGCGCTGCGGGCCAAGAACATCACCAGCAACCTGCTCACCTTCGCGGGCAGCACCATGGGCAGGGTGAGCTCCGGCAACGTCACCACCGTGCTCGACGACACCCTCCAGATGATAAAGCATGAGCTCTCCACCTCGGGCATCACGCTGGAGAAGAACTATCAGGAGGTCCCCGACACCTTCATGGACTCCTCCCAGATCGGCCAGGTCTTCCTCAACATCCTGATCAACGCACAGCACGCGCTGATCGACCGGCCCGAGAAGAAGATCACCCTGCAGACGTCCCACGAGGGCGGATTCGTGTCCGTCTCGTTCACCGACACAGGCTGCGGCATCCCGCCCGAGCACATCAAGCGCATCTTCAGCCCGTTCTTCACGACCAAGGGCGAGCACGCCAAGGGCGACGCCCCGATGGCCACCGTCCGGGGCACGGGCCTGGGCCTGAGCGTCAGCCACTCGATCGTGCAGAACCACCGGGGCTCCATCGAGCTGCAGAGCCGTGTCAACGAGGGCACGACTTTCACAGTGAAGCTGCCGGCCTCCAAGACCGTCCGCAAGACCGAATCCACCCCCGCCACCCGCGTCCTCGAGCCGTTCGTGCAACTGAAGATCCTGATCCTGGACGACGAGGAGGACCTGCGGGCCCTGCTGTCGAGCTACCTGCAGAAGCAGGGACACGTCGCCCGGGACACCGACGACGGCACGGACGCTCTGGCCATGCTGCGCAAGGAGCGCTTCGACCTTGCGCTGGTGGATCTCCAGATGCCGGCCATGAGCGGCAGGGAGTTCATCGACCGTCTGGCCGCCCTGCCCCGGGATCATCGCCCAAAACTGATCGTCGTGAGCGGTCAGGATGTCCCGTCCAGCCTCGAATCCGACCTGGTGTCCGCGGTGCTCACCAAGCCGTTCCGCCTGGCCGAGGTCGCCTCGGCGATCTCGTCTGCCTTTTTGCATCCGCATCGGGAGTGAACCATGTCCGGCCCCATCGTTCGCCTGTCTGACTATGCCCCCAGCGCCTTTTGCATCGACCGCATCGAAATGACCCTTGAACTGGACCTCGAGTGCACCGCGGTGCGCACCCGCATGTCGATGCGACGCACAGGTCCGGCCGAGGCGATCCTGGAGCTCGACGGCCAGGAGCTCCAGCTCGAGGGAGTCACCCTGCAGGGTCGCGAACTGGAAGCCGGACAATACGAGGCGACGCCGGAGAAGCTCCGGATCTTCAACTGTCCAGAGATCTTCGAACTGGGGATCCGCAACCGGATCTTCCCCGCCGCCAACACCGCCCTCGAGGGGCTCTATGCCTCCGGAGGCCTGCTTTGCACGCAGTGCGAGCCCGAGGGCTTCCGCCGCATCACCTATTTCCTCGACCGGCCCGACAACCCGTGCCTTTTCACCGTGTGCCTGATCGCCAGCGCCGCCACCTTTCCCCGGCTGCTCTCCAACGGACACCTCGTGGATTCGGGGACCCTCGCCGATGGCCGTCACTTCGCCTGCTGGGAGGATCCATTTCCCAAGCCTTCGTACCTGTTCGCCGTCGTCGCCGGAGATCTCGTCTGCGTGGAGGACACGTTCACGACCGTCTCTGGCCGACCGGTCACCTGCCGGGTCTGGGTCGAGCACCACAACCGCGACCGCGCCGCCCATGCGCTGGCCTCGCTGCTGCTGGCCATGCGCTGGGACGAGTCGACCTTCCACCGGGAGTGCGACCTGGACCTCTACCAGGTCGTCGCCGTGGACGCCTTCAACGCCGGCGCCATGGAGAACAAGGGCCTGAACATCTTCAACTCCCGGTACGTGCTGGCCTCGCCCGAGACCGCCACCGACGCCGACTATGACGGCATCCTGCGGGTCATCGGCCACGAGTACTTCCACAACTGGAGCGGCAACCGCGTGACGCTGCGCGACTGGTTCCAGCTCTCGCTCAAGGAGGGCCTGACGGTCTTCCGCGACCAGGAGTTCACCTGCGACACCCTCTCCAGGGGCGTCAAGCGCGTCGCCGACGCCAAGTTGATCCGCACCGACCAGTTCCTGGAGGACGCCGGCCCGCTGTCGCATCCCGTGCGGCCCGCCTCGTACGTCGACATCAACAACTTCTACACGCGGACCGTGTACGAGAAGGGCGCCGAGGTCATCCGCATGATGCACACCTGGATCGGCGCCGACGCCTTCGTCGCCGGGCTGGACCTGTACTTCGCGCGGCACGACCACGGAGCAGCCACGGTGGAGGATTTGATCGCCTGCCTGGGCGAGGCCTCCGGCCAGGATCTGTCCCTCTTCCTGCGCTGGTACGACCAGCCCGGCACCCCGATCCTGCGCGCGAAGTGCGTGCTCGAAAACGGCGAAGCCCGCCTGAGCCTCACTCAACAAAACCCCCGGGCGCCCTCAGACGCCGGCCCGCTGCCCATGCCGGTGGTCGTCTCCTTTGTCGACACCGACGGGGAGGTCTCGCTCATTCATGACCCGCACATCGAATGCACCGACGCCTCCCGCACGTTCGCGCTGCTGAAACTGACCCGGTCCGAGCAGGATTTCGTGATCTCCGCGATCCCGGCCGACGCCACCGTCTGCTGGCTGGGCGGCTTCTCGGCCCCCGTGATCCTGGAGGCCGACGACGACGTGGCATCCATGCTGCGCCGCGCCGCCCGCGCCCCAGACCCCTACAACCGATGGGACGCCGGCAGCGACCTGATGCTCACGCTGGTGCGCCAGGACCTGGAGGGGACCACCCCCGTCTTCACCGAGTACCTCGAGGCCGTGCGGGCCCAGCTCGACGCCGTCGAGGACCCCGCCTTCACCGCGATGGCCCTGGCGTGGCCCCGCGAACTGACGCTGTGCCAGAGCCTGTGCCCGGCGTTCCCCCTCGAGGGCGTGCTGGCCTCCCGCGCGAGCTTCCTCCGCGAGACCGGCCGCGCCCTCGACGCGCCCCTGCAGGAGCACTTCGTCCCCCTGCATGCGTCGCTGCCCGCACACTGGGATCTGGAGACGTCGGGCCGCCGCGCGCTCAAGAACACCCTGTTTGCGCTGTGGGCCCGGCAGTGCAACGGGCAGACCCGTGCCCTGGCACGATCCTGGTACGAGCACGCCACCAACATGACCGACCGCATCGCCGCCCTGTCGGTCCTGTGCCTGGAGGCCTCCGCCGATCGCGACATGGCGCTGGCCGACTTCTTCGACCGCTTCGGCCACGACTTCACCATGCTCACCACCTGGTTCTCCGTGCAGGCGGCCGCAGCCGCCCCTGACACCTTCGACAACGTCAAGCGCCTGGTCGCACACCCGGCCTTCGACTGGACCAACCCCAACAAGATCCGCGCGGTGATCCGCTCGTTTGCGGCCAACCTCGGCCACTTCCACCGCGCCGACGGCGCCGGCTACGACTTCGTCGGAGACGCCGTGCTGCGCCTCAACGAGATCAATCCGCAGATCGCCGCGGGCATGGTCGGCTCGTTCTCCCAGACGGGCCTGCTCGATCCCGCCCGCCTGCTGCGGCTCCGCGGCGTGCTCGAGCGGCTCGCCGCGGCTCCCGGCATGAAGGACAAGGTCCTCGAGCAGCTCCACCGCATCCTGGGTGCCTGAAGCACCATCCTGGGTGCCTGAAGCACCATCCTGGGTGCCTGAAGCACCATCCTGGGTGCGACTGACGCAACTTTCCCCGTTTTCTACTGAATTCTAGAAGTGTTTCTTTGCACAGACCTTGCAGATGCCGTGACTGAATTGGGCGGAGGTATGCGAGGACATGTACGCCTCCAGGGAGTGCCAGGCGTCCTTGTCATCCCGGATGCTCTTGCAGTACATGCAGATCGGAATGATCCCCTCGAGCTTCTTGACGTTCTCCAGGGCGATCTCCCGCTCCCTTTCAGCATTCTTGCGCTCGGTGATGTCATAAAACACCGTCGCGAATTTTCCCGGCTCGGGGGAATAGGCGCTGACCTGAAAATAGCGGTTCAGTTCCTTGCTGAAATTCTCGAAACTGATGGGCTCTCCGGTCAGGGCGACCTTTCCGTAGTTCTCCGCCCAATAGGGTTCGCTGTTGGGCAGGACCTCCAGTTGCGTCCTACCGATCAGGTCGGACGCCTTCAGTCCGGTGAGTCTCTCAAAGGCGGGGTTGATCTCCAGGAACCGGTAGTCAAACGGTTTTCCCTCGTCGTCCAGAATGATCTCATGAAAGGCAAACCCGCTGGGCTGGTTCTGGAACAGCAGCCGATATTTCTTCTCGCTCTCCTGCAGCGCCTCCTCGACCTGCAGCCGCTCGATTTCCCCCGCGGCGCGCACCGCCACGATCTGCATGATCGACTCCGCCAGGGGGCGGTTCGCCAGTGGGTTGCGGCTGATGACCGCGATCAGGCCGATGGGCTCCCCGGAGTGACTCCAGAGGGTCACGCCGACATAACTCTCCGCCCGCAGATCCTGAAGGACCTGATCGTTTGGAAACATCTGGCACACCATCGCCGGGAAGCAGCAGACCGTCTTGCCAACGACGTCGCCGCACGGCGTGTCCTTCAGGGAATAGGAGACATTGTCCTCGAAACGTCCGTCGCACCAGACCGCCACGGTGGTGGCCGTCAAGCCGTCCCCGTCCAGACGGTCGATGCACACGAAATCCATCTCCAGGCACTGGGCCAGATAGCGGGCCAGCTTGTTGAAGAAGGGCTCGTCAGAGGCCATGGATGAGGTCTGGGCAAGATAGGTCAGCAAATCATCCCGCAGGACGACCTCGTTGACCTGACTGGAAGAAGGGTTTTCAGGATTCATGTGGCATCTTTCCGTGTAAAACGACCAGGTTATGTACCAATAAAAAACTTTGGCCATGTTGCCACTTCAACATCAGTAATGCAACCAGTTTTTCGGATTTCACCTGCCCTGATTCACCAATGGATGGGGTTGTTCAATCCCCGGACTCAGGCTACAATCCAGCGTTCCCGATCGGAGAGGTGACGGTATGAAGAAACTGATGACGATTCTCCTGTTCTCGGCGGGCCTGTGCGCCTGCGCCAGCGGCTCGGGCAAGAAGACCACCGACTGCGAAGAGGGCCTGGGACTGGGCACCGACGGACGCTGCCACGTCGTCTGCCAAGACGTCGATGACTGCGGCGAATGCCAGGCGTGCACCGGCGACCTCTGCTACGACCTGTCGCCCTGCCCCGATCTGTGCGGCAACGGCGACGTCGACGAGGGCGAGGGCTGTGACGACGGCAACGCCGTCACCGAGGGCTGCGCCCAGGGTGAGACCACCTGCACCGTGTGCGACGCGACCTGCCAGTGGCGCGAGATCGACCTGACCGACTGCGGTGACGGCCAGACCTCCGGCTCGGAGGAGTGCGACGACGGCGGCACCGCGCCCGCCGACGGCTGCTCGGCCTCATGCCTGGTGGAGGCGGGCTGGAGCTGCGACGCCACGCAGACGCCGTCGGTGTGCCTGCCGATCCCGGACGCACCGGTGATCGAGGGCGAGGCCTCCGCGGGCCACGCCGACCTGTTCTGGCGCTGGAGCACCCCCGACGGCGCGGTCTCCTTCCTGGCCCGCGTCAACTCCGGCGCTGAGTCCGGGACCACAGAAATCTCCACCACCCACACGGCGGCCAACGAGGGGCTCTACACCCTTGAGGTCCGCGCCTGCAACGCGCAGGGCGGCTGCTCGGCACCTGCGTCCTTCGGCACCCAGGTCGTCTACCACGGCGCCGCCTGGCGCCCGGTGTGGCGCGGCGTGGCCAAGTCCGACCTCACCACCAATGCCCTGGGCGAGGCCGTGCCGGTCTCCTGCCACAACTGCTACAACGGACCCGCCGACGAGGTCTACACGACCGCCGAGGCCCTGACCAAGATCCGACTGGCCATCTCCCGCCGCGCGGATCTGATCGAGCTCGACCTGGCCGACGCCCAGGGCACCCTCTGCGTCAACCACGGCGACCTCAACGACTGCACCGGCCATCCGACGCTGGCATCCCTGCTCGACGACCCGACCTTTGCCGACGCCGAGGCCATGCTGTTCATGGAGATCAAGGAGGGCACCGCCGATCCCGACGCCTTCGCGGTGGCCCTCCTCGACACCCTCGACGCCCGCCGCAGGTTCGTGCGCAACGGCCGCCCCGTGTTCATCCGCTCCTTCGCCGCGCTCTCGCGCTACCTCGAGGCCATCCGTGCCCGCCTGCCCGAATATCCGTTCATCAAGGATTACGTCCGGTTCTCGGTCCTCTACAGCCGCAACGCCATCGCCGCCGTGGCGGCCTTCCAGACCGAGCTGGCCCGCGTGAAAAACACCCTCGGCTTTGACATGGTCGAGTTCGAGTACCGCCAGAAGAACCTGCCCGGCCTGACGATGTACGCCCGGTCCCTGGGGCTGGGCACCGGCGTGTGGACGATCCCCGGGTCCTTCGGCGAGGCCTTCATCGCCGCCCTGCGCCACGAGGTCGACCAGATCACCGCCGAGTTCCGCGCCGACTACGCCCGCGCCGTCATCTCCGAGACCAACCTGCTGGCCTACGTCAACGCCGCGGGCTGCACCTCGGCCGCGGACGCCACGGTCTCCGTGTTCCGCAACAACACAGGCACCGCCCAGAGCACGCCCGTGACCGTCGGCGTCGCGCCCACGGCCTCGGCCTTCGGCACCCCGCCGCTGTGGTATGACGGCCCCGGTGAGGACCGCTTCGGCTGCTCCATGGACTTCCGCAGCTCCCAGGGCATCACCGGCCGCGCGCTGCCCCTGGGCGCGACCTCCTCGCAGAACACCCAGGGCTTCTTCGTGACGGCCTACGTCAATCTCGACACCCTGTCGCTGACCGGCACCCAGGCCATCGTCAACAACGCCGAGGCCGGCGGCTTCGCCCTCGAGCTCTACGGCGACGGCGCCACCACCGTGATCCGCTTCGGCGTGAACATCGGCGGGACCTACCGGTACCAGTCCTACAACGTCGCGGCCACGGGCCTCCCCGGAAACGCCGCCCTCAACGGCACCGACGGCTACTACCTCTTCGGCGCCTACGACGGCGACGGCGGCGTCTACCTCTGGATCGATCAGGAGGCCAACGGCTCCGGCGGCACCTTCACCGGCAACGTCACCCCGTCGGCCCAGCCCGCCCTGGCCGGCGCCGATCCCCAGCCCTCCGAGCCCACCGACGCCCGCTTCTTCTTCGACGGCCTGATCCAGCAGGTCTCGGTCCTCGACTGGATCAACCACAGCTTCCCCGCCCCGATCGTGAACTGATCCCGCAAAACCCAATCCCGATGATCCACCGCCGGATCCTGCAACTCGACTACCGGATCCGCCAGATCAACCGCCGGATGCTGCAACGCCACCGCCGGATCCGCCAACTCGACTACCGGATTCGCCAGCTCAACCCACTGAACCGCCAACCAAATCGCCGGAACCACAAACTCGACCACCGGTATCCGCAACTCGACCATCGGATGCTCCCGAATTTTTCCCGAATGCAAAAACTCAACCACCGGTTTCCGCAACGCAACCCACGAATCCCGCGGCCCGGAAAACGAATCCTCCAGGTTTTCCCACGAACGCTCCGGCATTTCCCACGAATGCCTCCGAGTTTCCCACAAACGCCTAAACACACGTAACGAGAGTTGATTCTCCCCAGCGTGCAGTGCCCCCGGTGATTCGTTCTGGGCAGACTTGACTATTTTTTCAACTGCCGTACATTCAATTATTCGTTCGCCACGCACCTGTCGGAGGATGGACACAGCATCAGCCCGGCTCAGGTATGCTGCGGACATCAAGAGGCGAGGTTGATGTCGATCTACAACATGTCCTCCCCAGGGTCCTCAAACGATCCTCTAAGCCATCTTCTATGGACCCCAGCGACGATTTCCGCTCTTATGCGGATCCGACCAAGCATTGGTTAGAGCCAATCATGAAAAAACCGCCCCATCTTATTCCTGTGATGAACAATACGAAGTGGGACGAATTGCGCTTGGGCATGTATGAACTTGAACCAGAACCAGAGTGGCGCACTAAGTGCTGGGAAAATGGATACATCACCCCATGGGATTTTGGGTGGTACTACCACTTTCGAGAGGGTGGGTACCGGACCGCCCCAAAACTGCGCTTTGGGGTTCCCTCCGGCCTCCGGCGGCTGGTCACCTTCGCCGCCGCCATCGTCGCACGTCCGCGGAAACTGACCGAGCGCACCCTCTCGGTCGCCGAGCGCAACGCCACCGTCAACGAGGCCTGGATCTGGAACAAGAAGGTCATCGGCGCCCTGGCGACCCTGG
>Ga0180007_10005631_pt1 | contig 12568 bp, 12 predicted proteins | sample MM_PC_MetaG_FD_121122 | JGI IMG/M metagenome (GOLD analysis project Ga0180007, IMG submission 121122) | Groundwater microbial communities from the Aspo Hard Rock Laboratory (HRL) deep subsurface site, Sweden - MM_PC_MetaG | ecosystem: Environmental > Aquatic > Deep subsurface > Groundwater... | reverse complement strand
GCATTTTTAGAAGAAAACATCCTAAAATGGATTCTGGACCATATCATGGAAAATGACCAGAAGCTGGGGGCCTTTATCCGAATCGAGGAAAGAAAGCGCATACTGGCCGAGAAACCCTGATGGTATGGACAGCATTCAAGCCAGGAAAGCCGGCATGAGGGACGGGTATTATTGCCGGTTCCGCTTGTAAAAATAAATGACCACCAGCAGTTTGGCTTTTTTATTCCCCAGGCTTTTGCCCACATGGGGGACAATGGAGTCAAAATAAATATTGTCTCCGGAATTTAAAATATAGGTGTCGTCTCCATAGGAAAATTCCAATTGGCCGTCCATGACATAGATGAATTCTTCGCCTTCGTGGGTATAGGTGCGGTTGTTTTCAAAGGGAGAATGGATGATAAAGGGCTCCATGTTTTTGCCGGGTTTGCCCTCTGCCAGCACTTCGTAGTCATATCCGGCAAACTGGTCATTTTCCCGGATAATCGGGCGCTTGTCTTTCCGGCAGAGATAGATCCGGACATTCTCAGGGGGGGTGACATCCTTTGACAAGAGGGTGGTGACTTCCATATCCAGTGCCCCGGCGATTTTGGTCAGCGTCGAATAGGGCGGTGCCTTTTCGGACCGCTCGACCTTGGACAGATATCCTTTGGTCAGGCCGGTTTTTTGGGCCAGGTCCTGGAGGGTCATTTTTTTTTGGATCCGAAGTTTTTTTAGATTGTCTGATATGACTTTTTCATCCATCTTATCCTCCAGAAAGTGATATTAGGGGGTGACCTGGGGCAGTATGTTTTCCCCAAAAGGGATGACATATCCTTTGCCAATCAGGTTTTCAACATAAAGATCCATGGTGTCTGTATGGTTAAAGCCCAGAGCCCTTGTCTGCTTTTCGTCAAATTCCGAGGCCAGGGTCACCTGGAACCGGTTGAGGATATCAATCACGCGCAGGGCCACATAGGAGGGCATGTCAAAATCCGATACCAGTCGTTGGCCCAGCTGTTCGGGTTTGTGTCTGAAGGCTTTGAGCACCCGGCCAAAGGTGGGATTGCCTTCTCCCTGCTCACAGGCGGCCACAAACAGGATCCGGCCCCCTTTTCTTACCACATTCACGGCATTGAACAGGGCTTTGGTGGCCTGGTAAAGCTGGCCGTCGGTCCGATGGCCTCCGGCCGATACCAGGACAAAATCCCCCTTTTCAGGCACCTGAACACAACAGGCATGGTTCAGACGCCGGCAGCCTTCCATAAAGGTATCATGGACATCTCCCACCCCGGCATAAAAAAGCTCTCCGCTGCCGTTGGCTGCTACGGCCACATAACAGGAGCTCTTGTCCCTTAAAAAAAGTGCGGCCCCGTCCATCAGGTCTTCGTTGACCGGATTGCCCCAGAGTTTTGCCTGGCGTACCAGGGGGTGGGGAGCGCCATTTTTGGATATGGCAAGGCTGTGGTTGTGACGGATGGAGGTTTCTCCAGCAATGCCGGGCAGAATATATTTACGGCCCCCGCCGAACCCGGCCAGCATGTGGTGGAGAATGCCGCCGAATATAATGATGTGATCCGCCTCCCATGCTTCTTTGGTCACAAACAAAGGGGTGCCCTTATGGGTGGTGCCGATATTGACCAGGCGGTCTTTGTCCAGTCCTGCTGAATTCAGGATTTTAACCCGGTCAAGGGTCCAGGTGCCGGCAAGGTCGGCGAACCGTTCGGGGGGCAGCGCTTCATGGGTACCCAGGGCAATGATGATGCGGATTTGGTCAAAGTTTACGCCAAGTTCTGACAGGGTGCAGATAATCCTGGGCACAAACAAATCTCCCCTGGCCCACAGCCGGGTATCATCGGGAATGATCACGGCGATTTTTCTGGCATGGATATCCTTTGGGGTCGCTGCCCGGATACCCTGGTCAATAATGCTTTGAATCCTGTCGTGGGGAAGGAGGGGAACCTCTTTTCCCTGGAGAATCCCCATGATTTTGTCGTCGGGAAGGGTGAAATCAAGGGTTCTGCGCCCCTGTTCAAGCGAGAGTTTCATGGTTTTTTCAAGGCCCCATGTATCAGGGTGACCGGGTGGCGCACCTGGATATCCCCGGATTTATCCAGATTGCCCGACAGATTGATCCGGCAGACCGGACAATCGGTGAGCCAGTAACGGGCATTAACAGCGGTTACATGCCGGCGTTTGCTCTCCATCATGATTTTGGCAATATCCGGGTGCTCGTAGAAGAAGGTGCCGCCGCCGCCGCAGCATTCCGCCTCGTCCGGGGTCGGCGTGTAGTCCATGAAGGGCAGGTTTCTCAGAAGCGCCTGTACCAGGGGCTGGGACTTAAAGCTGTTTCGGGAATGGCAGGGCGCATGATAGGCCACAGGACCCAGTTTCGGTGCGTTTTCGTCAAACACAAGCTCCTTGCGGTGGGCCGCAATAAAAGAGAGGATGTCCGTGGTTTTGGCGGCGATTTTTCGGGCACAGGCTTTAAGCGCCTTCCAGGTATGCTGGTCGGCAGGAGAGGCCTTTGCCATGGTTTTCCTTATAAGGGCCGGGTATTCATCCTTCAGGGCAGCCCCGCAGGTGGTGCAGTCCACAACAATGCCATGGCAGTCATGGGCACAAAGGGCCTTTATATTGGTCATCATATTTTCAACAGCCGGGGCCCCATGGAACATCAAGGGGATGCCGCAGCAGGTCTGGTCCCTGGGGATGATCACCTCATAGCCCAGGTGGGTGAGAATTCCGACGGTTGAAATTCCGGTGTCTGCATACAAAAAATGGGTGGCGCATCCGGTAAAATAGACCAGGCTGCCTTTTTTTCTTCCCTTTGGAGAAATAGTTGCGGCCACGGTTTTTCGAAAAGGGGTGGGATTGAGCCGGGGAAATTGATTGATGGGAATATTGCCCAGGCGGTATTTGTCCGCCAGCCATCTGGGTGCGAGTTTTTGACCCAGCTTTGCCACGCCGGCGCCCATGCGGATCCGGCTTTCCTTGGACAGCAGGTAGATCAGGCTTTTAATGGCCGGGATCTCTCCCTGGCTTTCCACCATCTTCTGGCGCATGTCCATGAAATGTTCATAGTGGTTGATGCCCGACGGACAGGCAAGGGCACAGGACCCGCACATCAGACATTTGGAGATGAGCTCTTTGAGCAGGGGGGAAGCCTCAAGGGTGCTGTTTTCAAAGGCCTTGATCAGCTGGAGTCTTGCCCTGGGGGAGGCCTGTTCCTCTTTTAATACCTTATAGACAGGACAGGCCCCAAGACACAGGCCGCATTTTCCGCAATTCTTGAGTGGTTTTATGGGGGCGTTCATACAAATTTTCCCGGATTTAAGATGCCGGCAGGGTCAATGGCCTGTTTTATCCGGGACATGAGATTGCGACTGTCCTGGTTCATGACCAGGGGCAGGTAGCGGGCCTTGGCAAGGCCGATGCCGTGCTCACCGGACAGGGTGCCGCCCAAATCTGCGGCTGCCGCAAATATCTCATCAAAGGCCTTTTCCACCCGTGACCATTCTTGGGTATTGTTTCTGTCCGCCGGAATCATGGGGTGCATGTTGCCGTCTCCGGCATGGGCCAGAACCCCGGCCGTAAGGTTGTAACTTTGGGTGATCTGCTTGATCCTCCGGACCATCTCAGGAACTTGGCTGACCGGCACGGTCACGTCTTCGGACACAATGTCCGGCGCAAGCTTTGCAAACACGCCATAGGCAGATCTCCGGGCTGCCCAGAGCCGCTCCCTGTCGGCATCATTTGACGATTCCTGGATATGGAGGGCATTGTTGGCCTTGAGGCGTTCAATGATTTTGCCCATTTCCCGTTCACAGGCTTCCTTGATACCGTCAATCTCGATGAGCAGGGTGCCTTCTGCCGTGCGGTCCAGGCCCAGACCAAAACTGTCTTCAATGGCATTGAGGGTGAACCGGTCCATGAGCTCCATGGCAGCCGGCAGGATGCCGGATCCGATAATATCGCTCACGGCCTTTGCCGTGTCATCCAGGTCCCTGAAGGTGACCATGAGGGTTTGAACGCTTTCAGGCTTTGGAACCACTTTCAGGATGGCCCGGGTAACAAGGCCCAGGGTTCCTTCGGACCCGCAGAACAGGGAGGACAGTTTGTAACCGGTCACATCCTTTACATTCCTGGAACCAAAGTTGACAATTTCTCCCGAGGCCAGGACCACTTCCATGCCCAGGACATAGTCCATGGTGACCCCGTATTTAAGACACCGGGGGCCGCCGGCGTTCTGGGCAATATTGCCGCCGATGGTGGCGATGTTCATGGAGCCGGGATCCGGGGGATAGAAAAACCCAAAAGGGGCCAGGGCCTTTTGAACCTCCGCATTTATCACCCCCGGCTGGACAATGATGTACCGGTCGGCCGTGTTGACCTCAACGATTTTGTCCATCTTGGAAAAGCAGAGCACAATCCCGTGGTGGACAGGAACGGATGCACTGCACAGGGAGGTGCCGGCGCCCCTTGCCGTGACGGGTATTTTATGGGCAGAGGCGATTTTTAAAATCCGGGACACCTCAACTGCAGTTTCCGGAAAGATTACAGCATGGGGCATGGCCTCTTCCCAGAAAGCGTCATAGGCATAACAGGCCAGTTCTTCCTTTCGGTCCAAATACCGCTTTTGTGTGACAATATGAACCAGTTGGTTTTTGATCTCATGGGTTATTTGTGTCATGTGAATCATCGCTTTTATTTTAAGTGTTGGGTCAGACTGTCTATAATAGCCATCTGGGCAGTGCCAGTGCGATCCAGGGGATATAGGTCACCAGCATGAGGCACAACAGCATGATGACCAGAAAAGGCGCCACCCCCCTGGCAATCTTTACAAGGGGCTGTCGGGTAATGCCCGATGCGACGAAGAGATTGAGCCCAAAGGGCGGGGTCAGCATGCCCATCTGGATGTTGAGCACCATGACGATGCCAAAGTGGACCAGGTCAATGCCGTACCGGTTCAGGGTCTCTAGAAACAAAGGCGCCAGGATCAGCATGGCAGATACATCGTCCATGAAACATCCCAGGATGATAAATAAAATATTCACTGTGAGCAGAAACATCCAGGGGCTGTGGATATGCCGAATAATGATTTCGGCCAGGTGGTGGGGAATCTGTTCAGCCGTCAGAAGCCAGATAAAGGTCATGGCGCAGGACAGGATAAAGAGAAGGCAGGCGGACAGGACTGCGGCATCCCTGCAGATTTCGGTGATATCCGTCCATTTGAATTCCTTGTAAACACACATTTCAACAAACAGGGCGTAGATCACGGACACGGCAGCCGCTTCCGTGGGGGTGAAAATGCCCGAATAGATGCCGCCCAGGACGATAAAAGGAAGCAATAATGCCCAGATCCCTTCCCTGGCCGTGCGGATCAGTTGGGACAGGGAAGCATGGGTTTCAATGCGCCAATCGTTTTTTTTCGCAATGAAAAAGGTGTAGACCATGAGGCAAAAGCCGATGAGCAGTCCGGGCAAAATTCCTGCCATGAACATCTGGGCCACCGAGACATTCATGACCATGCAATAGAGGATCATGGGAATGGAGGGCGGGATGACAATGCCCAATGACCCGGATACCGTGATCAGGCCAAGTGAAAAGCGTTCCCCATACCCCGCCTTGATCAGGGCCGGGATCATGATGGAGCCGATGGCCACCACCGTGGCAGGGGAAGAACCTGAAATGGCGGCAAAAAAGATGCAGGCCAGGATTCCTGCCATGGCCAGGCCGCCGGGAAACCACCCCACCAGGGCATTGACAAAGGCAATCAGTTTTCTGGCAATCCCGCCCCGGGTCATGATGGACCCGGCCAGGATGAAAAAAGGGATGGCAAGGAGCACAAAATTGTCCAGGGCATTGAACAGCTGCTGGGAAATGATTTGCAAAGGGGTGGAGGAAAAAAAGACCAGAGAGATCATGGTGGTGACCCCCAGGATCACGGCAATGGGTACGCCTAAAAAAAGCAGCAGGGCAAAGCTTGTGCAGATGGTCAGTATCACCTATATCACCTCCGGTGTGTGCGGGGATATTTTTTTGGCAAATCCCAGGGCTTTGATCAAAAATCGGATTCCCATGAATCCAGAGAAAACAGGGACCGGCAGATAGGCAACGTACATGGGGATCTGCATGGTGGGGGAGGTGGTTCCATACCCGTGCATCCTTGCCACAAGGTGCCAGGAATACCAGGCCACGACAAAAAAGAACAGGGCCGACAGACAGGCGGTAAAAAGCTTGGTCAGTTGCTGCCAGGGATGCTTCAGGTGGGATACGATCAGATCCATGGTAAAATGGGTGCCGGTCTTAACGCCCAGACTGGCCCCGAGAAAGGCGATTAAAACCCCGAGATATCTTCCCAGCTCTTCAAACCAGGTAAAGCTGTAATTAAACAGGTACCGGCTGATGACCTGGATAAATCCGATAAGGGCAAGACCCAGGATGGTCCATACCAGGGTCAGGTTTTCAATCCGGTCGATGATGTCATAGATCCGCTGCAAGTGTAAGTCTCCCCCAGGGGGACAGGCCAAAAAAATGTTTATCGGGCCTGTCCCTTTTGTGTTAATCCGACGATTTTAATTGCATGGTTATTGCTGGTGGGCCTTGATGCTTTCCAGCATGAAATCAAAGATGTCATTGCCTATTTTTTCACGGTACTTGTTCCATACCGGGGTCATGGCAATTCTGAAAGCCTCCCGCTCTTCCGGGGTCAGGTCAATGATATCGATCCCATTGTCTTTGGCAAATTGTGCAATGGAAATATTGGTTTTGGGCAATGCATCATGGAGGCCTGCATTGACAGTTCGGTTGGTGTCAATGGCTATTTTTGAGGCGTCCCGGAAAATTTGTTTTTCCGCATCTGACAAACTTTCCCAATAATCTGTTCCCACAACGATGATGCATTCGGTGAGGCAGTGCTGGGTCCGGGTCACAAATTTGGTTACTTCGGTGAATTTCATGAGAACCGAGGTCAGAATGGGGTTTTCCTGGGCATCAATCACGCCGGTCTGGAGGGCATTATAGGTTTCCGGAAAGGGAATGGCCACCGGAGAGGCGCCCAGCTGCTTAAAGGTGTCCAGGTATACCGGAGAGTTCATGACCCTGACCTTCAGGCCCTTGATGTCTTCAGGGGTGCGGACGGGGCGTTTGTTGTTGGTAAAATCCCGGATTTCGTTTTCCGTCCAGCCAATGGCCACAAAGCCCTTTTGGGGGAAATAGGAAAAAATTTTTTCCTGGACCTTGGGATCATCCAGGGTGGCGTAGGCGGTTTTCCGGTCCGGGAAAATAAAGGGCATGTCCAGAATGGCACACTGGGGAACAAAGTTCTGGAGCACGGCAGTGGTAATGGATGCTATCTGAAGGGTGCCGGACTGGACCTGTTCGGCCATGGAGCGTTCCGCCCCCAGCTGACCTGCAGGAAAGGTGGCAATGTCGATTTTGCCATTTGTTTTTTCCTTTACATAGGCGGCAAAGGCATCAACTCCCTTTGCCTGTCCATGGAAGGGGGGGGCCACATGGCCGAATTTTATTGTGTCGGCAAATGCGGGCAGGGTAAATCCGGCAGTCAAAAGGACCACCATACAGATAAGTGAACTTGTTTTTCTAAACATGTTTTTTCCCATTTTTTACCTCTCCTTACGTTTAAAGTATCGGCCACGTGCTTTGGAATGAATAACCTGTGAATTGGATAACCCACTGTTTTCTATTTGTCAACTTGATTTCAATTTGTTCGGAAAGGGGTGTTAAAATTAATTGTTTTAACTATTTATTCTAAGGTCTGAGTTTTGCTTATTATTATGGTAAAATATTTTTGTGTATTCATCTCTTTGTGAAAACGCCTGCCTGATTGTTTTGTCCTTTTTGTTTTCATAATAGGAAACTTTTAAGGAAGGCCCCACGTTGAGTCCCAAGGTTTTCCTTGACCCTGGGGGTTAAATCCATTAATCGAAGGTTAGATATTTAATGAGGAGCAGTCCATGATTCCCTGGAAGGAGATCGACCGGGCCAAGGTACCGGGTGATGAAGGCGAGGTAACATTGATGGTGCGGGCCCTGGAATTTTCCATCCGGACAGCAGGGACAGAGCTGATGAACAGCCGCATCCATGGCTCTGAAGATGCACTGGCCCAGCTTACCTGCAGCCGGCTGAATCCAAAAAATAAGTGGGAGATTCTCATCGGGGGCTTGGGTATGGGCTACACCCTGGCTGCGGCCCTGGAACAATCCGGACCGGATACACACATACTGGTATCTGAACTGATTCCGGCAGTGGTCAGGTGGAACCGGGAACATCTGGGGCACCTTTCGGGTATGCCCCTGGATGATCCCCGGGTGAGTGTGGAAGAAGAAGATGTGGTAAAAATCATTTGTCATAAGAAATCAGCCTGGGATGCAATCGTGCTGGATGTGGACAACGGACCTGCCGGGCTTACCCGGAAAGCCAATGACCGTCTCTATGGACTCTCGGGTCTGAAATCCTCTTTTGATGCCCTTAGACCGGGCGGCATCCTGGCGGTCTGGTCCTCGGGCGCTGACCCGGCGTTTACCCGGCGCCTGACCCTTGCCGGGTTTAAGACCGAAACTGTCTGTGTGAGAGCCCGGAAATCGGGAAAAGGCAGCCGGCACACCATCTGGCTTGGGAAAAAATGACTTCCGGGAATCCGGAAGATTAAGATCTCGGTTTTCGGAGTTGGTTGCTTTTTACGTGGGGTCAGGCTTTCTTTATTGCACTTTGTTCAGTCTGATACTGAAATGTTGATCAAAAGTACAAGAAAAAAAAGCATGATCCGTTCCTCCAAAGCAGATGTCCGAAAGTTGAGTTAACATCTGTATAACCCTGGCCATGGCCTGGAAGGAAATTTTAAAAAATGAATGAAGACCGTCTGGTAAAAATTGAAATGAAACTTGCGTTCCAGGAACAAACCATCAAGGATCTAAATGATGTGATTTGTGCACAGCAAACACAAATTCAGAGGCTTTCCGCCATCTGTGCCGCCCTGGTTAATCAGGGAAAGGAATTTTCAGAATTTACGGCCAGAATTGATGCCCCGGCAAATGAAAAACCTCCCCATTATTAAGGTTACAGGTGGCCATATCTTCCCCGGCCGAAACTGGCCTTGGCGGTCTCAATCGAAGAAGCCGGTGCAAACCATGTATCAAAAAAGCAGAGCAGTCTCTGAAGTTTCCGCATACCCCTGTGAAAAAAACAATAGTGATATTTGCAGTAATCGAAGATTCAGGTTAAACAAGTGGTAATAACGTATATTGAAGTTGGGTGAATCTCATGAACAGGGACAATCAATTTGCATTTTACAATGAGCTGCTCAGTAATATTTTTAATTCAGTGTCTGCACACATTGCCGTTCTTGATGAAAAGGGTGTGATTATAGAAACGAATCAGGCATGGAAATCTTTTTCCATGGAAAACGGTCTGCCTGAAAATTTCAATTTTAATCAGCTCAATTATCTGGGAGTGTGCGAAGCTGCGAGTGATGAAGGCATTAAAGATGCCCGAACCGTCGCTTCAGGGATCCGGCAGGTGATAAACGGGGAAATAGACGAGTTTTTATACGATTATCCATGTCATTCACCTGAAAGGCCCAGAGGGTTTTGCATGAGGGCTGTATTGATGGCCGATGAAGGCCCGGTACGGGTAATTATTTCCCATGAAGATATTACCCAGCTGAAATTGGCTCAGGAGGCCTTGAAAGAAAATCAGAAACAGCTTGAAGATAAAAACCAGAGTCTGAATGAGTTAAATACCGGCTTGAAAGTTTTAATACGGCAACGGGAAGAGGATAAAGCAGAGATTCAGGTTGCCTCGCTGGTTAAGGATGGGAAAACCACATCGGAAATAGCCGACATTTTGTTTGTTTCAGAAGCGACTATCAGTTTCCACAGGAAAAATTTGCGTGTAAAGCTGGGACTGAAAAACAAGCAGAAGAATCTTCGCTCCTTTCTATTGTCCATGTCTTGAATTATTGATAGGTTTTACCTATTATTAAACCCATATTCCTCCCATATTGCCAGACCCCAAAAAAACAGATTTTATGTTCAGTGCTGGCAGAAAGATAGCAAGTTATAAGGATAGAGGAAAAAAGATTGGGCACAATTACCTGTAAGCCTGAAATTTCACTAACCGAAAACTTGGAGGAGAGGTCATGGAAGTAAAGGAGTATTGCAAGGCAATGTTGGCTGAGGTTACCGCTTGGAAAGAAAAATTAGAAGCGATGAAAAAAGTTGCAGATACCTATGGTTCTTCAGAAAAAAAAAGATGTTGCCCCTCATAGGTCAGCTGGAACAGGAAGTAACCGCTGCCCGGCTTCGTGTTGACCAGTTGAAAAAGGAGTGTCCATCTGACTGGTCCCCCTTGAAAAATGAATTGGATGATCTTTTCGGGATGGTCGGCAGCAGCGTTGGCAGGGCGTGGAAAGATCTGGAACCCGGTAATGTCGGCGGCTAATGTCTATTTCCCATCGGTAATATCAAAGGCCCCTGTCATTTATTTGAGGGGGCCTTTTTTTAAAAAATGCAGATCATGGGTCTTTGAACTGGATGAAGTAAATAAGCACATTGATCAAAATTTGTTCCTTTGTTTCTGGTCATCACAGTTGTGATAACTGCTGTCTGGGCTTTGGCTGCTGGCGGTGCAGGGGGGGCGCACCGCCAGCGTGGGATCGAATTGATAATGCGGACCCCGGGCGCTCGGATGGTTATGGCTGGCACTGGTTCGCCGGGGAAATTGAATCGGTCCAATAAAAAAACAGCTGTATTAACCCGATTTTCTGTGTGACATGCAGATGTTAATCTCCGGGATTCTGCAGGATCCACCGGGTTGATCGATGCTGAATTCTTTTGAGACACATATTTAAAATCTTTTCAAATACCGTGGTTTGAACATTTTCAAGGGGGATCAGAAGTAAAAATCAAATCTATCTGTGTGCCGTTTCCTTTTTTGGGGGTTTTAATGAATTGCCAGTTCATTTTATCACACAGGCGTTTCACGATGGTCAAGCCGATTCCCGACTTTGTACAGGGAGCCAAACCGGGCCCACTGTCACAAACGCTGACCCTGTCTTTGAAAATTTGAATTAAAACGCTTCCTTCTATCGTATACTGGAAAGCATTTTTTATCAGGTTTCCAAGGGCGATTTCCACAAAGGGTGCCGGGGCTTTTAAAAAGGGGGTGTCGGATACCCAGAGCTCAACTTCTACGTTCTTTGAGGCCAGCAGGTATCGGTATTTGTCAACAACGTTGCCTGCTATCATTTTGAGATCGCAGGTTTCGTTTTTTTCCGGTTCCTGTCTTTCCCTGGCCAGCATCAAAAAAGTGTTGATAAGAGACTCGATATCCATAATAGATCTGTCTATCCTTTCCAGGGGACGCTTGAGCGATGGGTCGGTTTTTTTAATTCTTTGGTTGAGAAGCTCAACAGCACTTTTAATGACACTCACAGGTGTGCGCAGTTCATGGCTTGCATGTGATGTGAATTCACGCTCACGGGATGTGAAATCTGAAATTTTTCTTAGGAGCTGATTTATTTTTTCAGACAACATGCCGATTTCGTCCTGGGAACCGTAAGATTTCAGTTCAATGGAATTTCCGTCCAGGGGCAGGGTTTGAACCGATTTGGCCAGTTTTGAAATGGGGTTGAGAATGTGGTTTGAAAGAGAGCGTGCGATTCCCCATCCCAAGATGAAGACCAACAAACCAATGCCTGCCACCAGCAGGTCCATATACAGTTGGGACCAGTCCGTCGTCTCAATTGAAGCCACATGGTAGAAAATATAGAGTGTCTGGCTGGTTGAAGGCGCAGGAACAATTGCTGCGTGGTAGTCAAGGTCATCTGTTATCTCAAAAATTCCAGGGGCCTTATGTAAAACATATTTTTTCAGCGGCTCCGGTATTTCTGAAACATCCGAGTAAGCCGTAATGTGCATGGGCAGGATTCTTGGTATTTTTCCATCCTGTTCAAATTGTTCTAAAACAGTGTCTGCGATTTCTTTCAACTGCCTGTTAAAGGCCCAGTCCTCTGATAATTTCAGCATTCCGGAGATCGCAATCGAATAAACAAAAAGCAGCAGAGCCAGATAGCCGCAGAAATAAAAAATGATACGGGATCGAAGTGTTCTGGATATGTTCATTATTTGTGTATCAACCTGAACCCGATGCCGGTGATGGTTTCAATACAAGACATCTCACCTTTGGTATCCACCGCCTTGCGAATGGCATAAATGTGTGTTCTCAAGGAGTCGCTTGCCGGTTCCCAGTCTCCCCACAGACGGGCTTTCAGGTCATTTCGCGTTACAACCTCGGGAGCACGGCGCATCAGTTCTTCGAGAATGCAAAAGCATGTCGGGGTCATTTTAACGGGATTCCCATTAACAGTCACTTTCTGCTGGCCGATATCCAGGCGGATCGGGCCAGACTCAAAGATTTTTGATGCTTTATGATGATCCGGCCGACGGGTCAGGGCCATCAGGCGGGCTTCCAGCTCCTCCAGTACAAAAGGCTTCACCAGGTAATCATCAGCACCGGCATCAAAACCTTCAAGTTTATCCTCTATCGTATCCTTGGCGGTGAGCATTAG
>Ga0180007_10005630_pt1 | contig 12569 bp, 19 predicted proteins | sample MM_PC_MetaG_FD_121122 | JGI IMG/M metagenome (GOLD analysis project Ga0180007, IMG submission 121122) | Groundwater microbial communities from the Aspo Hard Rock Laboratory (HRL) deep subsurface site, Sweden - MM_PC_MetaG | ecosystem: Environmental > Aquatic > Deep subsurface > Groundwater... | reverse complement strand
GTCCTTTAAATTTAAGCTTGAAGAATTCTTTTCTTATTTCCTCTTTTTTCATTAGTTACACAGGATTTCACCTGCGAACTAATTTTCGGTTACTTACGACATATGTCAGGTGGTCGCACACTAAGAAATGCAACCGAAGCCTTTTTAAACCATTACTCATTCTAATTTTTGAAGAGAATAAGGAAGAGTATAAAATTATTAAATTCTCTCAAATTAGAAAATGGATTTGCCAATAGATATGCAACATCAGGCAATGGGCTATGACCGTGCGTCGACTATGTTTTCGCCTGAAGGTCACCTTTTGCAAGTAGAATATGCTGAAAAAGCAATCAGACATGGAGTGGCAAGCATAGGAATAGTCTGCACTGATGGAGTATTTATTATAGCTGATAAAAGACTTAGTGATACTCTTATAGTTGAAAAAACTGCAAACAGAATACATGAAGTTGATTCTCATATTATTGCAAGTGTTGCTGGAATTAATGCAGATGGGAGAATTCTTATTGAAAGGGGTCAATTAGTAGCTCAACAGAACAGAATTACTTACGACTCTCCAATTGAGCCAGAACTCATTATTAAAGAAATTTCTAATATTAAACAGCAAGCAACACAATATGGGGGGGTTAGACCATTTGGGGTATCAATCATGATTGCAGGACTAAACGACAAAAAACCAGAGCTTTATACTAGTGATGTTACTGGGAATTATTCTCATTATCATGCTAATGTTATTGGGGAAAATGATGAAAAACTCAAAGAAAAATTAAGAGAAAAATACAAAAAAGATATGACCTTAAAAAAAGGGATTAAACTGGCTTTAGACCTCTTTAAAGAAGTAAAAGGAAAAAAGTTTGATATTGATAAATTTGAATTAGCTTATATTAAAATTGGAGAAAAATTAGAAAGGCTTGAAGGAGAGGAAATCATGAATTATATAAAATGAAAGAAATTGATTGTAGTGGTGGAAAAATACCTTTTAGTATAGAGAATGGGAATAAATTAAATCTTCCATATACTAAAAATGGACAAAATTAGCATAAAATGACAAACACATTAGCAAGGATTAAAAAAGCAGGAAAAAACTTTGAGGTTCTTATTGATTTGGATAATGCTCTAAAATTTAAAAAAGGAGAATTGTCAGGTATTGAACCAGAAGGAAATAAGATTTTCACTGACTCTAAAAAAGGACAGGTTGCTTCTCCTAGTGATTTGCAAGCTGTTTTTGGAACAAACGACGTAAATCAGGTTGCTGCTAAAATTGTGAAAGAAGGAGAAGTACAATTAAGCCAAGAGCACAGAGATGAAGCAAGGGAACAAAAAATAAAACAGGTTGTTGACTTTTTAGCACGCAATTCTATTGACCCTCAATCAGGAAATCCTCACACTCCTGAAAGAATAAAAAGAGCTTTAGAGCAAGCACATGTTAATATTAAAGACCTGCCAATTGATAAACAGATTCCAGAAATTGTCGAGGCTATAAGTAAAATAATCCCAATAAAAATTGATACTAAAAAAGTTAAGATCATCGTTCCTGCAATGCACACTGGAAAAGCATATGGAATAGCAAGCCAGTATAAAAAAGCTGAGAAGTGGCTTGAAAATGGGGATCTTGAAATAGTAGTAGAAGTGCCTGCAGGAATAATTATGGATTTCTATGATAAATTAAATTCAGTCACTCATGGTTCTGCTTTGAGTGAGGAAATTAAGGAGTAAAATGACAGAAGAAAATAGTTCATATAGCCCACAATCAGTAAGTGGATGTCTAGATTATGAAACCTGTAAATCTCCAATAAAAAATGAAGCTAGTTGCAGAAAAGGATTAACACACTTAGCCTATAAATCTTTGGGAATGTGTAATAATAATGAAGTAATTAAATATCAGAATAGCAAACAATAAAAATGGCAGAAGAAAATCAAAGAAAAATTGTAATTCCTGGAGAAACAATATTTAAGGGAAATGATTATTTACCAGGAGAGGGAACTGAAAAGAGAGGAGAGGAAATAGTCGCTTTAAAATTTGGGTTGGCAGAAGAATCAAATAGGCTTGTGAAGATAATTCCTTTGTCTGGAGCATATTCTCCAAGAAGAGGTAATGTGGTTATAGGAAGGGTAGAAAATATAACCTTTAACGGATGGGTTATAGACATTGAAATTGCTGACAGGGCTTTTCTTAGTCTTATTGAAGTTCCAAGGTTTGTAAATAAAAATGATATGGATGAGATAATGGATATTGGGGAGAATGTTATAGCAAAAATCTTTTCAATTAACCAAAGAGGAATAGACTTAACAATAAAAGGAAGAGGTCTTGGAAAAATTGAAGAAGGGTTAATAATTAAAATTAATCCAAACAAAGTTCCAAGAGTGATTGGAAAAGAAGGAAGCATGATTAAAATGATAAAAGATGAGACTGGATGTAATATTACAGTTGGTCAAAATGGGTTGATTTGGATTAGAGGGGATAAAATTGAAGATGAGCTTTATGCTAAAAAAGCTATTCTTTTTGTCTCTGAAAAGTCTTTTATTAAAGGACTTACAGAAGAATTAAAAAAATGGTTTGAGAAAAAGGAAAAGTAAAATGACAAAAGAATTCAAAAGAAATAGTGGGAGAAAAGTTGATGAAATAAGGCCAATGACTGCAAAAGTTGGAATAATTCCTAATGCAGATGGAAGTGCACTATTTTCTTTTGGAGATACTATTGCTATTGCTGCTGTTTATGGACCAAAAAAAATGCATCCCCAACACCAGCAAAACCCTGAAAAAGGAACTTTAAGATGCAATTATAATATGATTAGTTTTTCAGTAGAAGATAGAATTAGACCTGGCCCAAACAGAAGAAGCACTGAAATTAGCAAAATCACAGAATGGGCATTAGAGCCTATTTTAATGATAGATAAGTATCCAAACATGGTAATAGATGTACATATTCAAATATTGCAGGCAAGTGCATCAACAAGGTGTGCTGGAATTAATGCTGCTGCAATGGCTCTTGCACATGCAGGAATCCCTATGAAAGACCTTGTCTCTAGTGTTTCAATAGGAAAATTAGACAAACAATTAGTTCTTGATGTTGATAAATATGAAGATTCTGTTTTTGATGAAGGAGAAGGTTCTACAGACATTCCAATAACCATGACCCCTAAAGGAGATTTAACCCACATACAAGTTGATGGACATATTAGCAAAGAACAATTAAAAGAAGCAATAGAAATGGCAAAAAAGGCCACAAAAGAGATTTATGCCTTGCAAAAAAAAGCCTTAAAAGCAATAGGAGAAAATTAAATGGAAACTTCAAGATTAACTGGTGAGAGAATAAAACAATACTTAGCACAAGGAAAAAGGTTTGATGAAAGAAAACCAGAAGAGTTTAGAAAGTTAGAAATTGAAATAGGGGTTTCTAAAAATGCTGAGGGTTCTGCAAGAGTAAAACTTGGAAACACTGATGTTATTGTGGGGGTTAAAATGGATGTCACTGAACCTTATCCTGATTCACTCGAAAAAGGTATTTTAATGGTTACTGCCGAATTATCCCCAATAAGTTCTACAAGATTTGAAAATGGACCTCCAAAATTTCCTGCAATCGAACTTGCCAGAATTATAGATAGGGGAATTAGAGAAAGTAAAGTCATAGAAACTGAAAAATTATGCATTAAAAAAGGTGAAAAAGTCTGGAATATTTTTATAGATATTTATCCTATAAATGCAGATGGTAATTTAATTGATGCTGCAGGCATTGGAGCAATGGTTGCATTAAAGAATGCTAAGATGCCAAAATATGATGAAAAAGAAGAAAAAGTTATTTTTGGAGAAAATACAACCAAAAATCTTCCTCTAGCTAAAGACTTAGTAATCCCTATTACTTTTTATAAAATAGGGGAGGAATTCATTGTTGACCCCACTCAAGAAGAAGAAGATGTGAGTGAAGCACGAATCACTATTGGAAGTGCAAATGGGATTATTTCTTCTGTGCAAAAAGGGGGCCAAGAGGCAATAAAAGAAGAAGAAATGATAAAAGTTTTGGACACAGTTGAAAAAGTGTGGAAAGACATGTTTAAAAATATTGAAAAATTTTTAAAATAAATGGCACAAGAAGAATTTACTAAATATGAAAAGGCAAGGATTCTTGGAGCAAGAGCCTTGCAAATTGCCATGAATGCACCTCTTTTAATAAAAATAAAACCAGAGGATTTAGAAAAGATAAGATATAATGCTCTTAAAATTGCTGAAATTGAGCTTGATTCTGGGGTATTACCCATCTCAATTAAGAAACCCTTTCCTCAAAAGAAAGAGGAAAAACTAAAAAGAGCAAAAGAGGCAAAAGTCAGTGATGAAAAACTTGAAGAACTTGAAGCACAAGAAGAACAAGAAATTGTTAAAGAAGGGGAAATTATGAAGCTTGCTAACCCTGAAGATGAAATGGAAGAAGGGGAAGAAAAGGCTGAAGAGGGAGAGTAAATTAATCTTTAAGCTTATCCTCAATTATTCTTGAAATTGGTTTTCCTGTTTTTTCCTTTATTTTTTTAAGTTTATTTATGGTTGCTACAGAGAGAGTTACGTCTATTCTTTTCCTTTTAAAAGGAAGTTCTCTGGTCTTGTCATACTCCTCTAATATCTTAAAAGTGTCTTTGTATTTTTTCATTATTGATTTTATTTCATGTGATTGCATTTTTTAACCTCCACTTTATATTTCTTATGTTATGAATCTTTTTCTTAGCTATTGATACAATGTGGTGAGACAATAGCTCCATATTTACTATTTTATCATATTCTCTTGAAAAGGCAAAGGAGATAAACATTGCTGTTCTCTTATTCCCATCTGAAAAAGCATGATCCACAATTATGGCTCTTATTCAAGAATCTGCCAGAAGCAACATTCCATTAAAAGATTTTATAAGGGAATACAAAAAAGCAGAAGGAGAATTACATCCCTCTTCTATATATGAGGACCAAAGAGAACTGAAAAGAGATTTCTTAACCATAGCAATAGTTAATACATATGAAGCATATCGTGCTTCCAAGGAGTAATCATTTCACAAACCATATTCAATTTCTTCTCAACACAAGGGGGGTAAATCTTCTATAAAAAAGATTATAAATAAGATTTTCTTTTGCAACTTATGAAAATAAAGAGTGTGAGTGCTAAAGCTATTCTTGATTCTAGAAAAGAAAAAACAATTCAAGTTTCTATTAAAACTAATATAGGAAACTTTAAAGCTAGCTCTCCAAGTGGAAAATCAAAAGGAAAATATGAAGCTAAGCCATATAAAAAAAATCTTTTAGGGGATATTGGGACATTAAAAAAACTTTCTGAATATTTTAGTCAAGAAACAATAGAAACGTTTGAAGATTTAAGAAGAATTGAGGATATTGTTACAGGACATGTTGGAGCTAATAGCGTTATTGCTTTAGAATATGCTGTTTTAAAAGCTATGGCAAAAGAACAAAAAAAGCAAATTTGGCAAATAATAAATCCAAAACTTTCTAGCAAAGGAAGTTTTCCCAGGCTTGTTGGAAATTGTATAGGAGGAGGAAAACATGTATTAATAAGCAAAAAACCAGATTTTCAAGAATTTCTCTTAATTCCTGATACAAAAACAATTAAAGAAGCATTTGAAACAAATAAAAAAATTAAATATATGGTTGAGCAAGACCTTAAAGAAGCTGACAAAGGATTTAAGAGCAAGGAGAATAGTGAAAATGCCTGGATCACTTGTTTAAATGAAAAAGAAGTATTAGAAATCCTGAAAACATATAAAATACCTCTTGGACTTGATGTGGCTGCTTCTAGTTTTTACAAAAGAGGCAAGCATTATTATGAAAATCCTATGTTAAAAAGAGATGTAGATGAGCAGTTAGCTTATCTTGAAAATCTTATTAGGAACTTTAATATTTTTTATATTGAGGACGCATTTAATGAAGAGGATTTTGATTCTTTTTCTAAATTACTTAAAAAATTTCCAGATAGGTTAATTGTTGGGGACGATCTTATTGTAACAAATCACAAAAGATTAGAAAAAGCAATTGAAAAAAAGAGTATTAATGCCATTATTGTCAAGCCAAATCAGTGTGGCTCTTTGCTTGAAGTAGCTAGAGTAGTTGAGCTAGCAAGAAAACACAAGTTAAAGATTGTATTTGCTCATAGAAGTGGAGAAACAGAAGAAAATATCCTAGCAGATTTGGCTTTTGGCTTTCAAGCAGATTTCTTAAAGTGCGGAATTGATGGAAAGGAAAGGAAAGCTAAGCTAAGAAGGTTGATGGAAATTGAAAAAAATCTTCGATAAGTCATTACTTCATCCAAGCTTGGCCAAAGTAAAGAGGTTGGTGGAGATTAAGAAAGGATTAAAGTAAATCTATTTTTTATTCTTTTTCATAAACTCCTTCAATAGCATTTTTCCGCACAATCCTGCAACACCTACATAAAAATCGCAAAGTCCTCTTAATAAATATTCTTCTGGTTTAATAGCATACCCAAATGCAGAAAGTTTCTCTATTGCATCATACCAAAGGGTATGAAAATTCATTAATTCATTGGTTAAACCTGTAGCTTCTGAAATAGCTATGGGAATTGCTATAGAAGCTCCTGCTAATATCAATTTCCCTAAGTTTTTATTTTGTTTTTCCATGCAAATTATTAAATATTTTACTACTTAAACATATGTTGTTGTGGTTAACCACAACATTTAAAAGAACAAATTGATTTATCTATTTATGGAAATAAAAAGATTAATTGAAATTGGATTAACCAAAAATCAAGCAGAAGTATATTTAGAATTAATAAAAAATCCTGAGCAAACAGGGGGGGGTATATCAAAAAGCTTGTCCCTAGATAGATCCTTTTCATATAACATCTTAGATAGTTTAATAGAAAAAGGGTTAGTAAATTATGTTGAAAAGGAGAATAAAAGACTATTTTTCCCTTCTGATCCTGAAAATTTACTAAAAGAGATAGAAGAAAAAAGAGATAAAATTGAGGAAATTGTTAAAGAAATTAAAACCATAAAAAAGCTTAGCAAAAAAGAAAGGTCTGTAAGAGTTTATGAGGGAAAAGCAGGATTAAAGGCCTATGTTAGAGATCTCATAGAAAGCAAAGAATTTTTCACTTTAGGTGGTGGAGGCAAATTGGATATCCTAGAATCATTAAAATATGAGTATCCTCACTACCTAAAAAAACTCTCTAAAAAGAAAGTTAAAGGAAAGTTAATAACCTCTCCTGAAAACAAAAAAACAATGAATCAAATGTATAAAAATTATAAAGTTGATATAAAAAGTCTAAAGAATTTAAAAAATCCTTCTAGCCTAGCAATCTTCAAAAATAAAGTCGCAATTTATTATGTAGAAGATAAACCCTTTGTGGTGATAATTGAGGATAAAAAAATAGCTGAATTTTTTAAGATGTACTTCACACATTTTTGGAAGCTGGTTAAAACTAAATAATTCTAATAGAAAACCTTTTTAAACCAACTTTTTCTCTGATACTTATGCCTAGAAAAAAGAAAGAAGAAAGCCTAAAAATAGATGAAGTAAAGAAAAAAGAAACAGAAATTGCAGAAGAAGCTCAAGAGCTCCCTAAACAAGAGCTTATAAAACAGGCAGAGGCTGAATCTTTGAAATCAGAAGAACTGGAGAGAAAAAAGAAAGCTCTTTTGGAAAAGGCAGAAAAATTAAGAGAGAAGATTGAGAAGACAAAAACAGAAGATCTCAAAGAAAAGGTCAAGGCAAAGAAAAAAGTAGAAATGCTTATTCCTCTCGAGGAGTATGTTAAAGCTGGAATTTACCTTGGGACTAGAGTAGTCACTCCTGACATGAGGCCTTTTGTTTATAGAAGAAGGGCTGATGGCTTGGCTATTTTCAATACAGATATCATTGATGAAAAATTAAAAGAAGCAATAGAATATTTATCTAAATTTGAGGTAGGAGAGGTTATTTTAGTTTGTAAGAGGCAGGCAGGATGGCAAGCAGCAAAAATGTTTTCTGAAGCAACTGGAATTAGGGTCTTTACTCAAAAATATCCTGCTGGCATACTGACAAACACAACCCTTCCTGATTTTTTTGAAAATGAACTCACAATTGTTACTGACCACTGGCTTGACAAAAATGCATTAAATGATACTTTAATAGTTCATAAAAAAGTGTTAATGATTTGCGATACTAACAACTTCTCAAAAGGATCTAACCAAATAATAATTGGTAATAATAAGAGTGCAAAAAGTATGGGCATTATTTTTTATCTTTTAGCGAGAGGATATTGCAAAGCTAAAAGCATAAAGGCAGACATTCCTGATCTTGAGTACTGGACTGGGGAGAAGGAAAGATAAGCTTCTCATCTAGAATAATTATTTTTATATATTGATTAATTCTTAGACTTTAAAGGTAAAATGGGAATATGAAAAAACTAACAAAACAAAGTCGCATAGGTTTTGTAGAATTGCCTGCAACCCAATATGGAATTTTAAATGGACCTCTTGATTATGATATTTATAGTGAGTTTGGGATGCCGCCAAGGGCAATTTCAACACTAAGAAGGATCCTAGTTGAAGATGGTTGGACTAATACAAGTGAAACAACCCTTATAAAGGATATTTTGGAATTAGATGCTCTATTAATGTCTACTATAACAAGAACTTATCCTCAATCTGCAGAACAAGCAAGAGAATACAAAGCAAAAAACCCTAAAAACCCTGCTATTGCTGGAGGCACACATGTAACCTTTATGCCTGAAGAAGCATTAAGAAATGGTTTTGATATTGTTGTAAGAGGAGAAGGAGAAAAAACCCTTAAAGAACTAATGATAAGATTAAGGGAAGATCCTAATGATTTAAGCGACATTAAAGGAATTACTTATAAACAAAATGGACAGATAATAGAAAATCCAGACAGAGAGCTTTTAACAGAGCAAGAATTGAGTGAGACACATCCTTTTTATGATAAAGAAGTGATAAAAAAAATTCGCACAGCAACAATTGAAGGTGGGAGAGGTTGCCCTTTTGATTGTGATTTTTGTAGTGTTACAACAATATATGGACATCAATACAGAAGAAAATCAAGAGAATGGATCTTAGAAGAGCTAAGGAGAATTAAAAATTACGGAATTAATACAATGTGGACCAATGACAATATAGGGATGGGGCCTCTTGATACAGAAATATTCGAGGCAATAGCAGATTCTGGTTTGAATAGGCCAAAAAGTGTTGCTCAAATAACAGTTAATGCGGCATATAATGATAGGTTACTAATGGCTTTAAAGAGAGCTGGAATTGAGGTATTGTGTGTTGGATTTGAATCAATTTCAGATGAAACTTTAAAAGCGTGGAACAAACCATCTACTGCAAAAAGAAATAAAGAAGCTGCGAAAAAATTTAGAGATGCGGGTTTTTTTGTTCATGGAATGATGATGATAGGAGGAGATGGTGACACTAAAGAATCATTAGAAAAAACATCTGAATGGGCTAATGAAAGTCTGGATAGTGCCCAATTTTCTGCACCCATCACTTTACCTGGTACAAGATTCTACAAAAAAATGGAAGATGAAAGAAGAATTCTTACTAAAGATTGGTTTTTATATACTGGCCATAATGTAACCTCAAGGCCATTAAATTTTTCTCCGCTTGAACATCAATTAATAATTGAAAAAGCGTATAGAAATTTTTATTCAGTAAGAAACATTCCAAAAAGACTGAAAGGAAGTTCACAAAGGGTAATCGCTTTAGAGGTTTCAGCCCTTACATTATATAAAAGGATGTTAAACAAACTCTTTAATAACCCCCAATATCAACAACATCTTAAATTTTTAAAATCTGTTAGCTAAGCTTCATCAACAGCCAATTCTTTTTATCTTTGCCATAATCTGTTTTAAGAAGAACATATTTTCCTTTCATTTTTTTTCCATTTAAATAAAAAACAATTTTATTTGGTTTCTTGCTTTCAAGTGTGTAAGTTCCTTTATCCCATATTTTAACAAGACCTTTTCCATAACCCTCTTTAATTTCTCCCTCAAAATTAGCATATAATTTTGCATGGTCTTCTACCTGAATAGCTAGTCTTTTTAGGCCTTGTTTTAATGGAGGAATTTTTGGAATTGCCCAAGATTTTAATACTCCACCAGATTCTAGGCGAAAGTCCCAGTGCAAATTTCTTGAATGATGCTCATGAACTACAAAAATTGGCATAACGAATAAAGTAACTTTAGGTATATAAAGATTTAAAAATTCCTTAATAGGAATAAAATCATTTAGTTGCTCTTGTGTAAAAGGCCTTTAGATATTTAACAGCCCTTCTGACCTTCTCAACTTGTTCTTTAGAATAACTTGGGGAGGGACCAAAAAGAATGAAACAAATCTCTTCATCACTCATTTTTCTATTATGATATTTTTCTAAAAAAGACATTTTTGGAATGTCAAATTCTTTTATTTTTGTCATTAACTGATTTTTGATATGGGTTGGATCATTTAGCTCTTTAAATCTTACTGGAGTTTTATCAGTAAAAAATTTAGAAATCCTATCTATGCCTTTAGCAAAAACTAAATTAATATCTTTTGGCTTAATCTTACCGACAAGACAAATCCCCTCTCCATTTGTAGAAGTAAAAATCCTATTTTTATAATTTTCTACGTTTATAGCCATTACACAAGGAAAAAAAGTGAATTCAGTGTGTATGTCCATTGAATTTTTTTGTTGATTAAGCCAATATTCAGCATACCAAAAACCACTAAAAAGTGATGGTGTTACAAAAGTTAACTTCTCTCTATCTTCAATGGCATTTCCAGAATAATGAGGGGCATCATTAACAAATGAATATAATAGTTTTTCTTCTAGCTTATGTTGAGTGTTTCCTCTATATAAAACCCCTTCCTTCTCCCAATTAATCTCATCAAAAAATACCTTTTTGAGCATGGTTATCACTATTTAGTAGTGTTTAAAAGGTTTTTGTAATTTAGAAATGATCTTATTACCTTAAATTTATGGGAATTGAGCAAAAATAAAAACCCTATGCTTTTTCCTATTAGTGGTGATCTTGAAAAAGAAGTTCTCTTTCTATGTAGGGTAGAAATAAAATAACTCAATTACTTCGGCTCATCCAAGTTTGTTCCACAATCTATGCAAAACTTATCGTCTTGAAAAACTGGTTTTGAACATTTTGGGCATTTTGTAGGCTTGATCCAGACTTTAGTACCACACTCAGGACAGAACTTTATCCCTTCTTCAAGAGTTTTATTACATCCCTTACAGATTATAATTATTGCTTTTTTTTCTATTACTGCTTTATATCCTGCCTTGCCTGAGACTATTTTTGAAAATGCAGATACAAATCCCTCATCACGCTGGATTTCCTGCATCCTCTTTTGAACAGAGTTTGGATCCATTGTAAAAACCTACGGTCTTTTATCCCTCATGCAACTTCCATTTATTGCCTCCTAAGGAAGTTCACATAAAGTTACTAAAAAAAGAAAACACCATTTTTAAATATTTATTTATTACTCTTGGGAAACAAAGGTACATTATACAAATGCTTAAAAAGGTAAAAAATGAGATTTTAGTATGGGATTGGGGCAAGATAGCATATTAAATGATTATAGTTTTCCTCGATTATTTGTCGATTTAAGCAGTGTTTTTTTTATGACAATAGGTGATGTGATAAATATAACAGGTAGTCGTTTTTTAAAAAAAGATCATAGAAGCATTGAACAAATAATAAGAGAAGATAAATTAGGGAAATATAGAGCATGGGCTAGTGACTTAGTAAGAAATTTAAATTATCTTGGATGTGATTAAAAATTCTTAGTAACTATAATCATCGTCGAAGAAATTGACGAAACATTTATATACTCCTCCTTTCTCAGTTTTATTAACTAAAATGAGTGCCTTAGAATTGTGCATAACTTTTAGCATTAAGGTATGAGGTATGTAGAAGCAGTCATCTAGTTGTGATTCTTTTAAGCCAATTAAAGCCGTAGAGGAGGGTCTATAAATTGAGTGAAGTTTTTTTCTTTCTTACAAGAAAAATGCGCTGAGATTATTATCTATTTTAATTAAATAATCAATGAGGTTAAATCCAGTTGATCCTGCTGGCGGCTGCGGCTCTCTGGTTTGCACTTAGACATGCAAGTCTTTTTAGTACTTTAGTATTGAAAGGCAAACTGCTCAGTAACACGTAGCTAATCTACCCTTAGGTCAGGGATAAGCTTGGGAAACTAAGTCTAATACCTGATAAGAGATATGCCCTGGAATGACTTATCTCACAAACTCGAGCCTAAGGATGGGGCTGCGGCGGATTAGCTTGTTGGCGGGGTAATGGCCCACCAAGGCTATGATCCGTAAGGGCTCTTAGCGGAGAGGCCCTGAGAGGGAATCTGAGACACTATTCCCAGCCCTACGGGGTGCAGCAGTTAGGAATAATCTACAATGCGCGCAAGCGTGATAGTTTGAGCCAGAGTGCTTTCCTATTTGGATAGCTTTTGTGGAATGTAAAAAGTTCTACGAATAAGGACTGGGTAAGACTAGTGCCAGCCGCCGCGGTAATACTAGCGGTCCAAGTCGCAGCCATCTTTATTGGGTCTAAAACATCCGTAGCTTG
>Ga0180007_10005629_pt1 | contig 12573 bp, 14 predicted proteins | sample MM_PC_MetaG_FD_121122 | JGI IMG/M metagenome (GOLD analysis project Ga0180007, IMG submission 121122) | Groundwater microbial communities from the Aspo Hard Rock Laboratory (HRL) deep subsurface site, Sweden - MM_PC_MetaG | ecosystem: Environmental > Aquatic > Deep subsurface > Groundwater... | reverse complement strand
TTTTAACAAAAATTTCTTTCGATCTGGTTCATGAAAATCAATTTTTTAGATTTTTCGGGACGTTTAACAGGCCGAAAACGACCAAACCCGCACCAAAAAAAATAGCAACGCTATTTTTCGGTTAAGCTCGTACATTGCGGGGCGCATTTATTTTCCTTATACTAAGAGAAGTAACTTTTGAGGGAGGTACTTTATGATTTACCGTCTAGTTAGAAACAGGCAGTTCAATCTGCTTCTGGTGGCCTCATTTGTATTCGCAATTCTAATAGTGCCCGCTACTGCCGAAGCTGGTATTCTGGGCAGTGTTCTCAATACGGTGCGCCCCTTCGCCAAAGTAGCCGGTAGTATCGCCGGTGCGGTGGCTGGTGCCTCATTGTGCGCAGCCTTTGTCCCTCCACTTGGTATGCTGGCCGGAGCCGTTGGTGGCTGGATAATTGGCGGCATCGTTACCAGCTATGCTACTGGCAGCTTAACTAACCTGGCAACCGTCGGCGGCGCTGCCGCTGGCATGGCAGCTCTTGCAACATTTGGACCAATTGGCTTCGTTGCCGGTGCTCTGTTAGGCGGCTTGCTCGGCAAAGTGGCAATGGGACTCCTTCATAAGGGTGACAACGCAGCTACTGGCGGCATTCTGTTCATGACCGGAGATTCAGCAAGCACTGCCGGCAGCACATCCGGTGTAGCTCTCGCCCCGGAAGTCCCCATGTCTCTCGAAAGCACAGCTCCAGTTCCGGTCACTTCAAGTGTTGCTGATGCACCAGTTACCATTGCGCCAACCACAGAAGAAATCAACAATGCCGACGCGGCCTACCGCAATGCCTACCAGGCATACATCGGCGCGACTCGCGAAGGAAATTCACAGAGTATCAGCGAAGCTCACAAATCTTATCTTCAGGCTCTTGAAGACTATAAAAAGCTTACTGGCAAAGACCCACAGTAATATCGAAAAACAGCTCTTAATCGAATCACCGCCAGCTCGCGCCGGCGGTGATTTTTTATTGTTCGGTTCTAAGAGAAGTTGTTTTCCTACGCGCTCTTGCGGGACCTATACCAATCCCCAAAAGGGATTCACGTAATGCAACAGACAAACAGTTGCGCTTCGCCACTGTAATCACTGCGGGATAGGTGGCGAAACTGCATAAGACCATCCGTGGTCAAAAACCTAAGCGAGATTTTACACAGATCCACTAATTTCTTCCTGGCAAGGTCATATTTTCGTATTCTTTTGCGTCTTGCGCAGGCAAAATAGTCGCCTTTTACCGATGACTACTGTGTAGCCTGCAGCAGCCAGTTTACCTTGCGTGGAGTAATCATCATAAAAAATGATTTAACACGCGGATCATCATCTGGATTCGCGAGAATTTTCGCTTTTTCATCCTCTTCGAGGCGACTGAATTTTTCTGTGTAAAGAATTTTCATCGAGACCTTGAACCAGACCTTCGAGTTTAGCGCCAACTCAGATGCCACAAAAGCATTCGAATCACGGTAGCTCGAATCATATTCAAAGCTCAGAATCTGCCCGTCATTGAACAAAAACGGCCTCATTTCAGAAGGCGACGGGTTTTGCTCATGCAAACCTCCCTTTTTGCCTCGATATAGACGTCTAGTTTCGCTATCGAAAAAATAAACGATCGTTTCGGTCGGCGAGACCGGGATACTCAGCATTTCGCCATCAGACAAGGGCTTGTCATTGGCATTGCGCAGCTCATTGCGCACACCCGTCATGATTATTCTCGTTGTCTGAAGAATATCGAGTTTGTTCCGCGAATGCGTAAAAGAAGTCCTTACCATGCGCAAAATTTGATAGAGAGAGGTTGAAAGCAGCATGAACAGTCCAACTGCAAAAACCAGTTCGATCAGCGTTATACCAGTTCTATTTTTGCGTCTAAATATCATCAATAATAGTTATACCTGGGGTCTGTAAGGATTGATACAAAAGTGAGGACCGGCACATCCGATTCGGCTGTGCGATGCTTCGACACTACAGTTATTTTGATACGAAGCAGAAACATAGGTTTGGCACCTTCCGGAAGAGGAGTAACTGGCTGCAGTGTGGGTTCAAAATGCATTTCAAACCCGTTCTTGTCGGCAGTCTTCTCCAACTCAAGGTATTCTTCGTCGTTATGCAATTTCTGCGCCCGGTCGTAACCAAGAGTGCGTGCTAATTCAATCGCCGAGGTACCAAACAGAGTCGCCATCGTTCTGGTATCAGCGCGAACTATGCGCCTCTGACCAGACTGCATTAGCGAATAAATCGGCAAAATACCTGCTGAAATCATCACGATTACGATCAGTATTTCAATAAGTGAAAATGCTCGACATTGTAGTGGTTTATTCATTACTCGCGCTCATATTTCCAGTCAAACTTTCCAACACCACCGGTAACAATCTTGGCCACATAGAGTTGATCCATCATCTGCGGCTTGGCGTTTCGCCAGATCCCGTTCAGGGGATTATAAATGATAACATTCTCGCCCGGTGTGGCAAAATGTTCTTGAAGATTAAGAAAGGGTGTAACCACAGTCCCCTTGATGGTAACTGGTTTATCGCCAATAACCCGAAGAGGCTCGGTAACCGAAATCAGGTTCGCTTCAACATAACAGCGACCGCTTTGTGCGTTAGTGGTGTTGATTACAATCTGTGGCGCAATAATGGTGATCATATCGTTGCCAATAGATGAATTAAAGGAGTTTATATCGGTATCAATGCCCAACAGATCACCTTCGATAAGCACTTTGCCCCCACCCATCATCGGGCTGGAATAAATAATGCTGTGTCCGCGAAACTTCAGATTTCTCAGACCAAGTGGCTCTGAGTCATTGAGAGCAAGAATGCCGTTGAGTTCGAGAGTCTGATTGTTGGCGCCACTGCGATAGGCCTGAACGTTGTTGATATACTTGAATTCAAAACGGTCATAGGAGGAACCACCTACGGCAACAGTTGTACGGCCTCGAAAAAAGTCTTCAGTGCTTCGCGGGATAAAATAAAAATCCAGCAAATAGGAGCTATAAGCGTCTGGCAGAGCTTCACTTAAGGCTCCCTCATAAAAGTCCAGCATCGGACTGCCTTTGATAACCTGCTCCATTCCGCTTGGAATGCGATCATAGGGGTAAGGAAAATTCTCAAGATAGCCGCCAAAAAAATCTTTTAACGGACCACTATATTCTTTGGGTTCACCGCGCATTCGCTGCAAAAAATTGCCAAGACCACGGTTATAAAGCTCAACCCCTGAATCGCTCATAAAATTACCGTAATTATCAAGTTCCTTGAGACCATCCGGCATTTTATCCCAGTTCTGACCAAGCTTTTTGGCAAAGTCGACAGAAGCGCCGGCCAGCCCAAACAGGTCCTCTGCCTGAGTAGCGTTTAGCTGGACGCTGCCGGTCAAACCTTTCATGGTAACTATCGGGCCACCGGTCGCGATAAATGGCAACTCAAAAGCATCGCCATCTTTAGGCTGGATCTGAACTGCCCTGAAATACTGACGCATAGCAGGCCCGTACACCAGTGTGGGAGACAGATTTGTCGGATCGGCAGAACTGTTTGGATCCAGATTTGAGCCGCCAAGAGGTGGCATGTTACCGAAAACATCCAATCCGCTACTGGTAAGAGGGGGCATCAATCGCGATTTCATAATTGCTTCGCTGGAACTCGGCGCACCGGGAGTCCCACTGACAAGCAGGCCCGTATGAGTATTATAAGTCTGAAAACAGTTAAGAAACGAAGGCGGACCACCAGAAATGGCCTCGATCAGCTCAGTGCCTGCACCGACATTGAACAGTCTGATTTTGGTATTTTTCCAGCCAGTAAATATAATGCCCTCTTTGGTCTTCTTCTGGCCCTGTAATTCCATGTATTTTTTCGCATAATCAGACATATCCATCCAGGGCACATCAAAACGTAGAAAAAGGTTTTCCTGACCATTTACCTGGCGGGCATTACGGTCATTAGGGTCAGTATCATTATTACCAAACAACAGCTTGGCACCGTTGGTAGAGCGAATAATAACGGCAGGCCCGGCTCTCATAAGAGAATTTAAATCCTGACCAAGGTAAACGCGCCCAGGCGGAGTCAAGGCTTGGGGGCCAAGCTGAGCAAGATCTTCTTCCCAGCCGCTGGCATTTGTCATGGCATTAAAATCTTTACGAATAGAGTTCCAGCCATGATCAAGCCTTAACAATCCGACCGGCTTTTCTGAGGGGGGAAAGTTTTCCTGCAAACCTGCAGACGATTTATGGTGGTTAAAATGAGAACCACCGTAAACACTTGCGTCTTTAACGAACAGCGTAAAAAAATTGAACGGTGGCACATAGGTCTTGACGACGCGAATCAAAAATTTCAGGGAAACCTTGGCGGTATGTCCGCGATAAGTGACCACAGCTTTAACCTCAAGCTCCCCCTGCTTCTCTTTGAGTTCCTGCTTAAGCGTATATAATACCTGATCGCCATTGGAGGCTTCTACCGCATTGATATGTTGCAGTTTGATAACGGCATCGACTACAAAATCTTTGGATTCAACCAGACCACGACCAAACTGTATACCGTAAATCTGACGGGCAGTTTCGCGAGTGTAGGCAGTGAGCTTGGCGACCTGCGAAGCTTCCAGGGGAATTTCCTTGCTTACATCAACATTACGCGACCGCAAAACTTTATAGAGCTGGTTGTTGGCGTCATCATGGTTCAGCGAATTTTTGAGACGTGCGACGAATTCTTCAACAGCTGCCTCCGCTAGATTGAAGGCCACCTCTGATTCGTATGACATTGCCGAAGAATAGTCTTCTGAGCCGGTAAAAAAAGTAAGAGAAAATCCCAGAATAAACAGCACTGACATACATGTCAAAGCAAGAAGAAATATCGAACCGCGTTTTTCAGTCGACATAGCGCCCTTCTCCTTTACTGAGAGCCATATCGATTACCTGCTGGCTCATCATGCCGTCTTCGAAAGCATTGCGAAACCTCGGATCTTTCTGAACGGTTTCCATTAATTCTAACATTTTTCGCATCGCCCTGCTTCTTCGACTGGTCTTGCCTGTTTTATGATAGATCATAGCAGAAAGATACCAGGTCTGCATTTCGAGGTGTGGATCGTCATTTATATCCATCTGCACCCGTTCAACCTCGCGTAAAGCACCGTCAAAATTGTCTTTCTCATACATTTCAAATGAAAATTCAAGGCGCCGATACAACTCCTGCGTGCGCTTATCCTTCTCACGACGGGGCTTTTGATTATCCGTAAATTCGATTGCATCATTGTTTTCAGCATCTGCAACTGAGATATCTGGCTTTCTGACGGTTTGAACCGGGTCTGGCGCAAACTTCTGACTCGGCAACTGCTGGCCTTGTCGCGCACAGCATCCCGTACATAACAATGCTATCGCCATAACATTAAGCAAAATGAACAGTCGGTTGATGTTTCTGGGCAATGCAAATTTCCTGTGTTGCGATGTTGTTCTATCATAGTACCCGACAGAGGAGGGAAAGTCAATCGACCGAGTTGCTATCGCCTCAATAAACGTGCCTTGACAAGCCACGGCATTCCGGCTAAAATTTGCACATGAAAAAATCAACTAACCTGGTCAAAAACTTTGTCACAATTCTGACCGCAGTCTCGCTGATCTGTCCTGCAATTTCATTTTCTGCAGAAAAGGCTATCAGCAATTCAGCGTCTTCCAAACTCTTTATCGCATTTGAGGATGCTGCATACCACACATCACCCGATAAAAGAATCGGCGCCAAAATACTTGCCGATCCAGCTAAAGTCGGTCCCTCGATGTCTTCGCTGGTCCATCTTACTTACCTGCCTGGCGCGCATATTGACAGCCACCGGCACGTTTATGTAACCGAGGTTCTCTACGTGCTTGAAGGCAACCTGACTCTGCGCATCGGCGAAGAAATTAAAATTCTTGGCCCTAACAGCACCGCATATATACCGGCCAAAAGTTTTCATGAGTATCTGAATGACTCAACTGATGTCGTAAAATTTCTCCAGTATTATTCACCATCTGGTCCAGAAGAAGAATATCGCAACTGGGAAAAGCCAGCTGCAGTTGAGGTGACTCCACAACCAGTAAAAGGCGAGCCCAAAAAGACAGAAGCTCCGGCCCATATAATAGCACCGACTCTACCGCCAATTCCCGGCAGTCCGGAACCAGTGCTCGGCACCGTCTCCGAAGGAACCGGCAGTGAAAATAAACCGGCAGCAAACTTTGAACTTAAGGTCGACAAGGACAAGTAATGATAGCTCCCGAGACTAAGAGTTCGTATTACAGTGATGGATTGCTTGAAGAAGCTGTTCAGGAAAACCGCAAAAAACTGGAGCAGGAACCAGACAACCACATGCTCAGATGTAGTCTGGCCAACGGCCTGGCGCAACTGGGGCAATTTGGCGAAGCAATCAAGCATTATAAAAAGTGCATCGAAACATCTCCTTCCGCAGAATACTGGAACAACTACGGCAAGGTTCTTTTGAATGCAGGCCAGTATCAGGATGCGATTGAGGCTTTTGCCCAGGTCATCAGCAAGCATAACTGGCCAGATGCACATTTTTACAAGGCGTTGGCCTATCGAAGCCTCAATCAGCTCGACAAAGCTGACGAACAGCTGCTCGAAGCAATCAAAATTAATCCGAAATATCGTGAGGCGCTCAATGAGCGGGCTCATATTCTAGAAGCTCTTGGGCGCATAGAAGAATCCCTGATCGAATACAAAAAAATTATCGCGCTGTTTTTTGCAGAATACCAGGCCAATGAGGCCGAAATGTATAGTTACGAAACGGCCGTTTTACTTGACAACGACGAGCTGGTCGAAGAACTGATCAGACAGCTACGTCGCTACATCCAGAAATTCCCTGGTTTTGCCGACGGCTACTATAAACTCGGCCAGGCCCTGGAAGCTAAAGGCCTCAAAAATGAGGCCATGATGGCTTTTCGACGCGCGCTCGAAATAAATCCAAGCTACGAAACGGCCAGAAAATGTTTCTGGAAAAAATAAGAAAACAATAATGTCCGCAAAACCAGCACCTCAGCAACGAAAAAGGCTCGGCGACATTCTCGTCGAAGCCGGCCTGATAACCTCTGAACAGCTCCAGGAAGCATTAAGTAAGCAGAAAATTCTGGGCAAACGTCTCGGCAAGGTCCTTGTTGAGACAGGCATGACCACCGAAGACAGTATAGCCACTACGCTGGCGAGACAGATGAACATTCCCTATCTGAATCTCAACGAGATGACAGTTCCTCCAGAAGTCCTCACGACAATTCCAGAGGGCATTGTGCGCAGTCACAATCTGCTGCCGGTGCATTTAACCGGCAATTTGTTGCAGATCAGTATGGCTGACCCGCTTGACGTATTCATCATTGACGAAATTCATTACCAGACCGGCTATGAACTTGAGGTGGCAATCAGCCCTGAGTCTCAGGTCGAGGCCGCGATCAGGCATTATTACGGCACCAGCGACAGTCTGCAGAACGCAGTAGACAACATCGCCGCCGAACGCAGCTCAGAAGTAACACTTGATGAGAGCTTCTTTACGACTTTTGACCTTGGCGGTGAAGAACAAAGCGTTCCGATCATCAATCTGGTCAACACCATTATCCAACAGGCTATCAATGATCGCGCCAGCGATATTCACATTGAACCAGACGAAGAGATCATCAGAGTTAGATACCGAATCGACGGCATACTCAACGAGCTGATGAAGGCTCCCAAAACTATTCAGAGCGAGCTTTTATCGCGCCTCAAGATTATGGCGCAAATGGACATCTCTGAAAAACGTCTGCCACAGGATGGTCGTATCAAGGTTAAGGTACAGAACAAGAGTATCGACCTGCGCGTATCATCATTACCAACAGTTTTTGGCGAAAAAATCGTCATCCGCATTCTTGACAAGAGCCGTATGCAGCTGACTCTCGACCAGGTAGGCTTCGACCATGACCTGCTTGAGCTCTTCAAAACCCTGTCTTCATCGCCAAACGGGATTTTTCTGATGACTGGCCCCACCGGCTCCGGGAAGACATCAACTCTCTATGCCGCTATAAACTTTATCAGAAACGGCCAGATCAACATCACCACGGTTGAAGATCCGGTTGAGTATCTCATACCAAGCATCAATCAGGTTCAGGTTCGACCAGAAATCGGACTTACCTTTGCCAGAACTCTGCGCTCGATACTGCGACAGGATCCCAACGTCATTCTCATCGGCGAAATACGTGACTTTGAGACTGCTCAGATTGCGATTGAATCAGCCCTCACCGGGCACCTGGTATTTTCAACGCTGCATACAAACGACGCGGCCTCAGCCGTCACCCGCCTTATAGAAATGGGTGTAGAACCTTATCTGGTGGCATCGGCAGTCATCGGCATAGGCGGCCAGCGTCTGGTTCGCAAAATCTGTGCTTCCTGCCGAACCGCGCTCCAGCCATCAGGCGAAGCTCTCGAACTGCTTACTGAGCACGGCTACTCAGACTCCGAACTGTTCAGCGGGAAAGGCTGTCTAACCTGTCGCCGCACCGGGTATTCGGGTAGAACTGCTATTCACGAAATCATGACCATCAATGATGAGATTCACAGTCTTATCCTTAAATCATCTTCAGCACGCGACATCAGACAGGCATCGGTCAGCTCGGGCATGCGCACGATGCGTGTCGATGGCGTAATTAAAGCGGTCAAGGGTGTAACCACAATTGAAGAAGTACTGCGACTGACCAAGGGTGAAGAAATCCGCAGAGTTGTCACCAACTTATCAACAGGGAAAGCCAAGTGAGCAAAAGGTTTGCATACAAGGCTCTTGACCTTAATGGCAAGAGCATGGAAGGCTTCATGGAGGCGACAAAACCCGAAGAGGTCGGAACATGGCTTGCCGATCGCAACTATTTTGTTCTCGAAATAGCTACAGCGCCGCTGCAGACACTTGTAGCCTCAGGCAGAGCCGAGCTCAGCATATCGGCTCATACCATGAACTTTTTTCTACTGCAGCTTTCAAGCCTTATCACTGCAGGTTGCCCCTTAATCATGAGCCTGCACGCACTGTATCGCCAGACCCCGAAAGGACCATTAAAAGAGCTGCTCAAAGATTTGCGCGAAAAGATAGAATCCGGCAAATCTTTTTCTGAAGCTCTCAAAGCACATCGCAGAGTTTTTTCGAATCTGTTCATAACCATGGTTGAAGTCGGCGAAATTGGCGGCATACTTGGCGAAATTCTTGAACGCTACGCTTATATTCACGACACCATGTATCGCCTGCGCGCCAAGATCATAAAATCAATGATTTACCCGGCAATTCTGCTGACATTCACCGTCCTGGTCGCCTGGGCCCTGCTTGCTTACGTTTTCCCTGTTTTCATCGAAAGACTACAGGTCGGCGACCAAGTATTGCCACTGCCGACAAGAATAGTGTTAACAGCATCTAACCTTCTTACCGGCAATTCAATATTAATTGGCGTAATGATTCTTTTGTCGATATTTGGTTTCTTCATGCTACGTAGGTCTGAGGCCGGCGCCCGCTGGATTTCAAAAACAATCATTAGTATCCCACTGCTCGGCGCGATATTTCAGCAAATGGAACTTTCGCTTTTCGCACGCATTCTCGGCACGCTTCTCAAATGCGGAGTTCCCATTCTAACTTCACTGCAGGCCGTTGAAAAAGCTCTCGGGAACGAAGTATACAAGGAAGCCATCAACAATATACGAGAAGCAGTGAGTCGCGGCGAATCACTTACTCAGGCTATCAGCAAGTATCGCGACCTGTTTCCCGAAAGCATCATTCTAATGGCTGACGTTGGCGAGCGAGGCGGCAACACAGGTGAAATGCTCGAAAAAGCCGGAATTATTTATGAACGTGATCTCGAAACAACTATTGAAACGCTTATTTCATTGCTACAACCAGCCCTGGTAATCTTCTTGTCGATTTTTGTGGTAACCTTGGCGCTGGCAATGTATCTTCCATTGTTTGACATAATTAAAACTGTGAGATAAAGTATCAAAGACTGCAATCGTGTGTCGCAAAATCTTCGTGGAGGCTCTATGCGAAAAAAAGGTTTTTCACTTGTCGAGTTATTGATCGTTGTGCTGGTAATAGGCATTCTAGTTGCCATTGCTATTCCGAGATATCAGAGTATCGCCTCCACTGCCCGTGCAAAGTCGTGCCTGTCAAATCAAAAGGGCGTCGAAAGCCTGATATCTCTCTGGGAAGCCAAGAATTTTGAGCTTGATTACGGCAAAAACCGCTGGTCATGGATCGATCGTTCAGGCAATATGCGCTGGAAATATTCTAATGCGCTTCTACAGCTAAACGACATCGCCAAAGACGTCAAGCTGTTTATCTGCCCTGAAGCAGCCAACCGCTGGGGCTACGTCTGGAACGGCTCAAGCTATCGATTTTACGACAACGACAACACTGGTCTGTGGATAATTGGCTCAACCGGTAAAATGGGCGGCCGTGGTGTCGTATGTGCTCTCAGACTCGGCACCCGCTGGATCGGCATGAACGGCCAGATGGGCCCGGATGGCTCCAAGGACAGCTCTCACCACTACTGGTAAGCAGAATGTTAATGAGCAGAAGCTGTAAGGCTGAAAGCTCAGAAAACGCTGCTACTCCGGGATCAGATCTCCACAAACGCAGTCTGTCTCGCAGATCCCGTGGCAATGTTTCTGGCTTTACGCTGATCGAAGTGTTGATCGTCGTTTTGATAATTGGCGTTCTTTTTGGCACCGGGCTTTCAGTTTATTCCGGCGTCATCAGAGATTCACAACTGCGCACCAGAACCGATGAACTTACCAGCTTCTTCGCCGCCTGTCGGCACCGCGCCATTATGCGCAAAAGCCCCATAACCATTATGTTTTCAAATGGCAATCTTGGCACGGACCAGGCACACAACCTGCGCCAGAGAATTCCCGAAATTGACACCACAACCGGAGCACGCCTGCTCAACGCTCTACGTGTCGAAAAAGACGGCAAATTCACGCAAAATGGGAAATCAGTTGAACGTCTGCATCTACCGATTAAAATGCCTGGTGGCCAAACCAGCGTGATCACAGTAGAGCTATAAATGTACAGATTAAATCAAGGATTTTCGCTGCTTGAGATTCTGATTACTCTTCTGATTCTTTCCGGTTCGATCGTAATCATGTTCTCTGGCTTCGATAAGGCAGCCGAACTCGACATGTTCGCCAGCTTTGAGTCAGAATCAGCTTTTCTGGCCGAACGCGAGATTGAACTGCTCAAAACAGAACTCCTGCATGGCCGCATAAAACCGAGAACTGGTTCTCTGGGCAGCCGATTTCGTCTTAAACCAGGCTGGAAAATGACAAGCGTAATGACTGCAGCCGACAGCGAAGAAGCTGTCCGCTTGATCTGCTCTATTAACAAGGGAGACCGACTTTTTCAGCTTGAATCATTTGTATTTGTACCTTCGATTGGAGTCACTGGAGTGAAAAATGATTAGGCGCAGAGGATTTTCACTTATCGAAATTACAGTAGTCATGCTGATAATGGGTCTGACCATCACTGCCCTTTTGCAGATGTTTGACTGGAGCCAGGTCCGATACGGCGAAATTTCGCGAGGCTGGCAAAAACGGGCGGCACTTGCAGAAATCAGGCTGTGGCTGCGTGATCGTATAATTCACTCTGAATATGAACAAATCAATGTCACCAACTTGGCAAAAGCCGTAAGACTGCCAAGCAATTTTCGCATTGCTAAAGTGAAACTCAGAGCACATAGCGATAATACCTGGTTTATAACCTTAGATTATTTTGACGACCGTAACCGCAACAAAAAACCGGACGCCAGAGAGTCAGACACCCGGCTGTTCTGCTTTAGAGGGAGGGCTGCATGAAAAAGCGTGGGTTCAGCCTATATCTGACGTTTTTGATCAGCACCGTAGTTTTTCTACTGGTGACTGCCAGTTACGAAATAAGTCGCACAGCCCTGGATCTCGGGCGATCAGAAGCTATCGAGACACAGGTTTTTCACGCCGCCGACGGCGGTATGGAACGCGGACTGGCTCGACTTCGCCAAAAGTATGTCCCTTTTATTATGAGCTACAGCTCTATTATTAACCAGTATCGTCGCCTGGTAATAAATGTCGAGGCAGTTAAACATGACGGCCTGATCGACCTGCTGGTATCTGCCAGTCTTTTTGAAGGGGGCAGAGAAATGTCAAAACAGCAGTTCAAGAGAATCGGTATTGAAAATCTGAAGGGGCGCAATGGCATCGGAAGGCTAGTGGAGGCCACATGAAAGACACCAACAACAAAGGCTTGTATGCCGCATTTGATATCGGAACGGTATCTATCAAAGCAGCAATTATTGAAGTTACCGATTCTGGAAAACGCATAGCGACAATAGAAGAAGAGGCGCTCAAGCCGCTTGCAGAATTCCCAGGTGAAGAAGAGTATCGGAAGCAGATTGTCGAAACGCTTAAAACCCTTTCCGGAAAGCTTCCAATAAGGGACTGCCGACATGTTGCAGCACTTTACTCAAATCGTGAAATGCAGGTTAAGATTATCGAACTGCCCAGTCAGGTTCAGACCGAGCAGATAGATAAAATTCTCAACTGGGAAGCAAAAAAGCTGCTGTC
>Ga0180007_10005628_pt1 | contig 12574 bp, 11 predicted proteins | sample MM_PC_MetaG_FD_121122 | JGI IMG/M metagenome (GOLD analysis project Ga0180007, IMG submission 121122) | Groundwater microbial communities from the Aspo Hard Rock Laboratory (HRL) deep subsurface site, Sweden - MM_PC_MetaG | ecosystem: Environmental > Aquatic > Deep subsurface > Groundwater... | reverse complement strand
TTTACCTTGAAAAAGATACCATCTGGCTATCACAGGCTCAGATGGCCGAACTTTTTGACAAGGACTCAGACACTATTGGTTTGCATTTAAGAAATATTTATAAATCCGGTGAACTGGAAAAATCCTCAACTACCGAGGAATCCTCGGTAGTTCGCCAGGAAGGCAAGCGTCAAGTCAACCGGAAGATTAAATTCTACAATCTGGATGCCATCATTTCAGTCGGGTACAGGGTGAATTCAAAAAAAGGAACCCGATTCCGGATGTGGGCCACCCAGCGGTTGAAAGAATACCTTGTCAAAGGATACAGCTTAAATAAACACCGCTTTGAGCAGAATGCTGTCGAGCTTCAGCAGGCAATCGCCTTGATTCAAAAAGCGGCACAATCTCCCTCCATCGCAACAGATATGGGGCGGGGCCTGGTGGATATTCTCAGTCGCTATACGCAGACCTTTCTCTGGTTGCAGCAGTATGACGAGGGATTGCTTATCGAGCCGGAAGGCCAATCCGGCGGCAGACTGGCAACACCGGAAGAGGCCATGGCATCCCTTATTGAGCTTAAGAAAAAATTAAAAGAAAAAGGCGAGGCCTCTGATTTGTTTGCCAATCCATCCCGCGCCGATAATCTTGCAGGTATATTCGGCAACCTTGATCAAAGTGTTTTTGGAGAGCCTGCTTATCCCACGATTGAAAGCAAAGCCGCACATTTGCTCTATTTTATGATAAAAGATCATCCTTTCACTGACGGAAACAAACGGAGTGGGGCCTTTTTGTTCGTGGATTTTTTACACCGAAATGGTCGCCTTTTGTCTGAGACTGGGATACCGGTAATCAATGATACAGGTCTTGCAGCGCTGACACTCTTGGTTGCTGAATCAGACCCGAAACAAAAAGACACTCTGATTAAATTAATAATGAATTTGTTGTGCAAAAAGAATTAACCCACCCAGGAACGAATTCATTAAAATTTTATATCCCAACAACAAAAATGCACCGGATTTCACCGGTGATTTCCATGAAACTGAGAATGCATCCTTTAGATCGTTAATAACAAAAGGTTCACCTGAAGCTGGTGTGAGGCAGAGATAAATGGCATTTAACACCTTCAAATGTCTGGACAGTTTGGATCATTTATGGGCCCGGTTAAGGGGTGTGGCGGTCAACCGCCACTCATAACTATCTGTTATTAATATAGATACTTTATGGTGTCTAAAGTTTTGGGTTTTAAAAAACATTGATGTTGATACCCATCAGGACAGGACCTTCTAGGAGATAAAACAATGGCAAATAGTTATCTGCGCAGAACTCGTTGATCAATCAGGCGGGGACAACATAGATGTGGGGCAATGATGTCTGGCTCTGGAAAAATCACTTTAAGAATTGAATATGGATTTCAACAATCAACATGCATGGGGTTTCACCGGTGATGTTGGGTGTTAATTATTTAAAAAAAGTATGAAAAAGATGCGTGTCGAATCATACGGAGAGATTGCGGAAGCCATTGGGAAAAGGGAAGGTCGGGAGATTGCACCAGTAAGCCTAAGCTATCCACTTGGATTTATTCGCGACAAAATTTGTCGACCCAGTGGAGCCTTGGCTAAACGCTCTTGCTGTAAACGCAACCACTTGGTTACCAGGTGATTGACAATCTGTATCCCCTGAGATACATTCAAGCCATGAAGTACGAAATTGAGAGCACAAACCAATACGATAAGTGGTTCACAAAATAGAAAGACTCTTTGGTCAAAATTAGATAGAGTATTGGCCAGACTCAGCCGGGTCGAAAACGGCAATTTTGGTGATTTTAAGATGCTTAGCCCCAGCCTGTTTGAGTTGCGCTTTTTCTTCAATGCTGGTCTGCGGATTTATTACACCATCAAAAATGACAGAGTTGTCATTCTGCTGGTGGGTGGAAACAAATCGACCCAAGAGAAAGACATTGCCAAGGCCACTGAGTTTTTGGCGGAACTGGAGGATTAAATCATGACACTTAAAACCAAACCCTTTGACATAGCCGAACACCTAAACAGCCCTGAAGATATTCGCGATTTTCTGCAAGAGGTGGCGGCTACCGGCGATGAGTCGGACTTTATTCACGCCCTGAGCACTGCAGCCAGGGCAATGGGCATGACCGAGGTGGCCAAAAAAGCAGGCGTCACCCGAGCCAGCCTTTACAAGTCTCTGGCAGAAGACGGTAACCCGAAGTTTATTACCATTAGCAAGGTGACCAAGGCCCTTGGCTGTAAACTGGCTGTTGTTTAACAGGTTTTCAAATTCATATTCTCAAGGGTAGTACGACTGTTCCAACCAGTCATTTAACACGGATTGCAGGAAAAATACCGCAACCGGTTAATTCATTGTTTAAATCCCCTGGCCGCGCCGAACACCATGACAAAAAGGGCGAGCATGCCGATGAGGTGAAAGATGCCGTTGTGGTCGAAAAGCCAGATGAGCCTTACCTCAATGGGGCCTGAGGCCTGGACCCCGGCGGCAACGATCTGGAGCAGGATGCCCAGGACGATGAGGAAGGCGCCGGCGAGCCGCTTTTTAACACCGAGATATCCGTAAACCCCCAGGGCCAAAACCATGCCGGTGATTTCGTACAGGATGAAATACAGAAAGGTGGCGCCGGGTATCCGGATGATGCCGTAGAAAACCAGGGCCATGCCGATGCACCAGGGCAGAAGTTTTCTGGCAGCCGCCTGTCCTTTGAGATCATAGACCGCTGCCAGGACAAAGGTGGCCACCACCAGCCCCAGGCAGATCAGCATGGGTTGCCAAAGTAATTCGTAGGTTTCCTTGGCCATGACAATGCCGTGGGCCACGGTTCCGGCCAGGGCCACGGCGCTGCTGAGCAGCATCAGTGCCTGCCAGAGGCGGGTGCGCCAGGGGTCCCTGGGATAAAAGCGCTGAAGATAGGCAGCCAGGCCGATGGTCTGTATCCCCAGGATCAGGTCGGTGGCTGCGGTGGTCTGTTCGGTAAGGCTGGCAACGATTTCCATATCTGATGTCTCCATTCAAGAAAAGGGTCATTCCACCCTGAGGGCGGGGTCGTCATCTCCGGCCGGGTGGGTTTGGGCATATCGGGCCATGCGCGAGTACTTTCTCCATTGCTGCCACCAGCAAAACTGGGATGAAACCGTTTCCCAAATCCTGCAGGCCATAAAGGGAATCAACGGTTTTTTGGGCAGGTCCGGCCGCCGCTCCAGGCGGGATTTCATCCGGATGATGCCGTTTTCCGCCGGGTTAACCCCCTCGATGAGAAAGCCGTTGCGGGCCACCACCATAAACGAGATCAGCAGTTCCAGATCCCCTGCGAAGGCAGCGTGGCGCTTGAGGATGCGCAGGGAATGGGCATCGTCGTAAAAAATGCGGAAGGCTTCATGATACATGGCTTCCAGTTCACCCTTGCCCATGCGCGGATGGGCCGTGGTGGCGTGAAAGGTGGTGTACCGGTTCAAATCCGGGTCCAGGGGTACGCCCCGGGCCACCAGGGCCGCGTGGTCTTCAGACCCGGGAAGGGGGGTGAGGATGAACGGGTAGAGCAAATCCACGGGCAGCTCGTTTTTTATGGTGGCCAGATCCTTTCGGATACTCGCCGGGGTATCGTCGGGGAATCCTATAATATATCCGGCCATGACGATCACGCCCTTGCGCTTCCAGGCCAGGCAGAACTCCTGGTAAGCTTCCACGGAATTATGGTCCTTGTGCACCGATGCCAGGGAATCGGGGTTGATGCTTTCCATGCCCACGAACACCTGGTTGCATCCCGCCTGTACGGAAAGGTCGATAAACCCGGGGATGCGGTGGGACTTTGTATCGGCCTGGACCACGAATGAGAAGCCAAGCCCCTCCTCTCGTCTGAGCCGGATCATGGTTTCCAGGATCTCCCGCCATTTCGGGTTCCGGGCAAAATTGTCATCGGTGAACAAAAAACGGGTCCGGCCCTGACCGACACAGTCCCGGATATAGGTGGCCACAGCTTCTGGGGTGCGGGACCGGGCCTTTCTGCCATGGACGTTCACCACGGTGCAGAAGGAACACTTCCGGGGGCAGCCCCGCCCGGCCTCGATGGGGGTCATGGGGGCCAGAAACTGGGCAATGCGCTTTTGTACGTTTTCAGGCAGACGGGCGGGCAGCACAGCCGTTTCCATGTCGATGGGCTGGCCGGCAAAATTGTATACGCTCTGCAGGTTCCCCTGGGAGGCGTCCTGGATCACGAACTCCAACCGTCCTTCAGCCTCTCCCCTGAAAAGACAGACGCCCAGATCCATCATTTCCCGGAGTTCCGGAGGCGGCACCGGCAGGACTGCCAGGCTGCCGGAAACGTGGGAACCGCCGATAATTACGGGGATGCCCGCTTCCCGGAACCTGCGGGCAAGGGCGGCGCACCGCGGGAACTGGGCCGTATGAACGGCCACCATCCCCACCAGGCAACCGGCCGTGGCGGCCTTGGCCCGCCGGACCATATCCGAAAGCTTTGGCAGGCCGCACTGGTCATCCCAGGCCTCTATGACGATGCGGATGTCCGGGCCCAGGATCTTTCGCCGGGCACAGTCCTCGGCCAGAGAGTTGAGCACGGAAAGGGCCAGGGACGGATAGACCGCCCTTCGCCACTGGATGGGATAGCCGTTCTCATCGTACCGGACCGGTTTGATGAGGATCAAATGAAAGGTTTTTTTCATGTCTGTTTCCCGTGGCAATCTGAAAAGATCTGATCCACAATTTTTGGGATTTGAAATACGGCCTGATTCAGCGCTTCTCGCCCGCCTCTTTTACCGGGACGGGCATCCGGGGAGGGTTCAAACTGTTGGATCAGGTCCATCAGCTCTCGGATACTTTTGAACACCCGGCCTTTTTGATGCTGTTTCAGCCAGTCCAGGTTGTACCGTTCCTGGGGCAGCGCCTGCCCGGCATCCACCATGGGCAGAATGCCTGCCACCAGGGCCTCGCTGATGGTGCCCGGCCCGGGTTTTCCCACCAGAAAATCGCTGATGGAAAAATAATAGGGAACCTTTGAGGTAAAGGTTTGGATGACATGGGGATAGGGCAGGGACAATGCACTTATCCGGTTGGCCAGGGCCTGGTTTTTTCCGCAGAGGAAGATGGCCTGGACCTTCCGGTCAATACCACACAGGGCCCGGGCGATATCCTCCATCCGGCCGGCCCCGCCGCCCCCGTACATGATGCATGCGGTGGGCAGATCGGGTGACAGCCCCAGACGTTTCCGTTCCTTGGCCACATCCACACCAGGGGTCTGATAAAATCGGGGATGCACGATCAGGCCCGGGGCGGGAAAGACCCGTTGTGCCGGATGGGGTTTGGCCAGGGCTTGCTCATGGGACTTTCGGGTCCCGCAGAGGATAAAATAGTCTTGTTCCTTGGGAAACCAGGAGTAGCGCATGGATTCCGCGAAATCGGTGATCACCACCAGAAAGGGAACCGGTTTTTGTTCAAAGCAGGCCACAACGCTTTGGTACAGGCCCTGGTTGCTCATGGGCATGACCGATATGACCAGATCAAACCCTTGTTTTTTCCAGCAGGCGGTAAACCGCCTGACAGACTCCCGGGTGCCCAGCCGGACGTTTAACAGGGTGGCTGCAAAATAGGCCAGACAGAACAAATTGTTCCATCCTTTGTCCAGCACAAACCGGTTATAGACATCTTCATCGGTATAGGGGGTGAGCCGGGCAAACAGGTCCACATCGGCAATCAACTCTTTGTAGGGGTTCATCAAGCTTACCCGATGGCAGGTGTTTTGGTCGAGAACATCCTTCAGGGCAAGGGCCGTGGCCCTGTGCCCACCGCCGGCATCGGTGTAGACAATGAGAATTTTTTTTTGTTTGTCCATGGTCGCCCGCCTTTACAGGACACCGCAGATAATGGCCCACAACCCTGCAACTAAATGCACCAGACTCACCCCGATTAGGTTGCGGTGGCGCCGGTAAATGATGCCGAAGATAATGCCGCTGACAAAGGTGATTGCAACGGCAAAGATACCGAAATGGATATGAAACAGCCCGAACAAAAGAGAGGTGAACCCGATGGACCGAACGCCGGTCTGGTCATTGAAAAACCGCTCAAACGCGGTCTGGAGGAATCCCCGGGCGAACAGTTCCTGGGCCGCTGAATGGAGAAAATAGATACCGAATCCGTACCAGGGGGTAAAGGCCGCCTTAAAGGAAAAGGGTTTAACGGGCATCATGTCGAAATGACGGACCGCCATGGCGATCCCGCCCAGGACAACCATGGTCAGCACCGAGTACAACACGCCTTCTGTCAGGGATTGTTTCCAGTTGGAAAGGGTGACCCCCATGGAGGACAGGGGTATTTTAAGCTTCCACACGATCATGATGCTGGGGATCAGCAGGATCACCGAATAGGAGACAAAAAAGGTGAAGCTGTAGGGGCTCAGCGAGGTAAGATAGGTGTGCAGCAGATTGTTGACAATCATCCCCACGGCCATGAGGCTCAGGATATAGATAAAAAACTGGCCGAAATCGTTCTGGGTTTTGATGACGGCAAGCTGCTCTTCCAGGCTGCCGACATATTGGGATGCACTGTGTCTCAGTTTTTCCGAGCTGGCCCGGGCGATATTTTCGATGACCCGATGGCTGAAAGGAAGGTGGAACAATTGTTTTTTTTCAATGACCACAAGCTCGGTGTCATCCGAGGCCCGTACCATGGCAGACCGGGGCGAGCCGTCCAGAAAGGCCAGCTCCCCGAAAACCTCTCCTTCCCGGATTTGGGCGATGACAAACGAGTCCTGCCCCGAAGACCCGCTTTTGCAGATCTCCACACCGCCCCGGCGGATCAGATAGATTTCGTTGGATGCTTCCCCTTCCTCAAAGAGCACCTCCCCCTGTTTTAATGTAATAAACCCGAGATTCGGGCACAGCGTCGAAAGTTCCGGGTCGGTCAGACCGGACAGAATGGAAAATTTTTTCAATGCGTCAATGGTGATCGTTTCCCCGTGCATATTATCAATCCTTTCATTTTTCATTGTCTGTATACTATAATCCAAAAGAGAATAAGATTCAATCCTTGTCCCAAAGTCGTTCCCGGGGTTTTTCCAGGCAGGCCATAAAATTTAAGGCCCTTCCAAACAGCCAGGAACTCCACCATGGAAACACCGGAAGGTCATCGGTCCAATCCGTCACCGTCAGATTCAGCCGGTCAAAGGTTTGCTTCCATCGCCTCTCCGGCCAGTAATTGGCTGGAATGGAGACACCGTGGGGGGCGTTGCCCACCCAGTCAAGATAGAGAAGCGTGGGGCGGGCAAAGGCTCCTTTGAGTGTGTGATCCTTAAGTATTACCAGGCACCTGGATACGCGTACCGCTTCCCGGAGAAGCCCGGCAGGATCATGGGTATGGTGCAGGACATCCACCAGGATGACCGCATCAAAGGATTCATCCGCATAGGGCAGCGTTCTGCCGTTAAACGGTTTGACCGGCAGGTACGCCCTGGGTCTTACCAGAACATCCGTCCCCTGGATGTCGATATTCGTTCCTTTTTCCTGGATCTGCCTGGTAATGAATCCGTCACCGCAGCCCACATCAAGGACGCAGCTGTTCCCAGGAAGCCTTTTTGCGATCATGTCTGACAATACGCGGGCCCTGCGGTGATAAAAGTATCCTTGGGTGACCGCTGTACGTAATCCCATGTAATTTTTCCTTCATTGGGGAGGGCTGGTTTTTGTTCCGGGTCACTGCCGCTTGAAAAAAATATCCAACAGCTGTTTTTTAAACGGGTCGCTCTTCTTTACGGCGGCCAGAAAATCCGGCTTGCTGAGCACGTAGGTTTCAGTCTCTTCTGTGGTCATGACCGTGGCCGACCTCGGCACCTCCTTTAACAGGGCGATTTCACCGAAAAAATCACCGCTTCCCAGTTCGACCACCCGGGAATCTGCCCCAGACAGGTCTGTCCCGGGCGGGTCTGATGTCAGCACAGCCACCCGGCCCGTTTTGATGATGTAGAATTTGTCCCCGGCTTCCCCCTGACGGATGATCCGGGACCGGGCCGGGAAGGTTTCAACGGTCATCTTCTGGGCGATTTCCGCAAGCTGGGCCGGCGTATCCCTGGAAAAGACCTCACACCGGGTTAAAAATTCGCAGATCTCCACCGACTGGTCCACCTGCACGTCCGAGGCAATGCTGCCGTCTACCATGTTGATGATCCGGTCGGCAATGTCCAGAATTCGGTTGTCGTGGGTGACCAGCAGGATGGCGCAACCGTCCTCCCGGGCCAATTGGCGGAAGAGGTTGACCACCCTGCGCCCTGTTTTCTTGTCCAGGGCAGCGGTGGGTTCATCGGCCAGGATCAGCCGGGGATGGTGTACAATCCCCCTTGCCACGGCGATCCGTTGACGCTGCCCCCCGGACAGGGCTTCGGGCTTGTAGGCCAATCGCTCTTCCAGGCCCACCCGTTTCAGGATATCAACGGCCATGGGTTCCTGGATTTTTTTGGGGAAATCGGAATACTTCAGGGCCAGCCGGACGTTCTGAACTGCGGTAAGGGAATCAAAGAGGTTGTGGGCCTGGAAGATAAACCCTACCTTCCTTCTGACCGGGACCAGTCCCTTGCCGGCAAGCCCGAAAATTTCCTGGCCCAGAATTTGGACAGAACCCTCCTGGACCGACCGCAATGCCCCTATCAGCGTCAGAAGCGTGGTCTTCCCGGATCCGGACGGACCTGTCATGATGACGATCTGGCCCGGCTGGACATCCAGGTGGATGTTGAACAACACCTGTTTCCGATTGGCACCGGCCCCGAAATAATGGTTGAGATCCCGGATTCGTACTGCCGGAGTTGATGGTTCGACGTTTTGATCTGTTTTCATCCAAATACCTCTGCCGGGTCCATGCGGATCACCTTCCTGGCTGCAAGGGAGGCGGACACCACGCACATGACCAGGGTTAAAAGGAAAATACCCCCGGCACGAAAAAACGTTATCGTCATCCAGATGCCGGTGATCTGCTGCAAAATATGGTAAAAGGCAAGGCTGGCCAGAAGTCCGGGCCCGAATGAAACCATTGCCAGGTAGGCCCCCTGGGCCATGACGGTCCGGATCAGATACCCGTTGGTGTAACCGATTGCCTTGAGGGTGGCAAATTCAGCACTATGGTCTGAAATATCCGTGAACAGGATCTGGTAGCAGATGATCATGCCGATGACAAACCCCACGGCAAGACCCAGACCGAATACCTCCACCACCGGTTGTTCACTCTTCCATTTGTCCTGGATGATCTGGATCATCTGAACTTTGGTGAGAACGCGGACGTCATCCTGAAGATGGGCTTCAAGGGCCTGTTTCACCCGGACCGGGTCTGCCCCGGGGGCCAGTCGGATCAATCCGATTTCCGGGGTTTCGACAATATTATCCGACCCGTTGCCGGCCAGCAGGCGGGCCAGGTTGTCCCGGTCCATGAGCAGGTGACCGTCCGTGCTGAAATTGGGGTAGAGTTCAAAACCGCTGAGAAGTCTCACCCGATGACCTTCAAGTTCCACGTCCATGTCAGGGGAAAATTCTCCGTAAACCGCTTTTCGGGAGGTGCGGTCAAACAGGGCGGTAAAGGGATATTTCAAGGCGTTTCCAAGGGCGGCTGCCTCGGGATTCAACAGGGCGGGCAACGCCGTGTCATAGGCCAGGGCCATGATGCTGTGGATCTTTTGGCCGGGGGTGTTTTTCAGCTGGATCCAGTGCATGTAAAAGCCCTGGACCTGCCTGACCCCGTCCACTTCCAGGGCCCGGGCCAACCGTTCCCTTGGGAAGGGATTCAGGGCGTAAGTATAGCTTTTCTTTTGGTTGGTCATCACCAGGTCTGCATTCAACTGCTTGGCCAGAAGGGTCTCGCTGTCCAGAAGACCGTTGAGAAAACCGATTTCAACGAACATCAGGAGTACGGCAAAGGCAATGCCGGTGACAGACACCAGAAGGTGCTTTTTATTGTGGCTCAGCATGGCCCAGGCCAGCCGTGGCTTTCCTGTCTGTGCCATGGTCAGAACAGCTCCGCCGGGTCTGCAACCTGGATGCGCCGGACCGCCAATATTCCGGATATCCCGCTCATGCAAAGACTGGCACTGAAGATGAACAACAGCAGTCCTAAGGTCATGTGGGCCGGTATCAGGACCCCCTCGCGCAGCACTTTATAGAGCAGGGCGGCAAGGGCGGCCGCCGGGATAAATCCTGCTGCCGTCATCAAAAACCCCTGGGAAATGACCACGAACTTCAGGTCTTGACCCGTGTATCCCATGGCCTTGAGGGTGGCGTACTCCCGGAGGTGATGGGTGACCTCGGTGCTCAGTATCTGGTACAGAATCACCGCCCCCACCAGAAACGCGATGACCGCCCCGGAGGTAAACATGATGCCGATGGGGTTGACAGACATGAAAAAGTGGCGTTCCCTGGCTTTTAGTTCCTGGCGGGTCAAAACCTGCACATCCCCCTTCAGCTGGTTTTGAAGCCGTCCAAGAACGGTCTTGGCCGTTGCACCCGGTGAAAACCGGATCAGCACGGCATTGGGGGTCCTGATGGCGGTTCCCAGGATTCGGGAAAAGGTGTCATCACTCACGATGAGCGACCCCCCGCTGATGAATCCGGCACCATTATAAAAATCGCCCAGAATCCTGATACTGTGCCCGTTCAATTCGGTCCAGGCCCCCCTGGGAAGGGGGCCGTAGTCCAGGGCGGATTTCCGGTCCAGCAGGGCGGCGTCTTTTATTTTTAACACAGACAACCCCTGGTTTTTTGCCGGGTCTTTAAACGGAGCGGCGGCAATATCCACCCCCATTACGAGAATGGCATTGGTCTCCCCTGAGAGGGGGTGCCGCAGTTGTGCCGTGCTCAAATAGAGGGGAGCGATTGATTCAACACCCGGGACGGACAAGGCGGTTTTGGCCCTGGCCAGGGGCAGATTCCCGGCATCGTCGATAAACACGTACTGGGGTGCCAGCAGGATGGCATCAAACCGGAACATGTCGTAAATCATGGTGGAATTGAGTTTGCAGGCATTGTAAAGACCCATCTGCATGAACAACAGGAGAATGGAAAATCCTATCCCGGACAGGAGCACCAGGGTCCGGATCTTGTTGTGCATCATGTTGCGCCAGGCCAGGTGCAATCTCACGGGCCTGTTTCCAGTTCCACATCCACCTGGAGCTGGATAAACCGGGCGGCGGTTTCAGGATCATCCAGCTGAATCCGGACCTCTGCCACCCGATAATCCTCGGGCTGGTAGGGGTCGATGTCCTTGACGGTCCGTCGGAAAATCAGACGGCTGATGCGCATCACTTTTCCGGTCAGTTTACCGGGCAGGGCAGGGCTTTTGATAACGGCGTTCTGGCCCGGGCGAACCCTGGAAAGATCGGTTTCATAAACTTCGGCAACCGCTGTCATGGTGCGGATATCCGCCATTTTCAGGATGGGAAGCGCCCGGGGTACTTCCCCGCCCCGGGAGAAGATGGTCAGAATCTCGCCTTCCACAGGCGAAAGGATCACATAGGTCGCAAGCTTTTTTTGGGACAGGAGCTGTTCCTGCTCCAGGTTTGTAAGGCCGATTTCAAGCACCCGGGCCCTGGACCCGGCCAGGATGGATTCCCGTTCCACCCGGGCCTCCTTCTGGTGGAGGCCGGCCATGATTTTTTGTCTTTCCAGTTCCACCTTTGCCGTGTTCAAGTCTTGTTCGGCCTTTACATGCTCAAATTGTCTCAGGTCGTATATGTTGGCGGCTACCACTTCTTTTGTGTTCAAGGCCCTGGCCCGCTCCATCTCCAGGGCCTGGTATCTGACCGCAGCACCTAAAGAGAGGATCTTGTGCTCCAGGATTTTGATCTGACGGATATCATCGGTCTCGGTCAGCTCCTGGGAAATTTGTGACTCGGTCAGACGCACCTCTCTTAAGTCAAGCTCTCTTGCCACCTGTTCCCGGGCTGTCCGGACCTTTTCTTCGATCCAGGCCAGATCCGCCTTCTGGGCATCATACCCCACCAGCCGGACCAGGGGCTCTCCCGCAGCCACGGCCTGTCCTTCGCTCACCAGAACGGCCTGAATTCGCTGCTCCCCGGCAGCAGCGCTCAGCTCGATAACACCCAGATCCGGCTCCAGCCTGCCAAGGGCATGAATCGGTAAGGGGGTGCCAGCCGAGACGGATTCACCAGGGTCTTTGGCCGGACAAGGCGACGCCAGGAGTATGAAAACCAGGGCGCTCACAAAAAAAGCAAAAAAGGTACGATGGGTGATCATGATATCCTCAAATTCAGGCGCTTCATGCCCTAATGGGGTGATCTGTAAATATCGCATTATCTTTCTGATTAAAAGATATCCGAACGAATTTCAAGCAAAAAAAATTTGTTCTATAAATACTTGAGTTTTTTTTTCATTTTTCTTGACTAACAAATCAACCTGTGAAATCGTGCCTGCGAAGAGGCAAAAAAGCAAATCCAAAAAAGACAGATAATTGACGAGAAACTCAACCAATGAATTGAGTTTATAGAATAACTGAAAACCGTTTTTCCGTTGACCTTGTTTCTGGAGAATCTGCCCATGGATATGAAGCGAAACTATTACGAAGATGTTCA
>Ga0180007_10005627_pt1 | contig 12575 bp, 12 predicted proteins | sample MM_PC_MetaG_FD_121122 | JGI IMG/M metagenome (GOLD analysis project Ga0180007, IMG submission 121122) | Groundwater microbial communities from the Aspo Hard Rock Laboratory (HRL) deep subsurface site, Sweden - MM_PC_MetaG | ecosystem: Environmental > Aquatic > Deep subsurface > Groundwater... | reverse complement strand
CTCTCCGCCCTGGCCCAGGTTGTGAGCGAGGGCGGGCAAAGCGCCGCAGCCGACCACGGCCTGCTGCTGCAATACCGCCAGTAGGGCCGCACGGCCCGCCAAAGCCGCCATGCGCTCCGCCGCCACACCACCCGACCAGGCCCACTATTTCCGCTCCCCGGCGCTGCCCGAGACCGAGCTGCTTACGGCCCGCTTCTACGCGCACACCTTTGCTCCGCACTGGCACGAGGGCTACGTGGTGGGGGTCATCACCGCCGGGGCCGAGGGCTACCGTTACCGGGGCGCGCAGCATGTGGCCGCTGTGGGCGGCCTGGCCTGCATCAACCCTGACGAGATCCACACCGGCGAGCGCGCCGACGACCAGGGCTGGGCCTATCGCGTGTTCTACCCGTCCGCCGCCACCATGCGCGCCCTGGCTCAGGGCCTGCGCGGCAGCCACGCCGCTGGCCTGCCCCGGCTGCCCGCCACGGTGATCCAGGACCGGCCTCTGGCCCTGGCCCTGGCCCGCGCCCACCAACTCCTCGAATCCGGCCAGGACCTGCTGGAGGCCCAGACCGCCGCCCTGGCCGCCCTGAGCGCGCTGCTCATCCGCCACGCCCAGGAACCCGAGGCCGCAGCGCCGCCCCAGGGCGACTCCGCCCGCGTGGAGACCTTGCGCCAGCGCCTGGCCGCCGATCTGGCCGAGCCGCTGACCCTGGACGAGCTGGCCGCCTCGGTGGGGCTCTCGGCATTCCACGCCGCCCGGCTCTTCACCCGGGCCACCGGCATGCCCCCCCACGCCTGGCGCAACCAACTGCGCCTGAACCGTTCCCTCGGTCTGCTGCGCGCGGGCCTGAGCAGCGCCGAGGCCGCCGCTGCCTGCGGCTTCGCCGACCAGAGCCACTACACCCGCCACTTCCGCAGGACCTTCGGCGTCACGCCGGGGCGCTGGAGCGCAGCCTAACCCCGCCCGGACCGCAAGAACGTTCTAGTCCACGCCGCACGCTCCGGCTATGCTCACACCATGAACACCACCCAACCGTCCCGCGCGGACACCCATCCTGACCGTTTGCGCTTCAGCCTGCCCGGCCTGGCCGCAGGCTTCCGCGCCTGCCTGCCCGTGGCCCTGGGCGTGGCCGTCTACGGCGTGCTCTTCGGCCTGCTGGCCCGGCAAAAGGGTCTCAGCCTCATGGAAACCCAGTCCATGAGCCTGTTCGTCTTCGCCGGGGCCTCGCAGCTCATCGCGCTGGATCTCTGGAGCGTTGACCTGCCAGGGGGCCTGCCCGTGGTCTCGCTCATTATCACCACCCTCATCGTGAACCTGCGCCACGTGCTCATGGGCGCGGCCCTGGCCCCCGTGCTCACGCGGCTGAAGCCCAGCCAGGCCTTCGGTTCGCTGTTCTTCATGACCGACGAGTCCTGGGCGCTGACCCTGGGCCGCATGGTCGAGGACAGCCGCCACAAGCGCGAGCCCGACGGCGCGTTCCTCCTCGGCGCGGGCCTGGCCGTCTATGTCTTCTGGAACCTCTCCACCACCCTCGGGCATGTCCTGGTGCGCGGACTCGACGATCCCGCCAAGTACGGCCTGGACTTCGCCTTCACCGCCGTGTTCACCGCGCTGCTCGTGGGCCTGCGGCCCCGCCGCCAGGACATCCTGCCGCTCCTCGCCGCCACAGCCACGGCGCTTGCCTGCGCACACCTGCTGCCCGGCAAATGGTACATCCTGGCCGGAGCCCTGGCCGGAGGCCTCACCGCCGCTTTCGGCCCCACACACGGCGACACCGCGAGGCAGTCATGAACGCCACCGATACCTCCTTCTTCGCCGCCAGCCTGCCGTCCATCCTCACCATCTCCGGCATGGCCCTGGTGACCTATCTCTCGCGCGCCGCCGGGCTCGCCGTCATGAGCCGCCTGTCCGTCAGCGGGCGCCTTGAACGCTTCATGAAAGCCATTCCCGGCGCAATCCTGGCCTCCATCGTCTCACCCTCGGCCCTGGCCGCCGGACCCGCCGAAGCCATCGCCACCGCCGCCACCGCCGCCATGGCCTGGCGCTCCAGCAACCTGCCCCTGGCCATGGGCGTCGGCGTCGCCACCGTGCTCGTACTGCGCTACGCCTTGGGCTAGAGACACAGCGCCAGGGGCTCCGCCCCCGGCACCCCCGCCTGGGGCCTGAGGCCCCCGGACCCCCCCATATGGCCTGGGCCAGGGGCGGTCAGGGCAGAGGCGTCGGTCGGCTGGGCGTCGGCAATGTGTTCGGCTTTTCGAGGGGGGACCCTCGAAAAGCCGAATACGGTTGGCCCCGTTTGAGAAGGGATGGCAGGGCGGATGGCCGGCAGATTGGACGGCGTTCTATGGCCTCTTATATAGCAAAGCCGAGAGATCGAGAGAAAGGCACTCTCTCGTGACCTGCCCAAAGCCGAAAGGGCTGTTTCAGGTTCCTCCTGAAACAGCCCTTTCGGCGCACTGGGGATTCCAAAGGGCCTCAGGCCCTTTGGCGGGGGTGCCGGGGGCGGAGCCCCTGGCGCTCTCGCTAGATGGGCGGGGCGATGGTGACGAGCACGCGCATGTCGGTGATGGCGCGCACGCCGTGCGGTGTGGCGATGGGGCAGACGAGGGTATCGCCGGGGGCGGCCGGGGTGGCGCTGTCCTTGGCCAGGAACTCGCCCGTGCCCGAGAGCACGCACAGCACCAGTTCCCCCTCGATGTCGTGGGAGTGCAGGGGCAGTCCTTGTCCGGCCTTGAAGTTGAAGTTGATGACCTTCATGAACTCAGACTCGTGAATGACGGTCATCTTGGGGTTCTTGTCCTGGAATCCGGCCTGTTCGTTCAGGTGGACGAGCTTCATGGCGTGTCTCCTTGTGTTGGAGTTACCCGGCGAAACGGGGCAGGCCGCCTGGGCCTGCGGGCTGAGTGTGTCCGTCGCGGGTGATGACGATGGTCTCGATGGGCACGTTGATGTTGGCTGCCTGGGCGGCGCGCAGGGCGATGGCGGTCATGCCGTTGCAGCAGGGCACTTCCATTTGCACCACGGTGACGTCCTGGATGGCGTTTTCGCGCAGGATGTCGGCGAGCTTGTCGATGTAGCTTTGCGCGTCGTCGAACTTGGGGCAGCCGAGGAGCATGACGCGGCCGGGCAGCAGCTTGGCGTTGAAATCCGGGAAGGACGGCGGCACGCAGTCGGCGGTGAGCAGCAGGCGCGCGTTCTTGAGGAAGGGCGCGGTGGGCGGCACCAGGCGCAGCTGGATGGGCCAGTGCGAGAGGTTGGACGCGCCACCGGACTGGGCTGCGGGAACATTGGCCTGCTGGCAGGGGGTCTTCAGGCTCATGACCTGGCGCGAGGGGCAGCCTCCGCCGTGGGGCTTGGGAGCGCCGAGCCGCAGGCTGGCAGGGTCGGGCATGTGGTCGGGCACGCTGCGCCCCTGGCTGGTCAGGTGCTTGACCACGGCGTCCGGGTTGAAATCTTCTGCTTCCACCTCCACCACCACGAGGGCTCCGGTGGGGCATTCGCCCAGGCAGGCGCCCAGGCCGTCGCAGAACACCTCGTTCACGAGTTTGGCCTTGCCGTCGACGATGGCCAGCGCCCCCTCGGCGCAGCCGGTGACGCAATTGCCGCAGCCGTTGCACAGTTCCTCGTTGACGGTGATGAGCTTTCGTGTGGCGCGCATGTCGTGTCCTTTATGTATTGTTTGAGGTGGGCGCGGGGGGGATCGTCGGCCCCCGCGCCCATGGAGTGTGAAGGTGTTGAAGATGTTATGTAAGCACGTTCTCTTTCGCTCGCAATGGTTTTAGCCGAGAATGGCCTTCAGGTCCTCGTCCGGGGTGCTGATGGGCTTGATGCCGAAGTTCTCCACCAGGAAGGCCAAGACGTTCGGGGTGATGAACGCGGGCAGGCTGGGTCCGAGGCGGATGTTCTTGATGCCGAGCGACAAGAGCGTCAGCAGGATGGCCACGGCCTTCTGCTCGTACCAGGACAGGATGAGCGACAGGGGCAGCTCGTTGACGCCGCAGTTGAAGGCCCCGGCAAGCGCCACGGCGATCTGGATGGCGGAGTAGGCGTCGTTGCACTGGCCGATGTCGAGCAGGCGCGGAATGCCGCCGATGTCGCCGAGCTGCTTGTCGAAGAAGCGGAACTTGCCGCAGGCCAGCGTCAGGATGACGGTGTCCGCGGGGGTCTTTTCCACGAACTCGGTGTAGTAGTTGCGGCCGGGCTTGGCGCCGTCGCAGCCGCCCACCAGGAAGAAGTGGCGGATCTTGCCGGCCTTCACCGCGTCGATGACGGCCGGGGCCACGCTCATGACGGTGTTGCGGCCAAAGCCCACGTTGACGTTGACCCCTTCCACGTCGTCGATGAAGCCGGGCAGCTCAAGCGCCTTCTTGATGACGGCGGAAAAGTCCTCGTTGCCCACGTGCACCGCGCCGGGCCAGCCCACCAGTCCGGTGGTGAAGATGTTCGGCAGGTAGGCCGCCGTCGGCTTCTGGATGCAGTTGGTGGTCATCAGGATGGCGCCGGGGAAGGCCGCGAATTCCTTGATCTGGTTCTGCCAGGCGGTGCCGTAGTGGCCGAAGAAGTGCTTGTAGGCCTTGAGCTTCGGATAGCCGTGGGTGGGCAGCATCTCGCCGTGGGTGTAGATGTCGATGCCCTTGCCGTCCGTCTGCTTCAAGAGGGTTTCCAGGTCCTTCAGGTCGTGGCCGGAGACGAGGATGCACTTGCCCTTGCGGTGGCCCAGGGGAACGCTGGTGGGAACCGGGTGGCCGTAGGCCTCGGTGTTGCCTGCGTCCAGGATCTGCATGGCGGTGAGGTTGGCGGTGCCGCATTCCATGGCCAGGGCAACCCAGGCGCCGAGATCGAGGTCGGTGCGCAGGGCGGCTGCCAGGCCTTTGTATATGTAGGCGGCCACGGACGGGTCGTACTGGCCGAGCAGGGCGGCGTGATCGGCGTAGGCGGCCACGCCCTTGATGCCGTACAGCACGGTCTGCTTGAGCGAGGCGATGTCGGCGTTGGGGTCCAGCGCGGTGAGGGCGTGGGCCTCACCCTGGGCGACCAGCCCGGCGAGGTCCGCAGCGGGGGTGAAGCGCGCGGCGTCGCAGTCGGGCGCGGGCACGCCCAGCGGGTTCAGCTTGGCCTGCATGCAGGTGCGCAGCTCCGCAGCCTTGTGGATGAGCGGCACGAAGCGCGCGGCGTCGAAGTTGACGTTGGTCAGCGTGCTGAACACGGCCTTGTAGACGAAGAGGTCGGTGTCCTTGTCCTGCACGCCTTTTTCGGCGGCAGCGTGGGCAACGCAGGCCAGGCCCTGGCAGGCGTAGATAAGCAGGTCTTGCAGGGCGGCGACGTCGGGCTGCTTGCCGCACACGCCGATCTGGGTGCAGCCGGTGCCTTTGGCGGTCTGTTCACACTGATTGCAAAACATTGGGTTGTCCTCCTGTTGGAAGTTGAGTGTCTTGTTCCCCGCCAGTGAGGGACTGGGGGGCGGCGGTTTCCCGCGCACGCAACTCCTGTTTAGGACAAGTCTTGCGCCCTTTCTTTGACTTGTGTCAACAGGGGGTGTTTTTGTTGAAAAAAAAGCCCCGCCCCCGGATCAGCATGAGCATCAACAGGGGTGGGGCCTTTTTTGCGAACCTGACGGGCCGGAGAGGGCCGCCGGGTGTGGGCTACTCGACCTCGTAGCCGTCTTCGTCGTCAGCGTCCTTGGCGTTGGCCTCGTCTTCGGCCAGCAGGTCGTCGATCTCGCCAGCCAGGTCCTCCAGACGTGTGCCGAAGTTGTCGAAGTCATCGTTGCCCTCGGTCTCCAGATCGTCGAAGACCTCGCGCAGGAAGTTGGACGCCTTTTCAAGTTTCTTGCGGTAGCTGCTTTTCATTGTTTCACCTCGCGACTCCCATAGGGCGAGGAAGGGCGGAGGTCAAGCGGGCAGTTGGACTCCCTGCGCGTGGGCGATAGACCGCTCCCTCAGGGCGCTCAGCCCAGGGCGCTTAGCCCCGGTGGGTGAGGCGCGGGTATATGGTGGCTTCGTCGCGCTCGTTGCTGCGGCCCAGGAGGTGGATGAGCTTGTTGGCCGCGTGCTGGCCCTGGCGGCGCAGGATGTCCAAGAGGTCGGAGCGCTCCAGGAACTTGCCGTAGTCCGGGTTCTGGGAGATGCCCGGCCCGAGCACCATGCCACCGGCCTGCTGGGGGTCCACCCGCACGTCGCCCTCGTCGAGCACAACCTCGGCCCCGGAGATGCGTGACAGCATGTCCCTGACGAACTCGGCGTAAATCTGCTGCACGTCGCCCGCGCCTTCGGCGCCCTTGATGCGGTTGCGGAAGCTGGCCGCCAGCTCGTTTTCTATCTTGGTGAAGGAAACCGCGTAGCTCATGCGCTCCTCCTTATTAGAGGGTGTGGGCGTATACCCATGCTTGAATACTCCGCCATCCTGGGCGGAATGTAAAGGGGGGGGGAAGGGCGCAGGAGGGCCACACCGACGGGAGACCTGAGGCTTGTGGCCAAAGGATGTTGAAAAGGGTGTCTTGCATTGCTTCGTGCGCGGGCAAGGTGATGGCGACTACGTGGAATTTGGGTGGGGCACTGGTGAGGAGATTTGTTTACAAAAAACTGTAAATACGGTATGTTGTCATGTGTTTTACCAATAACTTCATGGAGGGTGTCGATGCATGTGTTCGCGGTGTTTGACGCCAACGGGTTGCCAAAAGGGTTCTACACACCAGTTATCCACTCGAGCATCCCTAGTGAGGCCATTCCGATCTCGATTGAGCATTGGCATCAATTGATTGGGAACAAAGGGAAATGCAGATGGGATGGGGAAAAGGTTGTGGAATACTTTCCGCCCCCGGAGTCGGCATCCATGTTTGTCGCTGTGCTTAGACAACTTCTCGGGAGCCTCTCGCTTTGGTGAATTAAATCAGAGTATTGCCTGCTCAGGGTGATGTCCTCACGGGCCGGATGAGGCCGTTGGCCTGCACAAGAGTCGATACGTCCAGGCCCTCGTTCCGTTACCCTCCTGTTATTGTTCTGGAAAGATAAGCTGCGCATCGGCGTTTTCAACGTCTGGATGCGGTGCACAATTTTAAACAACTTTATTGATTCAATATTTCGATGCAACATTGTTTTGGTGTATGGCTGGTGTGGGGCGGGTGTGCGTCCCCTCGGCTCTTGGGTAGATTTTGCAGAGAAATATATCGTACGTTCCTGCAACGTGTTGTGCATGGGCCTCCTGCTCCGACGAAGGGTAGCCGCCAATGCCAGGCAAGGTCCCAACGGGCTTTGCCTATCGTTGCGCTTGAATGCGCGCCGAAAAAAAGCCCCCGCCCCCAAAGTGAATGGGGGAAGGGGCTTTGCAATTTCGTCTTGCGTAGACTTTTCGGCTACTCGTCTTCGCCGTCGGTGGCGAACCAGCTCTCGGCCAGGATCGGACCGTAGTAGATGGCCTCTTCCTCCAGGTCCTCCTCGATGCGCAGGAGCTGGTTGTACTTGGCCAGCCGGTCGCTGCGGCAGAGCGACCCGGTCTTGATCTGGCCCGCGTTCACGGCCACGGCCAAATCGGAGATGAAGGCGTCCTCGGTCTCGCCCGAGCGGTGCGACACAACCGTGGTGTAGGCGGCCTGCTTGGCCATCTCGATGGTGTCCAGCGTCTCGGTCAAGGTGCCGATCTGGTTCAGCTTGATGAGGATGGAGTTGGCCACGCCGCGCTCGATGCCCTCGGCCAGGATGTCCGGGTTGGTCACGAACACGTCGTCGCCCACGATCTGGATCTCGCCGCCCATGCGGTCGGTCATGGTTCCCCAGCCGTCCCAGTCGCCCTCGGCCATGCCGTCCTCGATGGACACGATGGGGAAGCGCGACACGAGGTCGGCGTAGTAGTCCACGATCTCGGCGCTGGACATGATCTTGCCCTCGCCCTTGAGATTGTACTTGCCCTTTTCCTTGTCAAAGAACTCGCTGGCGGCGCAGTCCATGGCCAGGGCGATCTCGTAGCCGGGGTTGTAGCCTGCGGCCTCGATGGCGCGGATGATGTACTCCAGCGCCTCGGCGTGGCTCTTCATGTTCGGGGCGAAGCCGCCCTCGTCGCCAACGCTGGTGACGTGCCCGTCCTGGGCCAGGATGCTCTTGAGCTGGTGGAAGGTCTCCGCGCCCATGCGCAGCGCGTCGGCGAAGGTCTCCGCGCCCAGCGGCATGATCATGAACTCCTGGATGTCCAGGTTGTTGGGGGCGTGCGCGCCGCCGTTGATGATGTTCATCATGGGCACGGGCAGCAGCTTGGCGTTGATGCCGCCGATGTACTGGTACAGCGGCAGGCCCAGGAAGTTGGCCGCGGCGCGGGCGTTGGCCATGGACACGCCGAGGATGGCGTTGGCGCCCAGGCGGTTCTTGTTGTCGGTGCCGTCCAGGTCGATGAGCGAGTTGTCCAGCGCCACCTGGCGCAGGCCGTCCATGCCCACGATGGCGTTGGCGATCTCCTCGCGGATGTTGTTCACGGCGATGGACACGCCTTTGCCGCCGTAGCGTTTCTTGTCGCCGTCGCGCAGCTCCAGGGCCTCGCGGGTGCCGGTGGAGGCGCCGGAGGGCACGGCGGCGCGGCCGGAAGCGCCGGACTCGTACGTGACTTCGACTTCAACAGTGGGGTTGCCCCTGGAATCAAGAATTTCGCGTGCCCAGACAGCGATGATGGTGCTCATGATATCTCCTTCGTTGGTGGCCCTGGCGTTGATGCGCATGGCCCTTATGGCCGTGGCGGCTGTGACCTTCGGTTGAGGCGCAATGCTCTATTGAGTTCAATACCTCATTTCTGTGACGGATTCAAATGCATTCCTGCAACATTTCCCGGTTCACCGCACTGACTTCCATGCCAAAAGCAGGCCGTCCATGAGCAGGTCCTCGCGCACTTCGTCGATGGCCGGGCACAGGCCGGCGATGGTCTTGGCGAAGCCACCGGTGGCCATGACGTGGGCGTCGCCCGGGCCAACGCCCAGGGTGCACGCCAGGCGGGCCGCCAAACCCTCGACCATGGCCGCGAAACCGAAGAGCAGCCCCTGGTTCAGGCTCTCGGCGGTGCTGCGGCCGATGTGCAGGCAGCCCTTGGCCTCGTCGGCGTCCATTTCCAGGGTGATGTGCGGCAGCTTGGCCGTGCCCGTGGCCAGGGCCTGGGCCGAGGAGAGCACGCCCGGGCAGATGAGCCCGCCCAGGTACGAGTTGCCCTGCACGCAGTCAAAGGTGGTGGCCGTGCCGAAGTCCACCACGATGAGGGTGTGGGCATGGCAGACCGCGCGCGCCGCGTAAGCCGTCACCAGCCGGTCGGAGCCGACCTCCTGGGGCCTGGCGTAGCAGTTCTCGATGGACAGCGGGATGTCGCCCGGCACGAAGCGGATGCTCTGGCCCGGCTGGCCGAAGAAGCGCGCGGCGGCGCGGGTGAGCACGGGGTTCATGGGCGGCACCACGCTGGAGGCCACGATGTCGACGATTTCGCCGGGGTCCACGCCTTCCACGCGGCAGATCTCCAAGAGCTTCAGGCCCCAGCTGTCGGCGGTGCCGATTCTTCCGGCGGGCGTGGTGGGCAGGGCGTAGGTCCGCAGCTGTCCGCGCCCGGGCTGGGCCAGGCCGATCTTTACGTTGGTGTTGCCCACGTCGAGCAGAAGTACGGTGTCCATGAGGTGTCCTTGTGAGCTGTCTTTGTCAGGTGTTGGAGGGCGTTGTGCCAAGAATCGATGGGATACGTATACGTTGCCAGCGTCCGCCTCCGCGTGTATTGCCGTGAAGAGTAAATTCGTCAAGGAGAATGCGCATGGACTTCGCCCGGCTCATCCCGGCGGCCGAGGCCATACCCACCCCCTGGGGTTGGCTCGAGGCCCTTTTATTGCTCACCTTTGTTCTGCACGTGCTGTTCATGAACCTCACCGTGGGCTCGGCGGTCATCGCCCTGGCCGGCCGTTTCACTGGCCGCCAGCTCGACTTGGCGCGGGAGCTTGGGCACCGGCTGCCCACCACCCTGGCCTTGCAGATCAACTTCGGCGTGGCCCCGCTCTTGTTTGTGCAGGTGCTCTACGGCCAGTTCCTCTACACCAGCTCGGTGCTCATGGCCGGGTGGTGGCTCTCGGCCATCGCCACCGTGATCCTGGGCTACTACGGCCTGTATGTGAGCGACGCCAAGGCCGAGTCCTCGCCCGGGCTCTCGCGCCTGGCGCTGGCGTTCTCGCTCGCCATGCTCCTGTATACCGGATTTCTCCTTTCCGGCAACATGACGCTGATGCTGCGGCCCGAGGCTTGGGAGGCCTATCTCCACAACCCCCACGGCAGCTTCCTCAACCTGTCCGACCCGACCCTGTGGGCGCGCTACGCGCACATGATGCTGGCCGCCCCGGCCGTTGCCGGGCTGTACGTGGCGCTCATCGGCAACAAGAAGCGCCGCCTGGACTGGGTGGAGCACGGGCTCAAGTGGTTCACGCGCCTGACCATGGCCCAGTTCCTGGTGGGCGGATGGCTGCTCATGGCCCTGCCGCGTCCGGTGATGCTGGCCTTCATGGGCCGCGATATCCTGGCCACGGCCCTTCTGGCCGCTGGAGTATTGGCCGGTCTGGCCGCGATGCTGGCCGCCATGCGCAGGCTCACCGGCGCGGCGGTGTGGCTGACCATCGTCACCGTCGGGCTCATGGCAACCACCCGGGCCCAGGTGCGCAGCCTGACGCTGGCGCCGTACTTCACGCCCGCGTCGCTCCCGGTGACGGGAGAAGATTCGTCGTTTTTCGTCTTCGTTGTCGCGCTGGCGCTGGGCCTTGTGGCCATCGCCTACATGCTGCGGGTCTATGCCAAGAGTCCAGCAGGCGGGGCCAAGAGTTCGGCGGGGAGGGGGTAGCGAGTCATGGAATATCCCATCTGGCACCTCACCACCCTGGCTGGCGGCTTTTGGATCGCGCTCATCGGCACCTTCCACGTCTTTCTGGCGCACTTCGCCGTGGGCGGCGGCCTGTACCTGACCCTGTCGGAGATATACGCCCGCAAGGTCGGCAGCCCTGTGCTCCTGGCCCACGTCAAAAAGCACACGCGCTTCTTCCTGCTCATCACCATGGTCGCGGGCGGGGTCACGGGCGTGGGCATCTGGTTCACCATCGGGCTCCTCTCGCCCCAGGCGACAAGCACCCTGCTCAAGATCTTCGTCTACGGCTTCGCCACGGAGTGGGTGTTCTTCCTGTGCGAGATCGTGGCCCTGCTGGTCTACTACTACGGCTTCGACCGCCTGGACCCGCGCGACCACATCCGCATGGGCTGGCTGTACTTCCTCTTTGCCCTGCTCTCGCTCTTCACCATCAACGGCATCGTGGGCTTCATGCTCACCCCGGGCAAGTGGCTGGTCACGCACAATTACTGGGACGGCTTCTTCAACCCCACCTTCTGGCCACAGTGCGTCCTGCGCACGGCCATTTCGCTGACCCTGGCCGGGCTGTTCGGCTTTGTCACGGCCACGCGCATCCCCGTCGACAACGGCGACAGCCTCGACCGCGAGCGCATGGTGCGCCTGGCCGCGGCCTGGACGCTCCTGCCGCTCATCGTCTGCTTCGCCGCTGGCTGGTGGTACATCCAGTCCCTGCCTGAGCCCCAGCAGCAGATGGTGCTGCTGCGCTCGGCGCGCATCGCCGGCTTCATTCGCGACTTCCAGTACTTCGGCGCAGCCGCGGCCCTGGGCGCGCTGGTGCTGGCCGTGCGCATGCCGAGGGCCATCCGCTTCCCCCTGGCGTTGTGCGTGCTGCTCACGGGCTGGGGGCTCATCGGCAGCTTCGAGTTCGTGCGCGAGGCCGCGCGCAAGCCCTACCTCATCTACGGCCACACCTACTCCAACGGCATCCAGGTGGGTGCGGAGAAGAACGTCGGCGAGGCGGGCTACCTGGCCACGGCCAAGTGGGCGCGCATCCGCGAGGTGACCCCGCAGAACCGCCTGGCGGCAGGCGCGGAGCTCTATCAGCACCAGTGCGCCAGCTGCCACTCCATCGGCGGCCCCATGAACGACATCAAGCCCTGGGCCGCCACCCTCACCGCAGAGGGCCTGGCCGGGCTGCTGGAATCCCTGAACCTGGCCAACCCGGCCATGCCGCCCTTCGTGGGCAACCAGGCCGAGCGCGAGGCCCTGGCCGCGTATCTCACCGAGGGGCTGCTGGGCATTCCGCCCGTGGTGGAGTCCCCCTTGGCCCTGACCACGCTGCCCACCGTCATCCCGCCCTTTGACCCGGCCAAGGACGAGTACGTGCTCCTTGCCTGGGCGGGCTTCGGCATGCAGATGATCGTGGAATCTCCCGGCGTGTTCTCCCTGCGCCCGGCCCGGGCCGAGCTTTCAGCCCAGCTCATCAAGCGCGGCGACTCGCCCTCGAAGATCACCGAAGGGGTGGAGTTGAGCTGCGCGGTGGAGGGAGCCAAGGAGGACGGCGGCCAGCCCGTGAACATGAAAATCCTGGAGGGCCGCGACTGGTACCAGGCCCCGGCCATCCACATCAGTCCGCGCGGCGCTTCCGGCGGGTTCAATCCCTACCCGCTGGTGACGGTGGAGGCCCGCGACGCTTCCACCAAGACCGTGCTGGCGCGCACCAGGGTGGTGCTGCCCGTGTCCGACGAGGTCGGCT
>Ga0180007_10005626_pt1 | contig 12577 bp, 10 predicted proteins | sample MM_PC_MetaG_FD_121122 | JGI IMG/M metagenome (GOLD analysis project Ga0180007, IMG submission 121122) | Groundwater microbial communities from the Aspo Hard Rock Laboratory (HRL) deep subsurface site, Sweden - MM_PC_MetaG | ecosystem: Environmental > Aquatic > Deep subsurface > Groundwater... | reverse complement strand
AGTGAAAAAAGGATAAGGACATAATTATGGGAAACCTATATGGTGGATCTCTCTTAAGGGTTGATTTAAGCACGGGAGAGATAAAAAAAACGCCAACCCGGCGATATTCGGATCTATGGTTGGGTGGCCGGGGGTTCAACACCCGGATTTTATATGAAGAGACGGATAACAAAACAGATCCCCTGGGACCGGATAATGTCATCCTGTTCAGTGTGGGTCCTTTTACCGGGACCATGGTGCCGGGATCAGGCCGGGTGGAAATTGCTGCAAAATCACCTGTAACCGGTATTCAAGGCATGTCAAACATGGGGGGCTACTGGGGGCCGGAGTTAAAATATGCCGGATATGACAGTGTCATTGTAAAGGGTGCGGCAGACAAACCAGTTTATATCTCCATTTACAATGATACGGTTGAGATCAGGAATGCCGCCCATTTATCAGGTAAAGATACCTACCAGACCCAGGATGCCATCCGGGATGAGCTAGACGATCCTGAGGTTGAGGTTGCCTGTATCGGTCCTGCCGGTGAAAACAGGATCGCCTATGCCTCTATCCACACCCGGTTGGGAAATGCTGCCGGCAGAACGGGCATGGGCACGGTAATGGGATCAAAAAACTTAAAGGCCATTGCCGTCAGGGGTACAAAAGGGGTTGCCCTGGCAGATCCGGAACGGTTCATGGCACTTTGTCTTGAAGCCATGGAAATCCAGAAACCCCTGCTTGCCATGGGCAAAACCACGGATTTGTTTGCCAATGATCCCCCAACCTGGGCCCTTACACTTGGGAACTATGAAGCTTCGGAATGGGTCAAGCAGAAAGACCTGAGGAATGGACACAAACCTTACTGGGAAAAACATAAAAACAGACAGGGCCATGGCATCACAGGCTGCTTTAATTGCCAGGTACGGTGTATGGATTATTATGACCATCCCCAGAAAGGTCCTCTGGTGGCATCTTGAAATTGTTATGCATCCACGTGCTGGGTGCTGAAAGATGATAACATGGAATCCTGGTATACGCTGGTATCTAAATGTCAGCGTCAGGGTGTGGATGTCATGTCTGCAGCCCGCATGATTGCATGGGCCATGGAACTGTTTGAAAAAGGCATCATTGATGAAACCGATACCCAGGGGATTGAACTCTTATGGGGGAACACTTTTGCCATCAGCCAGGTCATTGACCAGATTGCTAAAAATGAGGGATTTGGGGCCGTTCTTGCCGGCAATGTGGTTGATGCTGCCGCCCGTATTGGCAAAGATGTGGAAGAAGCGCTGAACATTAAGGGTGTGCCCCTTGGCGGAACCAATGTAATGAATTTCAGGGCCCGGACCATCGGTGCCATGATCAATCCCCGGGGAAGTGATGAATACAGGGGAAGAATGGGGTCTTTTGACAACCTTGGAAGCGGGAAAAATACGGGCATGACGGGTATGGCAGTTCCTGACAGCTGGGAATCCAAAACGGCCATAGAAATCATCGAAAAAGCCAGACGTGCGTCAGGTCAAAACAGTGCCATGGACCAGCATGACCCCACTGCCAGGGGGGCTGTTGCAGCCCTGGCCAACCGGTATTCCATTGTGAGTGATTCTCTGGGCCAGTGCAAATGGAACACATTGTTTTTAAATGTGGGCATCAGTATTGAATTTCAAGCCAAGGCATTGTCAGCAGGACTTGGGGAAAAATTTGAAATTGACGACCTGATTAAGATTGCTTCCAGGATTTCAGCCCAGGAAAGATTGTTTTCCATCAGGGGTGGATTTACCCGTGACCATGATACCTTGCCCAAACAGCTGATCAACTATCAGATGCCGGGTTCCTGGCCCCAGGACAAAGTGACGACAGAAGAACTTGACCAGATGAAAGAAGAATTTTATGAGTCCATGGGCTGGGATACTGCATCAGGTGCCCCGACAGATGAAACCCTTAAAGCCCTTGACCTTGAAGATCTGGTAAACGACCTGGGAAAAAAGAAGAACTAAACTCACTTAAACCGAAAAAAAACACAGGAGTGCGATGACATGGGATTTGTCATTTTGATCCATGCAGATAAATGCAGTGGCTGCCAGATGTGTGAAGTGGCCTGTTCACTGAAACATATGAAAGAGTGCAATCCGGAACGATCCAGAATACGGATGATAAAAACTGAGCAAAACGGCCAGTATGATTTACTGCCATCAACCTGTATGCAGTGTGAAACTGCCATGTGCGAACTGGTTTGCCCGATGAAAGCCATCAGTCGAAACCCACGGACCGGTGCAAGAATGATTGATGAAAAAAAGTGTATCGGCTGCAGTTCCTGCAGTTATGCCTGTCCCTTTGGCGCCTGTTTTGTTGATCGAAAAATCGGCAAATCCATTGTATGCACCCAGTGTGATGGAGATCCAACCTGCGTTAAGGTCTGTCCGTCAGGTGCCCTGGAATATGTCAGTTCAGACCGGGTGAATATTGCTTTAAAAAGGTCAGCTGCCAAACGGCTGGTTGATGCGGCAGCCCTCGTGACCGTCACGGCCAATCCGGCTTCCTGTTGAGGATTTACCCAATTCATAGGACCGTTTTGAAAAATATTTTTGGAGATCAGGCATGCCTCTAGAATGGTTAAACTTTATTGACGGTCAATTATTGGAGATTGTATTTTACCTGTTTGGAATTGGATTGGGGATAAGATGTCTGGCTTTTCTGGTTAACATAATCAAAAGCCAGTTCCTCCCTGACCAGGGGTTTGCCTGGAAAAAAGCCCGAAAGATCCTTTATCTTTTGGCTGTCTTTTTTCTTCCCTATCATCGAGGTCTTGTCAAACAACCCGTGTACACGATCCTGAGGTATATTTTCCATGCATGCCTTTTTTTCATCCCGGTCTTTTATTCCGGTCACCTGAATATGCTTGTGGATACGCATCTGGGCTGGTATTGGGAACCCATTCCAGACAATTATATTGAGACGGCCACGCTTTTGGTTATTGGAATGGGGTGTTTGTTTATTGCCAGAAGAATTGTTTTGCAAAGAACACGAAAACAATCTTCATTAATGGATATATTCTTTATCCTGATAACGATTCTACCCTTTATCACAGGCTATTGGTATGTTAACGAAACATTGGATCATATCTCTTTTTTTAAAAATTACATGTGGTATCTGCATGTATTCAGTGGTGAAGTCATGATGACAATGGCTGTTTTCCTGTTCATCCGGACAAAACTTGAAGCCTCAAGATGCGTGGGGTGTTCATCCTGCACCATCTCCTGCCCCACAGGCACTTTGGAAGTAAAAGAAACCGGAACCAAACGGAACTTTTTATATTCCCAATACCTGTGTATCTGCTGTGGTGCCTGTGTTTCAACCTGCCCTGAAACAGCCGCTATATTAAAGCACGAGATCAGCATACCCCTTTTTTTCCGATTCTTTGGAAAAAAAAAGATCAATGAAATCACGATGAACAGATGTGAGGGATGCCGGAAAGTGTACGCACCAGATCCCCAGATAGAGAAAATCAAAACAATTTTATGTGCCAACGCAATTATCCCGCCGGAAACTATGGGGTATTGCCGCCGATGCAAGCAGTTACTCTCAAATCATATGAGATTACCCCATCCTATTTAGTGTTTGAACGAAAACTCACTCCTCTACGAGCCGCCCAAATACGGGGTTTTCGTTCAAACACTATTTAATTCCCAGCTCTTTGAGCTTTTCAGGACGGGGAACGCCTTTTTCATCCCATCCCCGCAGCCGGTAATACTCGGGCAGCAGCTGGTCCTGTTCAAAAACCTGCCCTTTACAGGGTCCATCCGGCATGGGTTCTTTTAAAAATCGCCTGGGCAGGGTATCATCCGTAGCCGAAAGACCGGCGTTAAGATTGAACAGTCTTTCCATGGTGAATATGGTTTCTCCACGTTTATTCAAGGCATCAAGACCGCCAAAGTCTATTCCCGTTGCACTCTCCAGCAGGTCAATAACATCGGATTCAGGTGTTTCCATGAGCAGAAAATAACAATACCCGATGGAATCATAGGCCCAGGCACAATAATTCTGGTAATTGATGGTCATCTCAGCCTTGCCTTCAATGGCGAATCGATCCACATCTTTTTCCTTTGACCAGTATCCGAGCATGGTGGTTTCAAAAATCTCGGAGCAGTTCACTTCAGCCCGGCAGTGATCAGCACCCCTGTTATTGGTAACAAACGCCAGTCCCTGGCCTTTGACTCCCCTGGGATCATAATTGGGCAGCTCCTGTTTTTTTACGGACATGGAAAGTTCAGGATGCCCATACCGCTCACCCAGCCGGTAGGAGCCTTCTCCCAAGATCCAGCCAAATCCTTCCCGGGTGGCCATTTTTTCAACCAGATCAATCAATGCATCTGCATCCCCAAATTTCAATGCATACCCCACATCTTTTTCAGGCAGGGCACCGATTTCAAACAATTCCATGGCACACCCCACGGTTACCCCGGCTGAAATGGTATCCATTCCCATATCATTGCAGATTCTGCCGGCCTTAATGACAGCAGCAAGATGGTCCACACCCGTAACCGAGCCCAGGGACGCAACAGACTCATACTCAGGTCCTTCCCCCCTTCCTTCATAACCCGGCTCTTCAACAAGACTTAATCGGGCACATCCGGCTGGGCAGGCGAAACAGGCTTTACTGGGTCTGGCCCCTTTGACTGAATATTTTTCAGCAAAGGCCTTACCACCAATTTTATCTGCCCCTTCGAAAACACCGGTTTTAAAATTACGGGTGGGTAAAATTCCCAGGTCATTGGTAAAACTCAACACACCGATTGTACCATGCTCTCCCAGACCCTGGGCACAGCTTGGTGAGGGGTTCTCCCAGTACTGCCATATTTTTGATATATTTTTGTTAAACGATTTTAAATCTGCCAGATGGATACCACGACTTCCCCTGACCACCACGGCTTTAAGATTTTTGGATCCCATCACAGCACCGATACCACCGCGCCCTGCTGCCCTGGCACCCGTGACACCGCCTGTTATCACATTGGCGATCCTGACCAGATTTTCCCCGGCAGGACCAATGGCCGCGATATGCGCCATGGGATCTGTTTCTTTTAATAAAATTTCCTCCGTTACCTGGGTTCCGTTTCCCCAGACATGCTCTGCATCCTTAAGCATGATTTTTTCATTTTTAATCCACAGATAAACCGGTTTTTTTGCCTTTCCCTCAAAAATAATAAAATCATAGCCGCAAAATTTTAATTCTGCACCAAAGTATCCGCCAACTCCGGCATTTGCTATACCACCCGTTAAAGGAGATTTTGTGATAAAATAAGTTCTGTTGCCGCCAGGAGGCATACAGGTCAAAGGCCCTGTGGCAATGATTAATTTGTTGTTGGGTTCAAACGCATCTGTTTTAGGGTCGACTTCATCTGCCATGGTTTTAATTCCCAGGCCCCTGGCCCCGATAAAGGATTTCATGATTTCAGGATCATTATCAACAACCTTGATATCTGAATTTGAAAGATTGACACGGATATGCTTCCCCGTCCATCCAAAAATTTGATCTTTCATCTGCCTGCCTCCTGTTCCCGGGACTGTTTTACCTTTTCGATATATTTCATACTGATGTCTTCACTGATTTGTGCTGTTTCCTTAAATTCAAGGGCGCCATAAAAACAATGCTTGACACACTCGGGATCACCGCCGCACAGATCACATTTGTTGGCTATATTGTCTTCTTTTTGGACATCCACGGCACCAAAGGGACAGGCCCTGACACACATTCTGCAGCCAATGCAGTTTTCTTTGATGACCTCTATTGCACCGGTTTTTTTGTTTCTGACCAGTGCATCTTCCGGACAAACCGTTACACAAGGGGCTTTACCGCACTGTTGACACACAATCGGGTAAAAGAAAAAATCCTTTGATATAATTTTTACCTTGATTCTTGATTTTGACGGATTAATTTCTGCAAAGTTATGGGTAGAACATATAATCTCACAGATTCTGCATGCCGTACATTTCTCCAGATTCACTTCAATGGTCTGGTTCATCATGCCTCCTTGTGTATTCAATTCTCAGTGCCATGGCCTTGATGGGCAATTGGTACACCATTCAGACCCCCATCAATATACCTTCAGGTCCTTTGCAACTTTCAGACCAGTCAAAATGATCTTCAAAAACAGGTGAAAAAACCTTTTAAAGTTGGCCTTAACGTTATTTTTAGTTTTCTTTGATGAACCAGTTTTGAATCTGCACATCAAACTCTTTGATTCATAAATGAATCTATAAATACCCATCAATTTTTTATACCCATATTAACTTCTTGTTTTTTTATCTATAGAGACCATTCTGCAAGGGAAAAACAGCATTTTGATATTTTCCCAGGCCCCGTGACATGGATCGCAAACCTATGGTCCTGATTTTGCACTAAGCACATATTTTAAATCAATATTGAGAAGTGAGTACTTACGACATATAATATCAACCATGAAAAAAATGATTATGACAGAAATATATTATATCCATCCATTAATTTTCAGGGAGCCTTAACATGTATGATCGAATGAATATTTTGAAAAAAGCTGACGTTGAAAAACTTCATGAATCGACTTTACGAATTTTTAAAGAGGTCGGGATTGCCTTTCACTCTCCCAAAGCCCTGGAGATCTTTAAACTCAATGGAATAAAGGTTGACGGGAATAAAGTCTATTTTGAATCCCAACAGGTTGCGCAAGCGTTAAAAACAGCACCATCTGAATTTAAAATCCATGCCAGAAATCCGGAAAAATCAGTGATTATCGGTGGCAGCCATCTTGTCATTGCACCGGGTTATGGTTCACCATTTATAATGGAAAAAGGAGAAAAAAGAAGGGCCGTACTCAAAGATTATGTTAATTTCTGCAAACTTACCCAGACATCCAGATATATCGATATGAACGGCATGCTCATGGCTGATCCATCTGATCGACCAGCTGATAAGGCCCACCTGGACATGGTGTTTTCCAACATTGTAAATAGTGATAAACCATTTATCGGAAGTTCCGTTTCCCAAAAGGCTGCTGAAGATTCCCTGGAACTTGCCGGCATTGCCTGGGGCGGAAAAGAAAAAATTCAGGACAAACCCGTTACCATGGCAATCATCAGTTCTCTTTCTCCGCTGCAGTATTCGTGTGAAATGGCAGATACCTTGATTGTTTATGCCCAAATGGGCCAGGCCAATATGGTGGCGCTGCTTGCCCAGGCAGGTGCCACGGCGCCAGTTACGCTACCCGGGCTTCTGGTGACCCAAAACGCTGAAATTCTTGCCGGCATCATTTTGGCCCAGCTAGTCAACCCAGGCTCCCCCGTAATTTACGGATCAACTTCCACCATAACGGATATGCGTACGGGTTCACTTGCTGTTGGTGCCCCGGAATTGTCAATCATTCAGAATGCCACCCTGCAGATGGGGCAATATTATAACCTTCCCACAAGGGGCAGCGGCGCCATCACGGATACGCACTGTCTGGATATGCAGGCAGGCATTGAATCCACCCTGGCCATGACAACCACTGTCATGAGTGGTGCAAATTTTATCTTACATGGATGCGGTATCTTAGGATCATATCTTTCAATGAGTTTTGAAAAATTCCTTGCTGATGAAGAGATCTGCGGCATGCTCAGAAGGATGCTCAAACCCCTTGAAATAACCGACGAAAGAATCGATTTTAGTACCATAAAATCCGTGGGATGCGGCGGCGAATATTTGACCCACCCCAAGACATTTAAACATTGCAGAACTGAATTTTATATGCCTGATCTTCTCCAGAGACATGACTATTCCACATGGACGAACAGCGGAAGAAAAGAATTGAATGACCTTGCACAAGAAAAGGTTACCCAGCGGCTTGAAGCCTGGAAAAAACCTGAAATTGACCCTGGTGTGGAATCCAGGTTAGCCCATTATGTAAAAGAAAATATGTGATCAATAAAACAGGTTGTCGTTATATCAGGGGCACAACTATTTTCATATAAACCCCCGTGGCCCTGGCAGGCAATACAAAACATGAAAGATTACCATGAAGAGTATGAAGCACATGAAGTTTTTCCTTCAAGTCCTTCATACTCTTCACTGTAAAAATTTTTGTTACTTTCATATAAAAATTCATTGAATCGCCTGGAAAAAGAACACCTTGCCATGGGCGCCAACCCCTCGTGGACATGTGCACCCTATCAGGATGGAATCCTGCCAAAATCGGGTAGCCTGGTTGCATGGTCAGAATCCAATGCCATTGTGTTTGCAAATTCCGTTCTGGGTGCCAGGACCAACCGCACGGGTGATTTGGTCGATATCTGCTGTGCTTTAACTGGTCGTGCACCAAAGACCGGACTCTACATTGATGAAAACCGCCTGGCTGGTATCCACCTCAAGCTTGAACAGTTTCCTTCACAAGCATTTGCCGATGAAAGACTGTATCCTTTGCTGGGATATTTTATGGGCAGGCACTGCGGCAATCAGGTTATTGCCATTTCCGGGATACCCAAAAATGTCACAATGGATACCTTGAAGGGGCTTGGCGCTGCAACTGCGTCTTCCGGTGCCACGGCATTGTTTCACATTGTCGGTGTCACACCGGAAGCGCCAACCTTGGCATCCTGTATGAAAAAAGACACGGTTATACAAACCCATGTGGTCACACCCAAGGATATTAAAACGGTGGAATCACTTCTTAACACGGTCCGGAATGATTCACTTGACTGGGTTGGACTTGGCTGTTCACACTTTTCACAGATAGAATTCATCGGATTGGCAAACTGCTTAGGCAGTCAAAAAATACATTCCAACATAACCTTTTGTGTATTTACCAGCAGAAAAATATTCGACTGGGCCCATCAGACGGGGATACTGAAACCATTGAATGATGCAGGTATTAACATATATTCTGACGGGTGTCTGCTGGTTTATCCTCAATTTTTAAATCGTTCCGGCAACATGATGACCAACTCTGCCAAAGCTGCCAATTATGTTTTTTCTCAATCCGGCTATATGGTTGCGTTTGGCAGTATTCAAGAGTGTGTGGAATCTGCTCTGGCCGAAAAAATTATTCAAAGGCCCCCGCAATGGTTGACATCCTGAACTGTAGAACACTTGTCAAAGGGTTTGGTAAAGGCATGGTTCTGGCAACCCTTCAGACCATCAGCTTCTGGGGGGGGAGTTGATCCCGGGAATGGCAGGATAATCGATCCCCGTCATGAACTTTACAATCAAACCATTACAGACACGGTATTGACCTTCCCCTATGGTAAAGGTTCAGCTGCTGCGCCCATGGTCCTGCTGGAACTGTCAAAACAGGGAACAGCTCCATGGGCGATCATCACCATTGAAATTGATCCGCTGCTTGTGGCAGGGACAATTATCAGCAAACATTTTTACGGAAAAGCAATTCCCATGGTCCTGCTGTCTGCAAGTGCATTTGATCAACTCAAAACAGGCCAGCTTGTCTGTTTGATCAATTCTCATCAGCTGTGTTTAATAAACGAACCGATAAATATGGCGGGAATACGGAAGGGCGGATGACCTTTGCCAAGGAGATACTGGCCCCATCCGCCCAATTATATGGTTCATGGATTTATGGCGGATTTGGCCCATGAAGTGAAAAAGGCCGTGAATATCCCCGTGATTGCCGTGGGACGGATGGATGACCCGGATGTTGCCATGGCTGTTATTGAGCAGGGCAAGGCAGATATGGTGGCTGTTGGCAGGGAGCTGGATTATCAGATTCAGCTGGCAACAATGCCAAAAAAATTCATGATTGTCGGCGGTGGTCCGGCCGGTATGGAAGCTGCAAGAGTGGCATCCTTAAGGGGTCATCGTGTGGCATTATATGAACGCACAGATAGACTTGGTGGACATTTGAAGGCAGGCTCTGTACCGGAATTTAAAAAAGATATCCGAAAACTGATTGCCTGGTATGAACACCAGCTTGAAAAGCTTTCTGTTTCAATCCATACCAATCATTCTGTAACAATTGATACCATTGAATGAGGTTGTTTAATACTGCGATAGCAGCATAAAACAACCCATTTTCAACCCATGTTTTTTCATTTCAACCCAATGCTCCCTCTGTTCTTCGCCTAAAATTTCCGCAAATTTTCCCACATTAAAAATTTTTTTCACTTTTTTTCATTTAGGGCTGGCGTCGATTATTTTTTTCTGGTATACAATCATTTATGGAACCTTTAATTGTCAGAAATCGTGAGGTCACCGCTAAAGATTTAAAATTTATCCAAGCTGTTGTTCATGAACATTGGGATAAAGGCAGAACCAATATCTCAAAAATCCTTTGCCAAAAATGGAACTGGATTCAGCCCAACGGCAGTCTTAAGGATATGGCATGCAGAGAACTGCTTTTGACTCTTCATCGAAAAAGCCTGCTTGATTATCCTCCACCAAGATATATACCTCGCAATACAAAAAGAGTTGTTAAAAACATTGAAGTTGATACTTCCCCTATATCCTGCAACATTTCTGAACTTGAAAACGTACAGGTTAAAATGATCAGGCATACTGACCTGGAACCGCTTTATGACAGTCTTATAGAACAATATCATTACCTTGGTTATGTTCAGATTGTGGGCAATCATTTAAAATACATGGCCTTTTCCGGGGATACACCTGTTGCATGCATTGGCTGGGGGTCTGCTGCATGGGCTGTTGAATCCCGGGAAGAATTTATTGGCTGGACACAGCCTGTTAAAAACAAAAATCTTCATTTCGTCATGAATAATACCAGATTTTTAGTGTTGCCATGGGTGACAGTAAAATGTCTTGCTTCCAAGGTCTTATCGCTGAACATTAAAAGAATATCTGCTGACTGGATCAAGATTTACAACTATCCTTTATATATGCTGGAGACGTTTGTTGAGCAAAATAGATTTGTCGGCACCTGCTACAAAGCATCGAACTGGATACGTGTTGGAGAAACAAAAGGCACATCTAAAAAGGGTCATAAGCATCTGAAGCATGGCAAAATTAAGGATGTTTACCTTTATCCCCTTGATAAGAATTTTAAAAGGCTGTTGAGGAATGACACCGTTTGATAAATTTAATATCAGCAACGTCAGTAAAAAACTCAATAATATTAATGTTAAAAATTCAGCAGCCAATGATAATCCTTTTCCCTGTCTTGTTCTTCTTTCCAATTATCAGTTTACAAAGCGGTTTGTGAAAATCCTGCCCAATGGGGATATCCAGGGCGGGTATACAAAAATGATTACCTCTCTGATTGATTTTTCCTTTGTCAGATCTTTGACGGCTTCTTGTTACAGCATTAAAAGTCCTCCGCCTTACGATCCTGTCTCTATTTTCCTGCTGGAACTGTTCCGGTATATTGATCAGCATCAAAATATGAATAGTTTCCTTAAGGTTTTGCGTGATAAGGATAGGGGAAGGGCGTATCGCAGATATGCAGGCCTCTGCGAAGATCGTATTCCCTCCAGGGGAACCTTTTCCAATTTTAAGGCCAGACTTGGTGAACGCCTGTACAACAAAATTTTTCATGAGCTGGTTGATATCTTTAGACAACTTCAAATGATCACTTTTAATATTCTTGCCCATGATGGCACCTTATTCCCCACCCGGGCCAGATATAAAGGATGCACCTGGTTTTCTGATGAGTGCTCATGCATAGATATCCATGATATTGTATTCCGGGTAAAAAGACAGATCATGTACCGGTTGAACAATCTTAATAAAGTCAATCTTGACAAGGCTTTCAGGATCAAATGCGAATGTCCTTTTGTGCCTGAAGATAAGGTCATGAAAAAAACGCCCAAGATGGAAGTTCTTTCCATGAAACTTAGATTTATTGATGGAAAACCGTCCCAGAATCAAATCAATACCGCCATGTTATTTGGTGTAAAACAAGAACTTGATAAGCAGGGTATGTTTATCAATGTCATACGTTCCAACCTATTCGAAATAGATCCCTTTGAAGGACATGGCAAATTTAAATGTCCTAAAATCCCCAAGGATACAAATGCCAGGGTTGGTGTCCGCCGAGATCCCCAGAATGCCAATAGAAAACAGAAGGTATTTGGATACAACCTTGTGATTTCAACCTCTATTGAGCTTGATCTTAAGCTTGAACTGCCTGTAGCTGCAACCAATATCGCCGGCAATGCTGAAGAAGGCAAAAGAATCATCACCAACACAGAGCAGATAAGAGCCCACCATGATTGCCACACAAAAATTGATATTGCAGATGCCAAATATGATATCACTGAAAATTATACCTGTTTAAGGGAAAAGGGTTCCATTCCCATTATTGATTATAACCGAAGAAATGAAAATCTTACCAATGAAGCTCTCAGGAACCGGGGATATGACCAGAACGGCTGGCCCTATGCGCCTTGTGGCATCCCCACAAAGCCCAATGGTTTTGATACAAAACATCAACGTCACACCTTCTGCTGTTTCAAACAATGCCTTGGTTTAAAGGCTGCCGGCATTAAAAATATCCAGAAAGATTATGATATCGGTTCTTGCCCATACATTAAAAATAGTAACGGGTTTTCTAAACATACATATATCAAGGATAATCCAAGACTTATTAATGAAATACCCCGGGGAACAAAACGGTTT
>Ga0180007_10005625_pt1 | contig 12577 bp, 25 predicted proteins | sample MM_PC_MetaG_FD_121122 | JGI IMG/M metagenome (GOLD analysis project Ga0180007, IMG submission 121122) | Groundwater microbial communities from the Aspo Hard Rock Laboratory (HRL) deep subsurface site, Sweden - MM_PC_MetaG | ecosystem: Environmental > Aquatic > Deep subsurface > Groundwater... | reverse complement strand
GTAAATGTTTTTTTTTAAAACACTTGACAGTCTTTACTTGATTGGATATAATCTTTTCATGGACTTACGGGAAGTGTCTCAAGTAAGAAAGGGGAATAAAGATACACTTTTGTTGCTTTACGGAAGGCCCATGCCTATTGAGGTTGGAGGCCACTTTTGGGGGTTTCTTGCCGGGGAAAGGAGAATCGTTTGAAGGCTCAGACTTTGATTGAAGTGATTTGCGCTGCCCATTATTCTGCTTTCGTCCAGAGTGAATGGCAGGAACGTGGGGGTATGATATTGGTGGCTCCGCCAGGACATTTAAAAACAACTTGGCTGTCATTTTTAAGTGATTATCCAGGTGTGTATCTAACGACGGATTTAAACTCGCAAATGCTTGCACGTTTAAAGGACGACATTACAGGGAACATGATACGCACAATCATTATTTCAGACTTGCAAAAGCTGTATGAACGTCATCCTATGGTGTCGTCAAATATTGAGGGAAGTTTACGCTCCATCGTCGAAGAGGGTTTTATTGCTTCCAGCTTCCAGGATGCGAGTGTGATTACTCGCCGTGCTCGCGCCCTTGTTCTCGCCGGATGCGTTCCGTCAGTGTATGAACGTAGGGCTACAGACTGGCGTCAGACTGGATTCTTGCGGCGATTTATTGTTAGTTCTTACACGATGCAGAAACCACATTTGCTTATGGACGCGCTGCAGAAATGGCAACGTGTTGAGGTGAATGAGGGCTTGAAATATTCTATTCCTGTACAGACGATTCCGTACTGTATGAACGAGAATGAATCTAAAAAGATACGCCATATGTTGAGACGACAGGCTACCCCTACTCCCTTTGCTTTACTTTTGAAAATTGGTTCCGTGCTTCGTTGGCGTTGGCGTAGGCTGAAAATTGCTGGGCCAGACCCTACAATGGATACTTTGCAAGACTTTTCAGAATCCTTGCATGGCGAAGGTGCTGACCTGCGTATCTGAAGGAGGTAGTAGAGAAATGCCTAAAAAGGGAACGCATAAGATAGGGTATCGGAATTTGCGTACAGGATGCTTTGTTTCAAAAGCATATGCAAAACGTTACCCGCATTTGTCGAAGGTAGCTTACGGCAAATGGTCTTTCACGTGGGCTGAAAAGTTTAGATTGTGGGAACTACCAGAGCTTAAAATACCCGTAAGAGTGAGTGAAGTAATAAATTCGTTGGAGGAATGGAAAAATGCCCGGGAAACATCAACGTATTTTGGCGAAGAAGAGTACAGTAGCGGAGTCGATTCAGGGCCACGCAAAAAGTAGAAAAGTGCATGACCTTGTAGAAGTGCAAATTTCCGTGAAGGCTAAATTGCCAGACGGTCGCCGCCCTAGCAAGAAATTGCTTGATGAATTTGTACGCCGGACAGCGGACGGCGAGCAGATCCCGGGAGTTGAAGTGCGGTTAATTCGTTGGCGCAATCCTGGGACTGGTGTGGGAAAGACGAAGGAATGGCAGGAGTGGATCGGTAAAGAAAATATCTGTCCGTACATTCGGAGGGTACTTCAGCGAGCTAAACGTGAGATATCCTTCAAGATGGGGGGTCATTGATTCATGGAGCGATTCGAAGTTACTTTACTTAGACGTGGACAAATGGCGCTCGCCAAGCAGCATTCCTATTTTTCAGGGGCTGCGGTTGTTGAAGGTGAGAATATCTTCATTGATTTATATGCGAACTCACCGAGGATGGCACGTTACGATATATTGCGAGCAGTCATTTTCGCCGGAGATTCAAGTTGCGCTCCAAGCGATTCTAGGGAGCGACCGAAAGAGAGAGCTCTTAAATTTGAAGAGGGTGATGGCACTTAAGAATGTTAGTCCTTTTTGGCGTAAGCGTTGGAACATACTTTTTAGCAGGAAAGTGAGGAAATAATGTTGCCAGATTTCGAGAAAACCGATTGTAAGGACGCTGAATATACGGATTTATTTTGGAAGAAAGGAGGAGGGAAAAAATGAATGCTGTAGATTTGAAGCAAATTGTCGATGCTGCGGGTGTAGATACTTTTGGTGGTACAGACCCGAAAGATGCGTTATTTCGGTTGTATCTTTTACGAACTTTTGTTGGGATGTATCGCGAAATAGAAGCAATATCCTATCACTTTCGGCACGTTTCGCAAAGTATTGAAATTAAGAAGGAAGGTAATCAGCATAAATTGACTGTTGACGACCAGATAAAAGGCTTGAAATCTGCGCTAAAAAGCAAGAAAACTCCGCCGCAGTTAAAGCCCGGTTTGCGAAATAGATTGGATAGCCTGTGCCGATAATGCTGAAAAATCCGGCATGGCCTGGATTCTCTACAGAGCGCTGTAACCTGTGTGGGCAGGAGTGGGATATATGGCAGATGTTTACGCGCCTCTCACGCATGCAATCACTTATTGTAGAAACGTTCTGTCCGAAATGTACGTTTAAATTGCTCATAGAAGAGCATGGTTTTGAATCGCCGCCGTCCTCTAGGAAACGTTGGGCGTGGCAGAAAGGAGAAAAAAAAGCTATGGCTAAAATTACGCCTGAATTACTTGCTGGATCGTTTCTTTCACTGGATACAGTGACCGAAACTATCTTGGCAAAAATCGTCGTTGCGAACATTGAGCCTGGTACGTTCGGCGCAAGGGTTGTTTTGACCCTTGTGAACGATAAGAAGGTGTCCCTGAATCGTACTTCGTTAGCTGCGTTGGTAAAAAGGTTTGGCAACGATACCGATAACTTCGCTGGGAAACGCGTTCGCATCGAAAACGGGCTTATCAAAAATAAGCCTGCGTTAGTCGTTTCTCCGGCGTAAAGACCCCTGGGGTTCTTTACATACGATTTTTCTTGACAGGAAAGGAGGTGCAACCTAAACTGATCTCGTAAGTCCGGCATGGCTTGAGAGGGATTGTCATGCCGGACAATAGAAGGGTAGTTACAAGTCAGATAAATAAAGACTTGGCTACCCTTCTCCATTTTGCCTGGGTGGGCGCTAAACAAGAGCTTGGGATGCTTCGTGCATCCCTTTTTTTTTGCGTGTAGGAATTAAAACAGGAGTACAACTATGGCCGATTCTAAAACAGTCGTCGAACGGAAAAAGTGCCCTTCAGATGGTACGGAGTTTCCTGCCCGATTTGAACATTGCCCACAGTGCGGAGCTAAAGTCGAAGGGGAACGGGCAACGCCAGACCCTGCAGGTAACGATGCCATCCGCAACACCGTTGCCGGTGTCCTCGAAGAGTTTGGCTTCGAGCGAAAAGTGAAGCCCGAGCCGGTAGCACAGAAACGCAAGAAGGCTGAACCTGTCGAAGCGGAGGAGTGGATATGATCGCTTGCGTGGAAGGGTATTTGAAGCATCGTTGGATTGATGGCGAGTGCGAACGCTGCGGTGCCAAAAAAGGTGAAGTTCAGGAAGCGCAACAGAATGTTGCTGGACAGGAATCCCTTGAATCTCTAGAGCAAGAGGCTGCTGAAAGCACCGGACGCGCTCCCGCCGCTGAAAAAGAAGCCTCGAAATGGCAAGCCCGCAAGCTAAAAAAGAAAGAGCAGGCAGAGCTTGACAAGACGCTTGCAAAAACGGTTACGCGCTCGGCTGTGCGTACAGTTGAAGGCGCAAAAGCAATGGCAATTACAGGCCTAATGTTTCCTGGGACAACATGGCCAGGATTGCTTTTAGACGAGGAAGATGATCTCATAACGCTTTGCTCTAGTTTTCTTGAATCTTACGGCTTTTCTCTTGACAATCCCTATGCTCTGGCTTGTGCACTTCTGGTGCGTTGGGGACAGATTACTTTGCGGCAGTATCAGGCGGTCGAGCAGCAAGCCTCTCGAAGCGCGGAGAAAACAGTTGAATCAGCAAAATAAAATTGTAGGCGTGATTGGCGCAAAGGGGAGCGGGAAAACCTATTATGCTAAGCGCCTATTCTCTGAATCTGAGCACGCGATTGTGATTGATACGATGGGGGAATACGATAGTGGATTTATTGTTTCGGATCCTCATTACATGATTCAGCACCTTAAAAATCAAAAGCGTTTTCGTATTGTATTTCTCCCGCTTTCTGAATCTGATTTTGAGTTTGCGTGCCGCGCTGCTAGGGCAAAGGGCAACCTTACCCTTTTTATTGAGGAAGTGCATAATTATTGCACGCCTCATTCAATCAATCCACAGTTGCAAAAAGTCATTCGGCTTGGCCGTCATTCTAATCTAGACGTTGTGTACACGGCGCAAAGGTATCAGGATATTTCACGTCAGGTAACAGCGCAAACTGATGAATTTGTGCTTTTCCGTATTTCAGAGCCTGTTGACTTTCAGGCAATTGAAAAACGTTTTGGGTCCGGCGTGGCTGAAAAAGTTTCGCGGTTACAAGACCACGATTTTGTAAACATCAATGTGAAGGAATTTCGATATGCACATAGTGATCTTGGCGGGGTACGCCCTGGTGATCGGTTGGCTCCTTCTGACGCAGGTTCCGAAAGTGTGGACGAAGGTAACGGCAACGTTGCCAGCGAACGCATCGAGTAGCGCACCTTTACAATACCTTCTATACGGTGTTGTAGTTTTACTTGCGTTTTGGCTTTTACGAACAATTAACCGGAAGTTTCTACACGTGAAAATTCCGAGTGGTGCATGACAGGAGGGAAACCATGCAATTAGTACCAGAATATCTAGGTCAGATAGTGTTGGCTGCTGCGAATACAGATTACCAGTTGCCAAACAACATTCCGAATGACTATGCGATGGCTAAGTTGACATTGCTTTTTCGCGGGCGAATGACGATTGGGGTAGCTGCCCCAGCGCCGAATTACGGTTGCCCTTTTAATGTGTTAGAACGTATAGCAGTTGACGGGCAATTTCCTAAATTGGGTCAGCAGGCGATCTTTGATTTGAGTGGGCGGCAAACAATGCAGTGGTCTCGTGTAACAAAGCTAAAGATGTCCTATGTGGACCCAGACAACTTTATTGTAGGCGCAGCAGCAGCAGCAGCCTACGATATACAATTTCAGCTTGACGTTCCGTTTTGGGCGGAGGGGCTGGGATACGGGTCCCGCCGGGCAACGCTCTGTCCTGGGAACATGGCCTCAAACCCGCTTCGTTTAATTGTGCGCCGGGGTGCAGATAATGCGATTGCTGTAACAGGCGCTGGTACTACCTATGCCTGGGCAGCTTACGGCGGTGGCGGCGCTCCGACCCTAGACGTTACTCGCTGGAAAGTGAAACAGGGTGCGGTTGGTAAAGGCGTTCCTTCCGTGCTACTTTGTAAGCATACACGACAGGGACCGTTTGTTACGGCGGCGGCGGCTGTTGATCTTGACATTGCACGCTTGAATGTCGGGAATTTGATTACGCGGATGCTTCTGGTAAACGGAGCGCAAGACGCAGCAGCGCCTGTGGAAATGACTGCGGGTACGTTGGCGAATTTAACGCGGGTTCGGCTGAAACAAAATTCCATGCCAATGTGGAATTTTAACTTCCGAGACCAGCACTTGTTAACTGGGCCTGATACTCTGGGCGGAATCTATTTGACAGCACAGGGTCTAGCTGGCGGTGTTGGCGGATTTAACCCTCAAGAAATGCTTGGGGAATGCCTGCTCGATTTTTGTCCTGATGGAAACTTGGACGATGCGCTGAATACAGTTTCTTGGTCTGCGCTTGGGCAATCGCTCATTCTGAACGGGGATATTACAGCCCTGGCGCTCGGGCAGGTTGAGGTTATCACAGAAGAGTTGAGCCGGATTCAATAGGAGGATTAAAATGGACGATTCTGAGCCTGTAGTTTCTGGCGCAAAGTGGTGGGATTCAATGTTCGCGTTTCTCAGCACAGTTACAACAGCAGCGGGAGCGGCGTACAAGGCATCTGTGGGGCAAACCGTGGACTTACCCGCTGTGCCCGCCGGAACTCCGGCGGGAGCAGCGATTTTAGGCGGGTCCTCTTTGTCGCTGACTTCGCTGGTGATCATCGGCGCGTTTGGATTCCTGCTTTGGAAGATGGCAAAATGAATAGGGACGGGTTGATTCTCGCCATTTTCCTGCTGATTTTTTGGATTCTGTTTTCTTTGCAAGCAGGGAGTGCAGAATCCAAAATCAGTTACCCGGACTTGTATCCGCCGATCACGCTTTGGCCGGGTACGATTTACGAAGTAACGATTCCAGGAATCGTTTTGGAGGGTTAAAATGATTGGATGGATTTTGCTGGGAATTGTCGCATGGTATTTGTATTCTAGCGGAGCGTTAGACGCTGTTTCTGATTCAGCAGAGCAAGCTATTTCGCAAGGGCAAACGCAAGCGCAAGAGATTCTACAAACGATCATTCCGGCGGTGCAGAGACAAACCCCGGTGGCTGAAAATATACAGGCTGTTTCAAATCTACAGTATGTTTCCGTTGGTCAGATCGTGAACCATGGGCAGGGAACATATCGCGTGGTTACAGTTGGCGGAGGCGGGTTTGGAGGGGTTGCGATTCCGGTTGGTAGTGATGAGCCTTTAATTGTTCCCGGCGGGTCAACATTCATGGACATGTCCAGCGGATTAACTCTGACTTTCTACGGGGGCTAGAACGTGGGTGCAACGCAAGAGCAAGCTCAGTCAAAATTCAGCGGTACAACGGCAGCAGTAACCTCTCTGCTAGGAATTGTCGGGACTGTTTTTGGACTTGCTGCTGCTTTTAAAAAATCCCCGCAACAAATTTCTGCGGAGTACACGCTCGGAGAGATCACAAATAACATCGAGTCGGCGATGGACTTGAACCGCTTTTGTTTTTGGACAGGGTTGCAATCGTTGAATGAAGCCTTGCAAAACTATCAGTACCTCTGGAGTACGCTTGTGGAAACAGCCGGGCAGGTGGGGCAGCTCTCGCCAGCGCAAGCAAGCCGGTGCATTTCAGAGCGTGATTATGGCGGGATATACGCTCAAGAATGGCGCTGGCAGTTTCGAGATCAAATGATCGAGGAAACGCAAAAGAACCCCTCGCATTTCACGGCGGATGGACAGTGGGTTTTGCCGACATGGTGGTGGTCTTGGCCGGAACGGGCAAAATTCACTGAGACGGCTCCTACGTCCAGACTTTTAGCCTTGGAACCGTATCCTACGGAAACACCAGCGGAGCTAAAGGTAGCTACGATGCCAGTTGCTGAAGCTGCAAGGGCTGCTGAGCAAGATATCAAGCAATCCGTGGGGGCCTACGGTCTAATTCTCGGTGCGGTGTACGTAGCGGGTCGCCTGGTGGCTAAAGTATGAGTATCCTCACGCTTTTTGAGGCTTTGCCAGAGTATTTACAGCCCATTGTGCGTGAGGTAGAGCATCGGGTACAAGCCAAATGGCCTTCCACAGAACCGGAGAAAAACGATCTTCGTACATGGGCGGATAGTGTTGCGGAACAATCGGGAGCTTCGTTAGATGAACGTCAAGTTTTGCTTGGGGCCGTAAATAAAGTCATATACGATTATTCGCCACCAGGAAGTTCGGATATTGCTAAAGCACTTTCGGCTGTACAGGGCTTAGGGAGTTGGGTTCTCTATGCGCTTTTGCTGGTGGCTATTATTTACGTAGCGCGGACTTTTCGATGATATGGGTCGTTATTCTTACGGTTTTAGCTTACACTGTTTTGGCAGGGGGGACACCGCTTATGGCTTCCACACTAAATAATGATGCGCTAATAGCGCTCGTTCAAAAATGGGCCGATACTTGTAACCTTGATCCGAAATTGGTCTATGGCGTTGTGATGGTTGAATCGAGCGGAAACCCTAAAGCGCGGAATCCAAACGATCCTTCCTGTGGGCTTATGGGCGTTACCCCGTTAATTGGACGGGTGTATGGCGGGCTTGCGGGTTCCGATGATCTTGTGCTCCAACAGTTAGAAATACCAGACAACAACATGCGGGCTGGATGCCGGTTTCTGAGTTATCTGCAAGGAAAATATGGCATACATCATTCAGTCGAAACTTGGATCCAAGCCTACAATATGGGTGAGACGAATTTTGACGCTGGCCGTCGTAATTCTTATGGTTCAAAAGTGATTGTTGCCGGATGGGGGAATGGATAAAATGTATACACAGAATTTGAATCTAGCATTTGCCGGCGCGTTTTTTCCTGTACCTGTAGCGTGCGATTACATTATTTTTTGGAGTGAAACCACGCCCGGTACATCGGTTTTGCAAGTGCGTATAAACGACCCTACAGGCGACCCTATACCGCTGCGGTATAGAGAATCAATTAAAGACCCGAGCGGTAAGAAAATCAAGCGGTTTTACGTTTCTTGGGCTGCGGCTGCGGGTCAAGTTGCCACTGTCATTTGCGGACAGGATAGCGACTTGTTTCTGACTTCTGGACGTGGCGGGGCAATGCTTTTAGCTGCCCCACTTGTTGCTTTTGACGCTGAGGTTTTGGCGCTTTTAGCTGTTTGGACACCTTGCTTCAATTTTCTTGGAGACCAAGGTCAAAACGGGATAGTTGTCGTGTACAACAACGGGCCAAACGCGATAGAGTTTTCGACCACTGGTGCGACGATAGCGGGCCGGGGATCGCCGCGATTAGCTTCTGGAGCGCAATGGGTTTTCGACAATCCGGGCGGGCAAATCTGGTATGTGCGGAGCGCCATAGCAAATCAGATAGCTGGTGCTGCCACAGACGTGCAAGGATGGCACACGGGATGATACAAACTTGGAACCATTACGATCTTGAGGCTTACTTAGAGACAATCGTTTCCAGGATACCTTCTAGCCTTCAGAATTCAGCCCGTAGGGCAATCTTGCGATCTCTTGGCTACCGTAGGGCGTATTTTGGCCCGGAGCGTGGTAGCGGGGTATTTACTGCTGCGACAGGTGGTATATCTCGCGGGGAGCTTTTCACAGCAAATGGTGTCTGGACGCGCCCCGCCGGAGTTACCCGTGTCCTCCTTCTTATTGTTGGCGCTGGCGCTGGCGGCGGGGGCGGGGCCGGTGCAGATGGGGTGAATGGCGCTGGCGCTGGCGGCGGAGGAGCTTCGGGTTTTGTGGTTCTCCGCGAAGTGTACGTTGCGGCAAATGTCAACATAACTATTGCTGTCGGCGGTGCTGGTGGCGTAGGCGGGGCTGCTGGCGCGAATAATGGAGCGCCTGGAATTGCAGCGCAGCCATGCTATTTTGGGCTGACAACTACCCGCTACACTGTTAACTTTGGTTCCCAAGGTTTACATAATGGCGCTGGCGGAGCTGGCGGGGTAGGTTACAATCTCAAGATTCCTTTCGCGCTCGATAGCATAGGTGGCGAAAAAGGTGGTGATGCTGGGGCTGCAAATGCTGGCGTTATAGGATTACCTCGCCAGGGTTTTGAGCGAGGTGGAAGCGGTGGCGCTGGCGTTGGCACTAGCGGTGGCGGCGGCGGCGGCGGCGCTGGATTATCGAGAGGAACTCTTACAGGAGACGGTGGGGTAGGTGGCGCTGCTGCTTTCCCCGGCGTAAATGGAGCAACTCCTGCTGCGAACACAGGCGCAGGTGGTGGTGGTGGTGGGGGCGGTCAGGCAGGCCCCTCAGCAGGCGGGGATGGCGGCGCAGGCGGGGCCGGGCGCGTCGAAGTATTTTACGTGAATTGAGGCGAACATGGAGTATATCAGGGTTTTCAGGGGCAGAGCAAAAGAAATCAGCAATTATGGCATGGTTCCTATTGCTCAGGACGCTGACGAAAAGTTTCTCCTGCTATCCGATTTTCCCGCTACAGAGATCGGGGACTGGATTATTTTCAACCGAAGGATCCCAAAAGGGGATGTATTGGCAGCAGCGACAGCGGCACCGCCTACAATTTCTGATATTCAACTTTTGACAATTATAGCTTGTTCGTGGGGAGGGTAAAAATGGCGAAATCAAGCAAGCGTTCCAGGGCGGCAAAGAAAGGTTGGCGTACGCGAAGGGCGCGAGGGCATGTACACGGAAGAAGAAGGAGAAAATGAAATGGACATCATGGGGCAGTTGACAGGTGCATTATCTGACGTAAAGCAATGGTTTCAGAACTTACTGAATCCGTCTATAATGATACGCGGTTTTGTCGGGGGGCTGCTGATTGCGATTGTATTCGCAATCATAGCTTTCCCGATTCTGAAAAAAGTCCCTTTCGTAAAAAAGGCAATTCCGCGCTGAGAGGGTGAGCATGGATGAACGAGAAAAAAAACAGCGAGAGTGCGGGCACATTTTCATCTGTAAGCACTGCGGACTCCGCATTGACTCCGCACCAACACGTTGGGAGGGGATTAAGGCCCGCACGGTGGGAAAGCTCCAACGTCTCAGATTCAGGACTCCCTTTCACCTTGAAGGTGAGGTGCCAATACAACGCGACAAACCAGGTAATCTTCCAAGGGTGGGCGTACCCTTCGGTTGGAATAAACGATGAGGAATGGTGCATTGCAAACTTTACATACGATCTTGTGGGGAATTGCACGGCGATTGACTTTGCGGACGGCAATCTTAACTTCGATAAGAGTTGGGGTCGTCGCGCTGAGTATAATTACGCTTAGTGCGCAGAATAGTATTCTGAATCCTTTTACCGGGCGCTTTGATTTCATCGCGCCGCCGGGCCGGGCCTGGGGTGCGCTTTTAGCGACGCGTTGTCTGCGGACAGACGCCGCGGGCAATTTCGTTTCAGCGGGTGCAGACTGTGCAGCGGGCGCTCCGGCCTACGATACGGTGCAAGATGAGGGGGCCCCCCTCGCCCAAGAAAACATCCTTAACATCATCGGGGCAATGGTTACGTGTGTTGATAACCCCGCGGTAAGCACTGACTGCACTTGGGCGAATCCACAAGCCTACGATACGGTGCAAGACGAAGGGGCCCCCCTAGCGCAAGAGGCCGACTTGAATTTTATTGGAGCCGGAGTAACGTGCGTTGACAATGCCGGCGTAAGCACGGATTGCACGATTCCCGGCGGCGGTGCAGGCTCAGGATATGCAATTCAAGCAATTGGTGGATCTCACAATCCTGTTGACAGCGTAACTCGCTATTATGGGTTTGCTGGGTACGCGCCTTCTGGCAGCGGGGGATATTGCAGGCTCTACATACCTCGCGCTGGAAACATTATTTCAGCATACGTAAGCGTGAAGGTTGCCGGAACTTTGAGTACAGCGGAAACCTCTACGTTTAGCTTGCGATTAAATAACAACCCCGCAACAGACACAGTGCTTTCTAATGTCGTGCAACATAATGCTGCATATCAAAGTTTCATTACGCTTGGACTTGCAATTGCAGTAATAGCGGGAGATTACCTAGAAATCAAGATGGACTTTCCGGCCTGGGTAACAAATCCCTCTAGTGTATTTGATTCTGCGATTATTTATATACAATGAGCACAGGACGCAAAATCGGGCTTGCAATTATCATCGTTGCCTTTGTAGCAGCAAAGGTATTTGTATTCTTGCGTCCAGCATCAAAGCTCTGTTACATTTTAGGCGCAAGCCTATTGATATTTTCTGTAAGCGCAGAGGCGCGATAATGTTCCGTGCCTTACGAGACTGACTGAAACTACACGCTGCGGTGAGCGCAGCAAGAAAGGGTAAACCTATGACTAGATGGCTTCCGACGATTTTGACAGTGGTGCTTGCGATCATCGGAGTTGAGTCAACTGCGATCCAAGAGGCGGTTGCAACAAATCCCACAATCGCGCTAGTTCTCGGCGCAGTGTACGCAATCCTGAAAGGGATATTACCTTCTCCGGTACAGCCTAAATGAGTACTTGGCATAAGAAGCGGGCTGCACTTCGTCCAAAATGGCGAGCGCATCTGAAACATTCCCGGAAAAACTGCCCATTTTGCAAACGGCTGACGTTACGGGCAAAGAAAAAAAAGAGGTAAGCTATGGCGGGCCGAGGCCGGAGTTTTACTTTTCACGGAGCTTTCAAAAAGAAGGCTGACGCGGTACGTAAAGAAAAGAGTATAGCGGGAGCTTATATCAAGCGAGTGCATCTTTTCCGGGGCAAAAAAGGAAGCTGAGCGATGCGCGGTATCTAGTACTGAAACCCAGGAGTGGTAGGCGATGAGTGAAGCAACTATAATCGCACTATTCGGAGCAGCAGCAGCGTTTTCGGTCCAGCTTCTTTTTATCGTGTATGGTTACGGAAAATTACAGGAGAAGGTAACCAACATTATTGTCAGGCTAGAACGAATTGAGCGCCAGGAAAATGCAGTCGGGAGAAAATACACAATGGGAGCATGAGTGGTCAAAGCATAGTCCACGTTTCTTCGGGTAAAAAAGATGGGGTTCCCGGTCAAAGGGAACCCCGAAGTTTTACAGGGTGAAAGTGTTCGTTGTGGGTTGGACTACTTTACGCAACCGGTTTTCCACTTCATTCACTGCTCGCGTTAACGCAGTTAAAATCGCGTTAATCTGAGCATCAGTCGGAGCGTAAGAAGCAAGGTTCCCGACAAGCTGAATTGCCTTAACAGCTTTCGGGACGCGTTTTGCAGCGAGTTTTTTCAAGAGCGGTTGCTTATCAGGCTCCAGTTTCGGATCGGGTTTTTTCACTGGTATAGGCTGAGTCATTTAGTTTCCTCCTTTCTTCTTAATCTAAAACTACGTTACATTCTACAGAATCAAATGTCAAGCATATATTCAATTTATTTTACATGCGTGCGTG
>Ga0180007_10005623_pt1 | contig 12579 bp, 21 predicted proteins | sample MM_PC_MetaG_FD_121122 | JGI IMG/M metagenome (GOLD analysis project Ga0180007, IMG submission 121122) | Groundwater microbial communities from the Aspo Hard Rock Laboratory (HRL) deep subsurface site, Sweden - MM_PC_MetaG | ecosystem: Environmental > Aquatic > Deep subsurface > Groundwater... | reverse complement strand
GACGAACGAAGCCAAAGGTGGCGGAAATCCAAAAGAAAATCCGGCCCATGTTCTTTTTTCCCAATCGGATACTCTTCGGCGACTTGGACGATTTTTAAATTTTTGACTTGCAATTCATACTCTTCTTTTTTGGGATGTTTGCTGACCGCGCCAACGATTTCCGCTGAAGTTTCAATGGTGATTTTTTCGCAGGCTTCCCAAACTTCGGGCGCCACTTCTTTTTTAGAAACAATCGCCTGGACAAAACCCGAGCCGTCGCGGACTTGTAAAAAGAAAATACTGCCCGAAGATCGAAAATTGTAAATCCAGCCGCGGATCTCGACTTCTTGGCCCAAAAATTGACTAATGTCTTTCAGTAAAATTGTCTGCATATAATTGTTTAATTATAGATTATTTGGCTAATTTAATCAATATATTAATCTTGACGCGATCCATATAATTTGTTAAGGTTTAAAACCCCTAAAGGGGTAAAGGAGGGCGTACCTTGAAAGAGCTAATTCAGACGGCCTATGGAGAGGTGGAACTTGACGTCCGGAAGATCGACGGGTCGCGGATTTTTGTGGCTCACGAACGCCACGTTTTCCTGGCCGGGACCAAAACCCGCGGCGGCGAAACCCTGAAGAAGCCTTTCGTCGTTCCGCGCGGTGCAGTTCTTGCCCCGACCTGGGACGGCCGAAACGGCAAGAGTCCGGAACGTCTATACCGCGTTTTCCCGAACGGCATCTACGAGGCTCTGCGTGGCACTCTGCACGCCGTCCGGAAATACGGTCTGCGGAAGAAGCGCGGCGAGTTGCAGATCCTACGCGACATTTCAAACCGCCTGGCCACAAACCTCGCTGTTTTAATGGAGGGCAAATCCGCCTCAAGCCGCGAGTTGTACCGAGCACAAAAGGATCTCGCGGAAATTGCCATGGAACTCGGGCGACCAATCGGCGAACTGAAAGCACAAGCCGCGGAAAAAGTGGAAGCTGCCGCAACACTTGAAGTGGAACACCCTTCGGGTACGCGAAGCAAGAACATCCCAGCTACGGCTCAACGCGTTCGCGCGGCCAAAAACCGCGTTGATCGGCGTCGCGACCAAATCCACCGGATCGCTCCGCGCGTACAGTTCTACGAGCAGGTATTGGCCCAAGCGATCGGCGGCATTTTCGATGATCTCGGAGCGCTCCGTAAAATCTTGCAAGCCGAGCGGCTTCAGCTCACGCTCAGCTTCTCGCCGAAGGTTCGGCGTATCTTCGCAAACCGAGTCAACTTCGCCTTGCAACGTCTCTTGCCTCAACTTGACGCAGCACCGTTCCTGAAAACCGCCAAAATGATCCGGCTTGATCTTGCCAGGGCCAAAGCGGCCAAAAGCAAAGATTTTGCTCTGGCGGCGATTGACCGGATTCTCACGGCCATCCGCCTCAAGGAAGCCCAGCGGGCATTTGAAACTCGCGTCATCCTGCCGCTGGCGCTGAACGAGGATATGGACATCACGACTGAAGCCGACTTCCGACACACACTACGACGGCTGTCTGACTTTGCGCTTCGGTTCCATCAGGAAATCAATGACACGGGCTTCCTGCGACCGGTCAAGGAACGCGTTCTGGAGGCGATCCGCAACACCATTCTGGAGGAATTCGGCCCCGTGGCCGATCCGGACGCGGAGCGGCTGAAGGAACAATTGAAAGCCATCTCGCGCATGCTCTAGCAAGGAGGTTACGCGGCACTTTTCATAAAAAGTCGCCGCGTTTTTTTATTTAATAAAAAAATCGCCGACTCGAATGTGATCGAATCGGCGAGAACGTTGTATCACTCCTCCTTGCGAAGCGTCAAACGACGAGCGCAGGACGGCACGCCACGACGCTCATTTCTACTTTCCGGCCAGTGATGGTTAATCGTTGGTCCGCACTGCGAGAGCCAAAGCTCGAGGTAGCAAAGATCACGCTCTCCCCGCTTCTTGCCATACTGAGTTCCAAGCAGAGCAAAATCATGGTCGGCGAGAGACTGTGGGTGATGCGTAGCAAGGGCGACACCTTCTTCAAAGGTCAGACCGCTCCGACGGCCACAAGAGCAAAGAATAGTTAGGCAGGCGTCCGACGTTTGACCAACGGTCGTCATGCCGTCGTCCACGCCACAGATAAGGTACGGGGAAGGTTTTTCCCCGATGCTGTGCAAATTTTTCAACTGACTGGCAACCTCATCGGCAATAAACCCCCTCTTCCCCTCCACGACGAGCCGCTCCATTTGGTGCTCAAGGGAAAGTACGCTGTGCGGCACGACAATGAGAAACGGGATACGATCAGTATCCATCTTACCGACCCTACACACAAGATCAGCGAGCGGAGCCAACCAATGGCGGAAATCGTCTCTGGTTTTCCAAGCAGCCGCTGCCCAGCCGCACTCGACGAGCCGCTCGACCTGCTGCTCAAAAAGCTCTCCGTACATGGTTTCTTCGCTCGGATAATGAACAGGAATCATTTCCTCCTCCTTTGGCTCGCCTTAGCTTCACGCGTAGGCGGTCCATTTCTGTTCTTGGGTGCAAAAAAACGGCGGAGGATTCCTCCACCGCCGTCCCCTTTCAACGTTCTAAAATTGAGTTTATCAAATCTTCAACGTTTGAGTCAAATAGCTTATCCACACAACGCTTTTTAGCTCCCTATCTTGGTGAACTGACAAAAAAACATCAATAATTTTTACCAACTCTTGAATTTGAACTTTGGTAATTTTGAGCGCAGCTATTTTTTTAAAATCATTTTTCAAAACAAAACGCAAAATTTTAATGGCTGCCGTGGAAATTGGTAGCTCGCTCTTGCCACACTTGCCACACATAAGTCCCCCGCGATCCGCATCAAAAAAATTTTTGCCTGGCATAATTTTATTTTTACATTTTACACAAGTATAAAGTTCCGGCGTCCAACCGAGCAAAGATAACAATTTTAAAACAAAGAATTTTGATAGAGAGTATACTTTCAGAAAATCCTTATTTTTTTCTTTATCAAAAATTTGTAATGTCTCAACAAGCAATTCGTAAATTTTTAAATCCGGGTGATCGGTTTTAGTGAAGATATCTAAAACCTCTAGACAAAAACTTGCCAATACGGTTTTTCCTAAATCATTTTTAATATTCAAAAAATTTTTTTCTCTGTCCGCACCGGCGATTTGATAATAATTTTTTCCCGGAGCAACCATCAAATTGATTACAGAAAATAATTCAAGATGCCCAGCCATTTTACTTTTTATTTTTCGTACTCCCTTGGCCACGGCGGAAATTTTTCCAAACTCATCAGTATAAATTACAAAAAGACGATCGCTTTCACGATAGTCTTGTTTTCTTAAAATTATACCTTTTACGAGCCGTGTCATTTTTTTCTATCAAAAAAACTTTGTAAAATAATCATGGCGGCGACGGCATCACGATCTTTCACTCTGGATTCCGCCATCAATTTATCAACCATCGTACTTGAAAATCTTTCATCTTCCGTTTCTACCGGCATAGTTAAATTATCTTTCAAAAAATCAACAAAACGCGATACCTCTTCCGCTTGCGGACCCGCCCCACTCGCCATGGTGAGTGGCATACCGACTACAATTTTTTCCACCTCCTCCTGTTCACAAATTTTTTTTATCTCCGCCAATAAAAAATCTCGCCCCTTGTTTTCTAAAATAAAAAATGGCGAAGCTATTTTTGTTTCGTCACTGCCCGTCGCAAACCCGACTCTTCTTTCACCATAATCAATTCCTAAATAGTTCATAATTTTGTCAAAATTTCATGGCCGTCTTTGGTCACGGCTATTGTGTGTTCAAAATGAGCCGCCAATTTACAATCAACGGTTTCCACTGTCCAGCCGTCACGTTTTGTCTGCACCGCGGCAGAACCAGCACAAACCATTGGTTCGATACAAATCGTCATCCCCTCTTTCAATTCAACCGGTGACTCATCGCCGTCCCAAAAATTAGGGATACGCGGCGGTTCATGAACATATTTGCCAACACCATGACCAACTAAATCCCGCACCACCGAAAAACCCGCTTCCTCCACGCGAGCTTGGACCGCTTCTGCGATATCGCGGATTGCGTTGCCCGGTTTTACTTGATTTATGCCAACTTCAAGAGCTTGTCTTGTTGTTTCAATTAATCTTTTTGCTTCCGGAGTTATTTTCCCAACACCCACAGTAAGCGCCGCATCTACAAAAAATCCGTTTTCGCCGGCCGGATATTTCAACCCCAAATCAAGACAAAGCACATCTCCCTCGCGAAGAAGTCTCGCGGGAAGAGCTGGCGCATGAACCACTTCTCTATTGACTGATGTACATAAAGTCGTAGGAAATGGGCTGTCACTCGAGCTCGGCCGATAATTTTTAAAAGCCGGCAGGGCGTTATTTTTTGCAATCAAATCTTCCGCCAATTCGTTCAATTCAACGGTGCTAACTCCTGGCTTTGCCGCCAAAGATAATTCTTTCAAAACCATAGCTAAAATTTTTCCGCCTTGCCGCATTACATTAATTTCTTCCTGAGTTTTTATAATAATTTTTTCCATAAATTTATTGAGTTTTTTCTTCAAGCTTCATTACAATATCTTCAAAAATTTTCTTAATCGCCCCGACGCCCTGAACTTCAATCAATTTCCCTTCTTTCACATAATAACCAAGAATTGGCTCTGTTTCCGTATGATAAATTTGAAGCCGTTTTGCGATTGCTTCCGGCTTATCATCGTCGCGCACAACAAGATGCTCTCCGCAGACATCGCAAATTTCATCTCGCCGTGGCGGTTTATTTATAATATTGTAAATTGCGCCGCACTTCGGGCAAACTCTCCGGCTCGCCAATCTTTTCTGAACTTCTTCATCACTTATTGTAAATAAAATTGCCCAGTCCAAACCAATATTTTTTTCTAAAAATTCAAGCTGGTTTATATTCCGCGGATAACCATCCAAAATAAATCCATTTTGATATTTTGGCGCAGAAAGTTCGCCGACAATAATTTTATTGACAATTTCGTCCGGGACAAGCTGTCCTTTATTGATTAAAGAATCCGCCAGCTTACCAAGCTCTGTTTGATTTTTTATCTCCTGCCGAAAAACTTCTCCGGGAGATAAAACCCCTAAATTATATTTTTTTGCCAACATTTCCGCCTGTGTACCCTTACCCGATCCTTGCGGCCCGAACATGGCGATTTTTAACAGTCCTTTCATAAGCACGAAACCCACACTTTTGTGTGGGCTATTTGTAAATTAAATTTTTTAATTTTTGATAATCAACTGAAGAAATTTTTCCGGTCTTAATCATTTTAAAAATTTCCGGTAAAACATGCAACCTGTATTCTTCAACTGTAACTCCGCCCGACCCCATAAATTTCACTATCATGCTTTTTACGAGTGACCGCTGTTCTTGATTCAATGTCCCGATATGGAAAAGTATTTTTTCTACTTCAAGTGAGGTGGTAAAAAGCATTCCTTGTTTTTTGGCTTTGCCGCCGCTACCGAAAATAATGTCGAAAAAACCCATATTCAAATTTTTTATTTTCGATTCTAAATTCTAAATTACAGGCCGTCGTACTCGCGCATGGTAAGCTGGGAGTCAATTTGTCTTATAGTTTCGAGTACTACGGAAACAACAATCAAGACGCTTGTTCCGCCAAACTGCAAAACTTGCACGCCTGAAATTTGTTGCAAAATCATCGGCAAAACTGCGATAATCGCGAGAAACAAAGCGCCCGCCAAGATAATTCTCGAAGTTGTTGCGCCGAGATACTGCGCGGTCGGCGCGCCTGGCCTGATACCCGGAATAAATCCTCCGTTTTTTTGGAGATTATCGGCAATCTGCTGCGGGTGAAAAATAACCGCGGTATAAAAATAAGTGAAACCAAAAACCAAAATAAAATAAAGCATACCGTAAATCAGTTGATTGCGAAAAATATCAATTACCCATTGCGCGCCCCCGGCAATCCAAGCCGATTTAGCCTGCACAAAAAACTGGGCGACCATCGGCGGGAGAAGAATAAGAGAAATCGCAAAGATAATCGGTATTACACCAGCCATATTAACCCGAAGAGGCAAATGTGTTGAAGCACCTCCATACATTTTTGTCCCTCGCACCTGTTTAGCGTAAGAAACCGGAACTTGCCGCTGTCCCTCGGTAATAATTACCACTCCAACAATCGTGACTATGGCGATGAACGCGAAGATTAAAAAATTAAAAACCTGTGAAGCATCAAACACCACTAAAGCTTGCTGCACGGCAGCGGGCAAACCGCTTATAATTCCAGCAAAAATTAAAAGTGAAATACCGTTTCCGATTTTTTTCTCGGAAATAAGTTCGCCAATCCACATCAAAAAAATCGTACCGGCGGTGATTGTCATAACTGTGCTAAAAAGCCGCCAAGGAGAAACGTCTGTAATAATTGGATTAGCTGATTGCCGAAGCATCGCAATCATACTGTAAGCTTGCAACGCCGCAAGCGGTACGGCCAAAATTCTTGTCCATTGATTTATTTTTTGCCGGCCATATTCTTCTTTTCCAAGCTCTTCGAGCCGCGGAACGATCATCATCAACAATTGAAAAATAATGGAAGCCGTAATGTATGGAGCGACACCCAACATCACCACGGAAAAATTTTCCATGCTTCCGCCGGAAAAGACATTCAATAACCCGAGAATTTGATTTGATTCAAAAAATTTCTTTAAATTTTCAAGATTAACTCCCGGAACCGGAATATGCGCGGCCAAACGAAAGATACCCAACATCAGAAGGACAAAAAGAATATTCTTGCGTAAATCAGGAATTTTCCAAATTTGAATAAATTTTTGCCACATATTAATTATTGGACAATTTATCTACTTCTAAATAATTTTTCCGCCAGCATGTTCTATTTTTTCCTTAGCGCTCACGGACACGGCGCAATTTTCAATAATCAATTTCTTTTTTATTTCTCCACTGCCTAAAATTTTTACTAATACTTTCATTTTACCAACTAATCCCTTTTCTAACAATGTTTTTGGTGTAACGCGTTCATTATCATTAAATTTCTTTTCTAAATCGCCAACATTTACCGCGACCATTTTAGGATACGGACTCTTGAAACCACGTAACTTCGGCGTGGACATAATAATTCTTTTCATACCCAAAAGCTTCAAGCCGCCTTTTCCGCCCGATCTTGCCCGCTGACCTTTTTGTCCTCTTCCACTATAAGTACCCGTGCTTCCAAGACCTCGGCCAACACGTTTTACTTTTTTTCTTGACCCGGAAGATGGTTTAATTGTGTGTAATGTTAACGACATAAATCCTATTTCCTTAATTCTAATTTCAGCCTACCTAAAGCATTAATCGTTGCTCTGCTGTTGTTAATTTTATTTTTTGAACCCAGAATTTTTCCAACTACGTTCGGCACGCCGGCTAATTCAAAAACAGTCCGCATAGCACCACCAGCCTTAACGCCCGTGCCTTTTGGCGCAGGTTTCAGAAGAACTATGGCCGCACCAAATTTTTCTATAATTTCATAAGGAATTGTTTCATTTTTAAGCGGCACGGTTACCAAATTTTTCTCAGCCTTAGTCCCCGCTTTTGCCACGGCTTGCGTCACATCAGACCCTTTTGCCACTGCTACTCCTACCCGTCCTTTTTTATCACCAACAATAACACAAGCGCGAAATTTCATTCTTTTTCCGCCCGCTGTCACTCTTGTCACGCGCGCTATTTCAAGAATTTTTTGTTCAAATTCTCTTTCTTTTTCAAATGCCCTTTCTCTTCTTCTTCCTTGGCCGCTTTTGTTAGGTGTCATATTTAAAACTTTAAAAAATTAAAATTTTATTCCGCCTTCTCTCGCACCGTCGGCGACTGCTTTTATTCTACCATGATAGGCAAAACCGCCCCTATCAAAAATTACTGCTTCAATTCCTAATTTTTTTGCTTTTTCTGCAATTAATTTTCCCACTTCATAAGCAATTGCTACTTTGTTTGTTTTATCACCAAGATCTTTTGGCGTCGCCGGAACAACTCTTTTGTTTTTTCCCACGGTCTTTTTCCCTAAAGCAAAATCAGAAACTGCGGCAAGCGTTTTGCCGCTAATGTCGTCGATCAACTGCGCGCTTACATGTTTGTCGCTTCGAAAAACAGCAAGCCTCGGTCTTTTTTGGTCGCCAACAATTTTCGCCCTAATGCGCGAACGACGTCTTGCTTTCTTTGTTTTTTTTATTTGCTGTAAATTTTTCATATCCTTAAAATTCTATTTTTCCGCCAAAGGCGGACGCATTCTATTTATTTTGTTATGCTCCCGATCCAGCTCCGGCAGCTTTCGCCGCCTTTCCGGCTTTCTTAACAATTATTTCATCAATATATTTTATCCCTTTCCCCTTATATGGTTCCGGCGGTTTTAAGGCCCGAAGCTCTGCCGCTACTTCTCCGACCAACTGTTTATCAATGCCACTAACGGAAATAACATTTTTATCAATCCCCGCGGCAATACCCTTGGGAAGAGAAAACTCAACGGGATGGGAAAAACCCAGACTCAAATTAATTTTATCGCCAGCGATGGCTGCTTTATAACCAACACCGTTTATTTCCAATTTTTTTTCAAAACCAACCGTCACGCCAATAATCATGTTTTTAATTATACTGCCATAAAGCCCCCAAAGCGCTTTGTCTGATTTTAATTCCGGATCCTTAACGGTTATTTTTACTTCATTATTTTCTAAAATAATTGTCACCCGAGGATGAATAGTTTCTTTCATCTCTCCCTTCGGACCCTTAACCGAAACAAAAGATTGATCGATTTTTATCTCGACTCCCTTTGGAATGGCAATTAATTTTTTACCTATTCTTGACATAAATTTTTAGTAAATTTCACAAAGTACTTCTCCGCCCAATCCTCTCTTCTTCGCCTCAGAAGCAGTGAAAAGCCCCTGTGAAGTAGAAATTATCGCAACGCCAATTCCACCCAAAACTTTAGGCAAATCCATTTTTGAGGCATAAACTCTTCTGCCTGGCTTACTCACTCTTTTTAAATTTCTCACAGCCGGAGAACCGTCAACATCATATTTCAAAACAACTTTCAATTGTCTTTCTTTTTCCAAAACCTCCGTGCTGGCTATAAATTTTTCCGCTTCCATTATTTTGGCAATTTCAAACTTAATCCTTGAAAAGGGAATCATAACCACGTCCTTTTTTACAAGAACGGCATTTCTAATTCTGGTAAGCATGTCTGAAATTGGATCCATAGTATTGATTCGATGTTTAAATGGTGTTTTTTAATAATTAGCCGGTTCTACCAACTCGACTTTGTCACGCCCGGAAGTTCTCCGCGATTCGCAAATTCTCTAAAACATATCCGACACAACTCAAACTTTCTCATGTATCCCCTCTTCCTGCCGCAACGCCAACATCGCCGAACTTCACGAGTTTTAAATTTCGGTTTTTTAAGCGATTTGGAAATTTGTGCTTCAGTAGCCATATTTTATTAGCGACGTAGGGCGAGAGAAATGAAGAAATTTATTTTTCCATTTCCGAGCCGAGGAGCTAAAATGGATTAGAAATCCATATTCTTATGCCTCTTGCATGGGAAAACCCATCAATTTTAATAAAGTTAATCCTTTTTCTTTGTTATGCGCTGTGGTTTTGATAGTCACCTGCAAACCGTGGATTTTTTCAATTTCTTCTGATTTAATTTCTGGAAAAGATATATCTTCCCTAAAACCAACTGATAAATTTCCATCTTTATCTAAAAATTTCTGAGAAATTCCGCGAAAATCGCGAACGCGAGGAAAGGTAATATTAATCAACTTATCAATGAAATCATACATTCTCGTTCCCCGCAAAGTCACAACCAAACCAACTGGCATTCCTTTTCTTATTTTAAAATTAGAAATTGATTTTTTTGCCAATGTTTTAACCGGTTTTTGTCCCGTGATCTTTTTCAAGGTATCTTCAACAATATCCAAAAACTTAGCATCATTCAGGCTGGCGGACAATCCGGCAGTCACCACAACTTTTTCTATTTTCGGCACAGCTAAATTATTTTCATAACCAAAAATCTTTTTCATTTCCGGAATGACTTCTTTGGTATATTTTGTTTTAATTCTTGATTCGTTTTTCATAGATTTAATTAATCTCGATTTATTCAATTACCTCTTTACACTTTTTACACATTCTAACCTTTTTACCGTTCTCCAAAATTTTATAACCAACTCTTGTCAATTTATTACATTTATTACAAGTCAACATGACGTTTGAAACGCGGAGCGGCGCTGGAAACTGAATCCGCTGTCCCTTTTCTCCGTCACGGCGAGGACGCATATGCTTAACTACCAAATTTAAGCCTTCAACTACAAGCTTTCTTTCTTCCGGAAAAACTTCAAGAACTTTCCCTTCTTTCCCTTTGTCTTTCCCGGTGATAATTTTTACTTTATCTGATTTTTTTATTTTCATATTATTATAATTTTATAACACCTCGGGGGCCAAAGAAATAATTTTCATAAAACCCTTGGAGCGGAGCTCTCTCGCCACTGGACCAAAAATTCTTGTTCCTTTTGGCTCTTTACTTTTCTTATCAATAATAACTGCTGCGTTATCGTCAAATCTAACGTAAGTTCCGTCTGGTCGGCGCGTTTCTTTTCTTGTTCTAACAATCACGGCATGAACCACATCACTTTTTTTCACCATTCCGTGCGGCACCGCTTCCTTCACAACACATGTAATAATGTCTGCGAGGCGCGAATATCTTTTTTTATAACCGCCCAAAACTCTAATACACTGGAGTTTTTTTGCTCCAGTATTATCTGCGACGATTAACATTGTGCGGTGCTGAATCATATATAAAAATTAAACTTTTATCTATTTAACAATTCTCCATCTTTTTTCTTTTGAAATTGGCCGACATTCTTCAAAATTAACTTTATCTCCAAGCTTGCATTCATTCTTTTCATCATGAACTTTATATTTATGGCTTCTCTTGTAGCGCTTGCCATATTTGGGATGAACTTTAATTTCCTGAACTTCAACAACGGCGGTTTTATCCATTCTGTGTGAAACTACGACACCCTGAAATTTTCTTTTATTTTTCATTTCTGCTGACATAATTGAAAAAGTTATTTATTTGTTGAAACGACCAGCTCTTCTTTTTTAACCACACCTTCTATTTTTCTCTGTTTTTGTAAAGTTAAAATATGAGCAACCAACTGTTTCTGAACCCTGATTTCTCGGACATTTTTATGCTGACGACCGGCTACCTTGAATTTCAATGTTTGCAAATCTTCCTTTGCTTTTACCAGCATGGCCCCGAGTTCTTTGTCGCTTTTATTTTTTAATTCTTTAAATTTTGTCATCATAGGAATCAACTTTTACTTTGAAACAAAAGTAGTTTTCATTGGTAATTTATGTGAAGCCAATCTCATTACTTCTTTCGCCGCCTCGGGCGTAACACCATCCATTTCAAAAAGTATCATGCCTGGTTTCACGGGGACCACATAATGATCAACCGAACCCTTTCCGCCGCCCATTGGAATTTCATTTCCTTTTGTGGTAACTGGCTTATCCGGAAACAATCTAATCCAAATTTTTCCGCCCTTTCTCAAAGCTCTAATTAAAGTACGCCGCACTGCTTCAATTTGTCTCGCGGTTATCCAAGCATACCCCATTGATTTCAATCCAAATCTCCCAAAACTAACTTCGGTCTTGCGGCTGGCAATCCCCTTTCCCCTTCTTCTTCCCTTAAAAGATTTTCTATGTTTTACTTTTTTAGGCGTCAACATATTTTTTACTTAAACACTTCTCCTTTATAAATCCAAACCTTGATACCGACAGCACCATAAATTGTAAAAGCCGCGCCGCCCGCGTAATCAATATCGGCCCGCAAAGTGTGTAACGGAATTTTTCCCCATGAAAGAGTTTCTTCTCTTGCAATTTCCGCTCCGTCCAGTCTTCCGGAAGCGACGACTTTCACGCCTTTAGCTCCGGCTCGCTCAACTCTTCCGAGTGATTGCTTCAATACTCTTCTAAAGGGGATTCTTTTTTCAATATCGGAAATCATTGTTTGTAAAACTATTTCGGCCGAAGTGCTTGGATTTTGCACTTCCTGAACATTCAAATTAAACGTTACCTTCTTGTCCAAAAATTTTTCTTTTATTTTTTTTCTTAAATCTTCGATGCCCGTACCTGCGTGACCGATAATTAAACCTGGCTTGGCTGAATGGATGATAACCGTGACGGCATTGGCCGTTCTTTCAATTTCTACTTTTGCTACTGCCGCATCGCGAAGCGTCTTTTTCAAGAAATCCCTAATATCTACGTCCTGCCGCAATCTGGCCACGTAGTCTTTTTTAGCAAACCATTTAGAATTCCAAGTATAGATCTGGCTTTGCCCTGTTCTGAAAATTTTTGGATGAACTTTCTGTCCCATTTTGCTTGTAAATTAATTATTTTACTTTGAACCTGTTTTACGCGGAAAAATCTTTTTCAAAAAACCTCTTGTATTTCTCGTTTCTCCTTTTACCGGAGCCCCCGATTCTTTTTGTTTCTTTTGTTCCGTTTCCGTTTTGTGAGCTTCTTCTTTTACTTTCTCTCTTGTAAAAGTCTTTAAGGTTTCCACTACCTTGGGTTTTTCTAGAG
>Ga0180007_10005622_pt1 | contig 12579 bp, 11 predicted proteins | sample MM_PC_MetaG_FD_121122 | JGI IMG/M metagenome (GOLD analysis project Ga0180007, IMG submission 121122) | Groundwater microbial communities from the Aspo Hard Rock Laboratory (HRL) deep subsurface site, Sweden - MM_PC_MetaG | ecosystem: Environmental > Aquatic > Deep subsurface > Groundwater... | reverse complement strand
TTCGGGTCAAAAGGCGTCAAAGTGACCTGTGTGTGCCCGTCTATTATCGATACCGGCATGTTCACAGGGTTCAAGGCCCCGCTTCTGAATCCCATTCTTGACCCGGATGATGTGGCGGAAAAAGTGATTCTGGCCATGAAAAAGGAAAGAACCTATCTGAAACTCCCTTTCATGGTCAAGGTCGTTCCCCTGGTCAAAGCGCTTCCTGCGGCACTGACAGACCTTTTGGGCGATATGCTGGGCACCAGTCGCGCCATGGATCATTTTAAGGGACATTGATCTGTTCAAAGGAGCAGATAAACCATATTACAATCCCAGCCCCGGGAATTCAAACTTGAGTTCGATCGGTTTATGGTCTGAATGCCGAATCATTTTAAGAGCATCCTCGGGGCAGGTGGATACACAGTTGCCGCACCCGATGCAATAGCTTTCGGTCAGGGATACAGTATCATCTTCAAGAGAAAGTGCCTCCATCTGACATCTTGAAATACAGGTGCCGCACCCGATACAGTTTTCCTGATCAACACTTACGATAAAATTGGATGGGGCAATGCTTCTGAGCCCTCTGTATTTTTTCATTCGAACCAGAAAATCGCAGCAGCAGCTGCAGCAGTTGCAAAGGACAAGTGTTCTCCCGAGATAGTTGTTGATGTTGTGCACCAGCCCAGCTTCTTCGCATTTTTTAAGGATACCCATGCACTCTTCTTTGGTGATCCGTTTTGCGAATTCTCTTTCGATCATGAAGTCCGCCACTTCTCCGAAATAAAAGCAGGTCCGTTCAGGGACATTTGGAATGGCGCATGGATTTCCCGTCAGTTTTTCATTGTGGCGGCAATGGCAGTATACGGTGGCAAAAGACGTTTCTTTTTCGATGATGGCACTGACCTGTTCAAAAGGAAGGATGGTTGTCGAATCCTGAGGCAGCTCTCTTTCCACGGTGAGTGTCCGCAAGGCCGCAGGAATAATTTTATTGGCGGCATCCGGATTATTAAACAGGTCCTTGCCCAGTTCATTCAGGTATGCCATCATTTTCCTGATGGTGTGGGCTATGTCGATGTCTTCTTCTGTTTCAGTGCCTCGCATGGACTGAAATTCGACGATTCCCGGAAAAAAGGGCGGCAGGGAATACTCTTTTTCACCTGAGCCGTTAACGTGTATGAAGATGAGCCCCTTGTCCGCCATCTTGTCAAATATGGCATACAGTTCATTCGGATCGCGATGGAGAACCCGGGAGAGATGACTTAACGAGTGGGCCCCCATGGGAAGATTTGCGCCTATTGCCGCATGTTCTTCTGTAAATACCTTTCGCAAGAATGCCAATACCGGTTCTCCTAAAGGCATTCTCATGAAGTTTTTGTTCAATCGCTCCCCCAGTTTCACGTAAATGTCTTCTGCCATGTCGTCTCCTTAAGAAAGCAGCGGCCCCATATATTTAAAGATATCCGCACCGCTGTTTGCCGGTTCCGCTTTTTCAAGCTTATCGATTTTCGAGAAACTTTCCCTGATTTCTTCAACGGATATATCCCTTTTTGCATCCCCAAGACATGCACCTTCCGCACATACAACAGCTGTCCGGCCATACCATCCGGCACCCATCACATAGGTTCTGCCGGTTTCGTTGTTGTCTTCTGAGCAGAGATAAAGTACCAGCGGAACATTAAATTTGGGCTGTAGTTTTTTGCCCATTTCCTCAGGGAAGACATCCGCCGTCATCCGGGAGTAGGCCGTAGGCGCAATGGCGTTTACTTTCACGTTGTATTTGGCCATTTCCAGTTTAAGGGTGTTCATGATCCCCACAACACCCATTTTGGCTGCACCATAGTTGGTCTGGCCGAAATTGCCGTAAAGCCCGGATGTGGACGACGTGAAGATGATCCGGCCATAATTGTTATCCTTCATGGCTTTGGCTGCGGGCTGGGTCACACAGAACGCACCCTTCAAATGGACAGCGATAACCGCATCCCATTCGGCTTCCGTCATCTTGAGGAAGGATTTGTCCCTTAGAATGCCCGCATTGTTGATTAGAATATCAACCTTGCCAAACGCATTTACTGCTGTTTTTACAATATTTTCACCGCCTGACATGGTGGCGACGTTGTCGTAATTGGCTACAGCCTCTCCACCCGCTTTTTTTATTTCTGAAACAACGGCATCTGCCGCAGATGAATTGCCACCTGAGCCGTCTCTTGCACCGCCCAGGTCGTTTACGACGACTTTTGCTCCCCGCCTGGCCAGTTCCAGTGCGTATTCTCTACCGATTCCTGCGCCTGCACCGGTAACGATAGCCACTCTTTCATCAAATCTGATTTTAGACATGGTGTTCTCCTTTTTTGAGTTAAAAATTTATTCGCCTATTCATTGGTAACCGCTCTCAAAAGCATCTGGATGGCTTTTTTCATCTCCTGGAACTTGATGGGTTCAGTGATTCCTGTTTTGTGATGCCATCTCAAAGCCATATGACTTGTCAAGCCTAAAAAAATATTTTTAAACACCCTGTTGTTGATGTCCGGTTTGAAACTCCCGTCCTTTTTCCCTTCATCCAGTATGGGATAAAGTGTCTCCACATATTTGATAAAATCGGGAGCAGCCTTTGACTTATAAAATTTTCGATTGAAGATACCATCAAAAAGAAATATTTTCATGAATTCCGGATGATCGATAAAGTGAAACAGATGATTCTGGATGAAAAATCTCAATCGGGAAAAGGGATTTTGATTTGACGTGACATCTGAAAGGACAATATTGTTTTTTCGGATGCGGTGCTGGAGCGTTGAAAACAACAGATCATCCTTGTTTTTAAAATATTCGTATATGGTCCCTTCAGCCACTTTGGCCATCAGGGATATATCAATCATGGTCGTGCTGTCATACCCTTTTTCAGCAAAAATCGTTTCTGCGGCAAAAAGAATCCGCTCTGATTTTGTCAATTGATTGGCCTTTGGGCAAAAATAATTTGTAAGTACCGGAAGAAGGAGGTATAAAATATCATCAACATCATTTTGGACGTTTTCGGTTTCAAAAGCGGCAAGTGAATGGATGCTTTCCATATCAAGGAGGCCAAAAAACGCATCTCTGAAAATCGGTATATCCACACTCGGGTGAAATACCCCGGAACAAATGCCGTCTGTGACAATATCTTTCAGAATTCGGGTCCAGTCACGAAAATACTGAAATGCCTCATGGTCAAAAAAGCTTTTATTTGTCCGGCATTCGAACACAGTCAGATTGGTATAATGGGGATTGATATCATGAAAATACAACTGATACCAGGCGAATTTCCTTATTTTATCGACCGGATCATGAATATCTTTCAACTGATCGATCACAAGCGCCGTCATTTCTTTCAGTTGCTCACCGGCGGCATGAAACAGAAGATCTTCCTTGTTCTTGAAATAGTGATAAATGATTGAATCCGTCACTTCTGCGCCAGCACCGATTTCAGCGATGGTAGACTTTTTGCCTTTTTTACAGAAAATTTCAACCGCGGTCTTGAGAATTTTTTCCTTTTTGGTAACGGGTTCTGTCGTGCTGATCATAGGCTTGTCCCTCGGTTTTTATAATTGTAAGGCATTCAAACAGATTATTGAGGGATATTCAAGTGTAAAATTATTTTTTTATAATTTTCATGGTATGGATTTTGTTGAATGCAGGGTTCGGTCTGATAGATAAACCGATAGGTGTCTTGCTATTTTTACCATATATTTTCAGATGTTTTCGTGAATTATCTATACATATATTGAAGAAGGCATGATTTTTTTTAAAAACCTGTTGACTTGGTTTTTCATTCACTGGTAAGTTGAATGTCACTCAGAATGCGATCAGATCTATTTTTCTTGCATTTCGGAAAACATGTCGGGTGGTATCACCCATTTAACAATAAGAGGAGATAGTATGGCAACCAGATTTGTAAGTGATCGGAATATCAGGTTTACCCTGTTTGAAGTGCTTGCAGCGGATAGTCTGACAACATATCCGTATTACAAGGCACACAGCAGAAAAACATTTGACATGATTATTGATGCGGCCATGAAACTGTCTAAAACGCTGATGCATCCGATATTTGAAGAGATGGACAGGAAACCGCCTGAAATGATCAACAATGAGGTTCATGTGCACCCGCATGTGAAAAAAATCATGAGAGAGGCTGGTGAAGGGGGATGGATTGCGTCGATTTTCCCCTATGATTTAGATGGTGAACAGCTTCCCTGGATCATGGCCGGCATCTGCAGCCATATTTTTTGTGCGTCCAATTATTCTGCATCCGTGTATCCGGAGCTGGCCCGGGGCGCAGCCAATCTGATCGCAAGTTTCGGGAACGAAGACCAGAAAAAAACCTATCTGCCCAATCTGTTGAATGGTGTCTGGCAGGGAACCATGGCGTTAACTGAACCGGAAGCCGGAAGCGGTCTTGCCGATATCACCACAATGGCTTATCCTGTGACAGATGGCATTTATAAAATCAAGGGTCAGAAGGTGTTTATTTCCGCAGGTGACCATAATGGGGTGGACAATGTCGTGCATCTGATGCTGGCCAAAATTGAAGGTGCGCCTGCAGGTGTTAAAGGGATTTCACTTTTTATTGTGCCTAAAAAACGGATCAGTGCCGACGGAAAGCTTGTGTCAAATGATGTTGCCGTTTCCCAGATTTTTCATAAAATGGGTTACAGAGGATGTCCGATCACCCAGCTTGCCATTGGCGAGAAAAACGATTGCATGGGTTACCTTGTTGGAGAACCGAACAAGGGCCTTTTCTATATGTTTCAGATGATGAATGAATCACGGCTTGGCGTGGGACTTGCTGCAACATCTATTGCCACGGCCGCCTATTATGCCGCACTTGAATACACAAAAGGGCGACGGCAGGGACGGCGACCGGATCAGAAAGATCCGTCAACGCCCATGATACCCATTATCGAGCACAGCGACGTGAAACGCATGCTATTATTTCAGCGCGCGGTTTCCGAAGGGGCGCTTTCACTCATCATGCAGTGTTTCAAGTATGCGGATTTGAAAATTGCCGATCCTGAAAATGGCGAGAAGTACCATCTGCTTCTTGAAATATTAACTCCGATTGCCAAAACGTATCCTTCTGAAATGGCTTGTCTTTCTGTGAGCCAGAGTATTCAATGCCTGGGCGGTTATGGGTACTGCGATGATTTTCCTGTGGAACAGCACTACCGGGATACACGCATTCATCCCATTCATGAGGGGACGACAGGCATACAGGGTATGGATATTCTGGGCCGGAAAGTGACCATGTCAAACGGAAAAGCCTTTTTGCTGTTCATTGACGAAGTGAATGAAACGATCAAAAAAGCATTAGAAAAGGAAGGATTAAACCATCTGGCCGGTGAATTAAAGGCATCTTTAGAAACCCTTGAAAAGGTTACAGGCGCCCTTGTGAAAATCGCCAGGGAAAAAGGGCCGGAGGTTTTTCTCTCCGATGCCACGCTTTATCTCGAGATGTTCAGTAATGTCACCATTGCCTGGCAGTGGCTTACCCAGGCCATTGTCGCCGATACCGCATTAGGCAAAAAATGTTCGGAGAATGACACGAATTTTTACCAGGGAAAGCTCCATACATGCCGTTACTTTTTCGGATACGAACTGCCGAAAAATTTAGGACTTGAAAAAAGGCTTCTTGATCCGGATACGGTGACCGTGGATATGCAGACAAAATATTTTACAGATTAACATATAAAACAAGGAGAATGATTATGGCACAAGTACTTGCGGACAGACGTGACGTCGATTTTGTCCTGTTCGAACAACTGGGTGTGGAGGAATTGATCAAACACGAAAAGTTTGCCGGGTTAAATAAAAAAACCGTTGATATGACCATTAACGAGGCAAGAAACCTGGCAATCAAGGAAATTCTTCCCACGAACAGCATCGGCGATCGGGAAGGGGTGAAATTTGAAAACGGGAAGGTAACGGTTCCCGAATGCTATCATAAACCACATAAACTCCTCCTTGAAGGTGAATGGACTGCACTTCAGGAAGATCCCGAATATGGCGGCCAGGGATTACCCTCACTTGTGGCGCGGGCCGCACTCGAATATCTGTTTGCCAACTACTGCCTGGCGAATTATGGCATCATGGGCCATGGCACCGGTAAAATGGTAGAACTTTACGGCACGGACAAACAAAAAGAGGTGTTTTTGAAAAAGCTTTATTCCGGCGAATGGGGCGGCACCATGCTCTTGACAGAACCGGAAGCCGGTTCCGATGTCGGCGCATTAACCTCATCTGCCGTTAAAAATGCGGATGGCACCTACAGCATTACCGGCCAGAAAATATTCATCACCAACGGTGAACACGACCTCACGGATAATATTATTCATCCTGTCCTTGCAAGGATCGAAGGTGCGCCAGCCGGAACAAAAGGCATCTCCATTTTCATTGTACCCAAAATCTGGGTGAATGAAGATGGCAGCATGGGAGAGCCCAATGATATCGTGTGTACCGGTGTGGAAGAGAAAATGGGAATACACTCAAGCTCCACCTGCGTCATGGCCATGGGCAGCAAGGGAAAATGCCGCGGTCTACTTCTGGGCCAGGAAAATGAAGGCATGAAAGTCATGTTCCACATGATGAATGAAGCCCGTCTGAATGTGGGTTTCCAGGGATTCTGTTATGGGGCGGAAGCCTATCTTTACGCGGTGAATTATGCGAGAGAACGCATTCAGGGACGCGATCTTGTCGCCGGGAAAGACCGAGATGCACAACCTGTGGCCATTATCAACCACCCGGATGTGAGACGAATGCTCCTCTGGATGAAGTCCCATGTGGATGGCATGAGAAGCCTTACCTATTACGTGTCCAAATGTTTTGACATGATCGAAACGGAGCAGAACGCGGAAAAACAGGCCATCGCAAAAGGGTTCACAGAGCTTCTGACACCTATTGTAAAAGCCTATTGCAGCCAGAGAGGGTTTGAAGTCTGCTCCATGGCCATGCAGGTTTACGGCGGATACGGGTACACCCGTGAATATCCGGTGGAACAACTGACCAGAGACTGCCGTATCACATCGATTTATGAAGGCACAGACGGGATTCAGGCCATGGACCTCCTGGGAAGAAAACTGGGCATGGAAAAGGGCAAAATTTTTATGAACTTTATAGATGAAATCAAAAAAATTATTTCCCAATCCAAAACCATCACAGGTCTTGAAAAAATGGCGGATGATTTGGAAAAAGCCCTTGTCCGGTTTGCCGAAACCGCTTCCCATATCGGCAGCAAGGCCAGATCTGAAAATTTCAAAACCGCATATGCCTTTGCCCATCCTTTTCTTGAAGTCATGGGGGATATGACCATGGCATGGATGCTTCTCTGGCGAGCTTCTATTGCCGCACCCAAAGTTGATGGCGGCAAGAAAAAAGATGTGGATTTTTATCAGGGGCAGGTTATGACGGCCAAATTTTTCATAGAGACCGTTCTTCCCGGAACATTGGGCCGGATGGATGCCATCACCGCTTCAAGCAATGCGGCCGTGGAAATCTCAAATGACGCATTTGGCGGGTTGTAAAATAAACGGGGAGATTTTGTCTCCCCACTATCAAAAGGAGGCGTGTTAATGGATTTTGCTGTTTCCGAAAAAATGGTCACTGTTCTTGAGATGATCGATGAATTTGTCGACAAGGAATTGATCCCACTCGAACCTGAATTTTTTACGTGTGATTTCAAAAAAATGGTTCCTGTTCTTGAAGAAAAGAGAAAAATGGTCAAGAAGATGGAACTGTGGGCGCCCAATCAGCCAATCGAAATAGGAGGTGCCGGATTTGATCTTGTTGAACATGGCCTGATATCCGAAGCATTGGGAAAAAGCCCATTGGGCCATTATGTCTTCGGCTGTCAGGCACCTGATGCCGGAAATATAGAAATTCTTCACAAATACGGCACAGATGAACAGAAGAAAAAATATCTCCTGCCTCTTGTGGACGGCAAAATCAGAAGCTGTTTTTCCATGACAGAAGTCGATATGCCGGGTTCAAATCCGGTGATGATGGAAACCACAGCTGTAAAAGACGGTGATGATTATGTGATAAACGGTCATAAGTGGTATTCCTCTGCGGCGGACAACTCCGAATTTGCGATTGTTATGGCCGTGACAAACCCGACGGCGCCCACCTATCTTCAGGCCAGTATGATTATTGTTCCCACACACACAAAAGGGTTCAATCTTGTCAGGAATATTCCGGTAATGGGGCACGCAGGCGATGACTATATGAGTCATGGTGAAATTCTCTACCAGTCCTGCAGGGTGCCGCAGAAAAATCTCCTGGGGCCTGAAGGTCAGGGATTTGTCATTGCCCAGGACAGATTAGGACCGGGTCGAATCCATCATTGCATGAGGTGGCTGGGAATATGCAAGCGTTCCTTTGAACTGATGTGCAGATATGCCAATATAAGAAAAATCAGGCCAGATGGCCGGACGCTGGCTTCCAGAGATATTGTCAAGCAATGGGTCGCTGAATCTGCGGCTGAAATTCAGGCTGCCCGTCTCATGACCCTTCATGCGGCCTGGGCAATTGAAAAATATGGCGCCAAGGCAGCGAGAGACGAAATTTCCATGATCAAATATGTGGTTGCCAACACCATGCAGCACGTGATTGATAATGCCATTCAGGTGCACGGTGGCCTTGGAATGTCAGATGATACGATTTTATCCCATTACTACAGGCATGAAAGAGCTGCCCGTATTTATGATGGCGCGGATGAAGTGCACAAATTATCCGTGGCCAAGCGATTGTTGAAAAAATATCAGGATTAACAGATCATCGGGAGCAGACAAATGAAAGCAGCCGATCAGGCGGTGACTATCCGTAAAGGAGAAGAGCTGGACGAGAAGAAAGTGGAGATGTTTCTGAAGGATTCGATTCCAGGACTCTCCGGCGATATAGAGGTTCTTCAGTTTCCAGGCGGGTATTCGAATCTGACCTATTGCCTGAGAGTGGGCGAGCGCGAACTGGTTTTGAGGCGTCCGCCATTTGGTTCCAAGGTAAAAAGTGCCCATGACATGGGACGGGAATACCGCGTGCTAAAAGCGCTTAAACCCTATTTTCCCTATTGCCCGGCACCACTCGCTTATACGGAGGACACGTCTGTTCTGGGGTGTCCTTTTTATGTGATGGAAAGAATTAAAGGAATCATCCTTAGAAAAACCCTTCCGGAAGGAATGACACTGACATCTGAAGACATGAACGTTATGTGCCATTCCCTGATATCCGTACACGCCGAACTTCATGCCGTCGATTACAAGGCCGCAGGGCTCGACAACCTGGGAAATCCGGAAGGATATGTGACACGTCAGGTGGAAGGCTGGAGCAAACGCTTCCGGGCATCCCATACGGCTGATGCCCCGGACTACGAAAACATCATGCGCTGGCTTCATGAAAAGATGCCGGGAGAATCTTCGTGCCATGCCATTATCCATAACGACTACAAGTTCGATAATGTCATTCTGGATCCTTCCAATCCTACCCGGATTATTGGTGTGCTCGACTGGGAAATGACGACCCTGGGAGATCCCCTGATGGATCTGGGTGCTTCCCTGGCCTACTGGATCGAAAAAAATGATCCTTCAGATTTAAGGGCCGTGAAGATGATGATTACCGATCATGACGGGGCGCTGACCAGAAAGGAAATTCTTGAAGTTTATGCTGAAAAGACCGGAAGGGCTATCGATAATTTTGATTTTTATTATTGTTATGGCCTTTTCCGATTGGCAGTGATTGTGCAGCAGATATATTACCGGTTCTATCATGGCCTGACCCAGGACAAACGTTTTGGCGAATTGATTCATCTGGTCAATGTGCTTGAGAAAACTGCCCGGAACGTGATCGATCGTTCTCAGTTGTAGTTTCGCAAGAAAAAAGGTTTTTATAGTTCATCACACATTATGGAGAGATGAAGGAAATGGAAACCATCGGTTTGATAGGAGATATCGGTGCCACCCATGCCAGGCTTGGCCGTGTGGTTTCCGATAATGCTTTGGACTTTAAGGAAAGCATCACCGATATCCGGATTTTTCGCTGTAAAGAATTCGAGACCATAGAAGACCTCATTTCCTATTACCTGGCTCTTGTAGATTCGCTTGAACATCCGGGCAGGGGCGTGATTGCCATTGCTGCACCCGTGGATGGCGATCATGTTTATATGCCAAACCTCGGCTGGCAGTTTTCACAAATTCGTGTCACTGAAAATCTGGGGTTCAATACGCTGGTGTTTGTAAATGATTTTGAGGCTCAGGCCCACGGTATCCGTAAATTTACGGCAAAAGACAGGGTGCAGGTCGGACCGGGCGAACCCGTAAAACGGTTTCCCATAGCTGTTCTCGGGCCGGGTTCCGGCCTGGGTATGGCCGGTATTATTCCTTCCGGGAATCAGATGACCATCCTTTCTTCTGAAGGCGGTCATGCCGGTTATTCACCCGGTGATGAAATGGAGGTGGCCATTTTCCGGTTTTTGATGGAAACCTATGGCCGGATTTCAAATGAGAGGCTCCTTTCGGGACAGGGTATCGAAAATCTGTATAAGGCAGTGTTGCATATTCATGACGTTAAGAGAAAACCGTTGGCCGCATATGAAATTACGGCCAATGCCATTTCAGACCAGTGCTTTTTCTGCCGGAAAAGCCTTGATCTGTTTTGTGCCATTTTAGGCAGTGTGGCTGGAGATATTGCATTGATCATGGGAGCGAAGGGTGGCGTGTACCTGACAGGTGGCATTGTTCCCCGATTCCTCGATTTTTTAAAGCGAAGTGAATTCAGAAACCGGTTTGAGGATAAAGGACGGTTTAGTGGGTATTTAAATCAGATTCCCACGTATGTGGTCACAGCGGAGGAGCCGGGGTTGCTGGGTGCAAAAGTGATTTTCGACGGACAAAACGCATGATGGATTTCAAATTTTAACGATTTTTTTAAAGGTAGAAAAAACATGGATTTATTTTTAATTGACAAGGAAACATGCAACAAGGATGGTATTTGTGCAACCGTATGTCCCACAAGCGTTATTGATTTTAAAAAAGGAGAATATCCTGTACCGGTAAAAATGGCAGACGAAATCTGCATCCGTTGCGGGCATTGTGTGGCCGTATGTCCCAAAGGCAGCTTTTCCCATAAGGATATTCCGGTTGCCGATTGTTCTGAAATAAATGAGGCATACAGCTTGTCCGTGGATCAAGCCGAACATTTTTTAAGGAGCAGACGTTCCATTCGTGTATATAAGGATAAGCCTGTATCCAGGGAAAGTCTTGCCAGATTGATCGATATCGCGCGTTACGCGCCATCCGGTCATAATTCCCAATGCGCGGAATGGCTGGTTGTGGACAGCAGGAAAGAACTGGAAAAACTGTCTGCCGTCACTGTTGACTGGATGCGCTGGATGCTTGAAAACGCATCGGAATTTGCCCTGTCTCTTCATATGGATTTGGCGGTCAGACGGTATGAAAAAGGAATGGATGTAATCCTCAGACATGCGCCAGCAGTTATTGTGACCCATGCCCACAAGGAAAATCAGCTTGCACCGGCGACCTGCACCATTGCACTCGCCTATCTGGAACTCGCAGCAGTAAGCATGGGGTTTGGCACCTGTTTTGCTGGATATTTGAAAGCAGCCGAGAATTTTTTTCCGAAAATGAAAGAGACCCTGGCGCTTCCCAACGGTCATGAATGCCTGGGGGCCATGATGGTCGGATATCCCAAATTCAAATATCACCGGCTGCCAACGCGTAAGGAACCGCTGATCACCTGGCGGTAAAATGAGAGGACACCATAGTCCTTGAAATGAAGCCCAAGGTGGTCTTCCCCTATCATTACAGAGGAACGGACGGCTTGAGTGATGTTCAAAAATTCAAAACCCTGGTTTCAAAAGATGAAGGGATTTCGGTTCAGTTACCGAACTGGTATCCCTGAAGATTCCTGAAAGGGAGTTGTAAAGGCACGGCTGGAGAGAAGGGTGCCGTGCCTTTTTTTACCTGAACCGGTCGTCAGACCGTTTCCGGGAAACATCTTTATGGCTGGCCATCATCCAACCGGATCGGCTGTTTTTGACCAGATCAAAATTTTCAATATACGGTTTGATATCAAGGAGGGGTGTGCCATCCAGCACATCGATGCCCCGGACAGATAGAACCGGTCCATTGATACCGGTCAATTGGACGATCGATATACCAATGTGATTGGGACGCAAGGGACTTCGGGTTGCAAACACGCCGCGTTCCTTTGTATCCATAAACGGGATGACCGAAAGACGCACCTTGTCCGCCTTATGAAACAGGTACAGAAGATAGATGTGGCTGAAACCGTCCAGGTCATCAAGGCCTTTTACATAAGGTTCGTAAAGGGTGATGGTTCCTTCCACATCACTGGCGCCTTTTGGCTGAATCGGCATATTTTCGATATCCGTAAACGGGGAGTGAATAATTCCTATCGGTTTCACGGCAACTTTTTCCTTTTTTCCGCCACATCATCCGGGTCAAGAATGGGATTCAGAAGCGGGGCCTTGAACCCTGTGAACATGCCGGTATCGATAATAGACGGGCACACACAGGTCACTTTGACGCCTTTTGACCCGAA
>Ga0180007_10005621_pt1 | contig 12579 bp, 11 predicted proteins | sample MM_PC_MetaG_FD_121122 | JGI IMG/M metagenome (GOLD analysis project Ga0180007, IMG submission 121122) | Groundwater microbial communities from the Aspo Hard Rock Laboratory (HRL) deep subsurface site, Sweden - MM_PC_MetaG | ecosystem: Environmental > Aquatic > Deep subsurface > Groundwater... | reverse complement strand
CTTATATTCATAGAGGTGGTGAGATGAAAAGGCGCAATTCCTATCTGGAGCCTATGCGCGTTGGAACTGCTTGGCCAACTCAACAATTGAAACACCGGCTCCTCGTAACGGCAAAGCAACTTACATAACCAAACTTGCGCAATTTTGGGAATTTTTTTTCCTAACAAAACGGCTTCCATTTTGTTGGTTGGCAGTCTTCCATTCCTTGCGCTTGTCATATAGGCGGGAACTCCCGCGTTTCTGCGAACAGGAAATCTCAAAAACCCCTTTCCGGCAAAAGTTTCTTTCAGCCAGTTTATACTCTCCAAATAAGGACGCGCTTCTCTCGGAACATTATCCCAATCCATAAGTTCCAAAATTCGCGAAATTTCCCCCATTGCCGAAAACCTTTTGTCTGCCAAACTCCTCTGTTTAATTCTCAAAACCCTTGCCACCGCCTTTATATCAAAAGCGGAACAGGCAAGTCCAAAATTAGCGTGGGACTCGTATCTAACACCTACAACGCCCCCTCCTAAAACAACCTTTGCGTAAGGGTTTTGTGTTTTCACCGCCCTCTCCTTTTATGAAAGTGTTTTAACGGCCGTCTCGGCGCACAGAACATCCTGCGCCAAATCCATAGACCCTCCAACTCCCGCCGCGCCAATTATTTTACCATCTTTTAAAACGGGAAGCCCTCCTGGCAGAATCGTCATTTTTCCGCCTAGTATTTCCTGAACGCCAAAATACGGTTTTCCCGGTTGGGAATTTTCAAGAAGGGTTGCGGTAGGCGCCCCCAAATTAGCGGAAGTGTACGCTTTAGAAAGAGCTATTTCAGGACTTATTGGAATAGCCGTATCCATACGGCTTACAGCTATTATTGAACCGTGTTCGTCCACAATAACTGTGGTTACGGCTATGCCTAATTCTTTAGCTTTAGTTTCAGAAGCTAGTAATGCCTCTTTTGCTTTGTTAAGTGTAATCATCTAAACTCACCCCCTTTAGCCCAGCAATTTTATAAGCTCGTTTTTGGTTAACTCTCTTTCAAGATTTTTGGCAGTTTCTAGAACTTTATTAACCTTTTCTTCCGTTAAAGTATTGGGGTCTTTTCCCATTAACAAATACGCTAGTCTTACGCTGTTCACGCTACTCCAGGGACCCACATAAGCTATAGTGGTTTCTCCCACTGTATTAGGGTCCACCGCGGAATATATCTGTCGGCTCATTCTGTCCAGCTTTTTTGCCAGTTCTTTTAATTCTAACCCGTTTGCATTAGCGGACAGCATTTTTGCTTTATATATAGCCGCGGTATGAATTCCTAACGATGTGGCGCCAAATCTTTCTGCTAAAGGCCCGTGACTTGGCGGGGATACATTTACAAGTTTATTGTACGCTCTCAAAACCCCCATTAATTTTTCTAATTTCCATTTAGATTTTAAATTATTTTCTTGCAAAATTAGGTGGCAATTTAGCAAAATATTTTCCAAAGGCGTATTCCCAGCGCGTTCCCCTATGCCTCGCGCGACGGTGTGTACTCTTTGTACTCCGCTGGCTATGGCAGTTAAGGTATTTGCGGTATCGTTTCCTAAATCTCTATGTCCGTGCCATTCCAATGGAATGTCTTCGGCGCCAATTTCTTTAAGGATGTTTTTAACAAAAGTAACAAGGCGATATGTTCCAATAGGTCTTGCTATTCCTATTGTGTCGGCAATGCAAAAGCTTTTGGCGCCGTTTTCTATTGCCGCTATAATAATTTTTTCTAAAAATTCTGGGGGTGTTTGGGTGGTATGTTCCGTGGCGGCTATTACTTCAATATTATATTCGTCCACACACATTTTTATTGCTTGCGAAAGTTTGTTTATAACATATTCCGGCTCCCATTCCTCTACCATAAGACGGGACGGGGCGGAACCCATAAATACCAATGCTTGTATGTCCGGGTGGATTTTTTTCAGTTCCGCGACCCATCTAACGGAATTTTCGGTTGCCAAACAAAGGACGATGGGAGTAATAGTTGGTGTTTTTTTCGCCATTCCCGACAAAAGTGTTCTTATTGCGCGGTCTATTTTGTTTTTTTCTCCGGGATAAATACCCACTATCGCTCTTTTTATCCCAAGACTTTTTAGTTTTACTAAATATCTTAGCATCTCGCTTGGCTTTGGGTACTCCGAAACCCCGTGAAGACCATCTCGCAAGTCGTCCGACACAATTTCCAAGTTTTGTATTTGCGAGATAGTGGGTTCTGCGGGGATGTTTAACAAAATTTTGGTTTTGTTGTGGAGTTCCGCGTTCCAGCTAAAGTCAACGGGAATTTCTTTATTTATAAGTTTTTCTATAATGTTATTTGCCATTAGTAATAATTAATATAAAATGTATTTAATGAAAACTACCAATCATTATACCGCCTCTCCAAAAACAAAACAAACCGCGCTTTCTTTGTGGAAACTGGAAAAGGTTATTCTGGACACTTTGCATTTTGAAGAGGTTGTTCAAAGAACGGTGGACAGCATTTTGATAGAATTGGGTTATCTTAAACTCGGATACGCTATTGTTGTTCTTGCGCTATACGACAAGCGAAAGAAAGTTCTAAAACGGATAGCCATTTCGCAAACCCCTAAGGCAAAAATGGCGGTAGAGCAGTCGCCAGTACCGTTTCATGAGATAGACATTCCCGCTTCGGCTAATGCTAATTTGTGTATTAAGGTTTTAAAAACCAAAAAGCCCGCCTCTACTAAAATATGGTCTCAAATATTATATCCCGCGTTCACAAAAGAGGAAGCGTTGGAATTGCAAAAAGAGGTGGGTATTGAAACAAGTTTAGTCTATCCCGTTATTACTAAGGATAAATGTATTGGGATAATGATTTTTAGTATGACTAAAGGCGAAAGGGATGTAACTTTGGAAGAGCGGGACCTCATAGAAAGATTTACGGATATTGTGGGGTTAGCGGTGCAAAATTCCAAACTTTATTCCTCTTTACAAAGTACCACAAGGGCGCTTAAAAAGGCGAACAGTCGTCTTAAAGCTTTGGATAAACTTAAAGACGATTTTGTTTCTCTTGCCTCTCACGAGTTAAGAACCCCGCTTACGGCAATAAAAGGTTACGCGTGGTTTATGATGAATAAAAAACAACCCACTTCCGAGAAGCGGAAAGTTTATATGGATAGGATATACACTTCTACCGAACGGCTTATACATTTGGTGAATAATATGTTGGATGTTTCGCGAATAGAGAAGGGCAGAATGGAGTTTAAATCCGAGAAAATGGATATAGCAAAATTAGCGTGGGAGGTTAAAGAGGAGATTTCTGCTCGCGCTAAACAAAAAGGTATAGAAATAAAAATTTCGGCGGATAAAGGTTTTTTTGTTAGAGGGGATATGGAGAAATTACGAGAAGTGTTGTTAAACCTTGTTGGCAACGCTCTTAAATTTACCCCGCAAGGCGGGGAAGTGCGTATAGAATTTACTCAAGAAAAGGGGTATGTTAAAACTTCCATTTCGGATACAGGGGTAGGGATTAAGAAAGGGGACATACCAAAACTTTTTTCTAAATTTGGCAGGCTTAACAACTCGTTTTCTTCTATGAGTGAAGTACCGGGTACGGGGTTAGGGCTTTTCATTTGCAAAAAGATTGTGGGGCAGTTAAAAGGAAAGATTTGGGTAGAATCGGGGTTTGGCAAGGGAAGCAAGTTTATTTTCCTCCTTCCGCGGTATTGAATTTCATAGGGGTTGGGCTGGTTTGCTGTAATTCCTTATTGACAACAATTAATTATTGTTTCATAATTACTACCAAATGGGTAGTATTGGTGAAACAGAAAAGCCAGATATTTTGGATATCAAGCCTTATATTACCAAGAGTGAGCTCTCTGTTGTTATTGATAAACACGGAAGAAATCTTGATAAAAAGGTTTTGTCGTTAACGAAAAAGGGAGATTTAATAATTCTCAAAAAAGGTCTGTATGTTTCCAAAAATTTTGCGGGTAACAAGCCTAAAAATTATGTGGAGTTTATTGCTAATTTTTTATACTATCCTTCATACTTGTCTTTAGAATATGCGCTTCAAAAAGAAGGACTTATGCCGGATGCGCCTTACGCTTATACTTCTGTGGCTTTAAAGGCGACAAGGGTTTTTTCTAACTCTTTTGGCAGTTTTCAATACAGGAATATTAAAGAGGTGTTGTTTTGCGGATATGTTCTGGAGCCGTTTTGGGATATGTACAAAGTAAAAGTGGCGACAAAAGCTAAGGCGCTATTTGATTTTTTATACTTGCATAAATTTGTAAGCGCCATAGAAACCGAGCTAACTTTAGACTTTCGTATAAACTGGGATAATTTCTCCTTAAAAGATTTGGACGAGTTTTTAAAGTATGTTAGATTATCCAATTCTAGTAAGATGCGAAAGATTTATTTGGTTATAAAAGAAATCGTATATGATACTAGAAAATCTTAGACTCATTGTGGACAAAAATATAGGGCAGAGTCCATTGTATTTGAGAAATCTCTTAAAGGAGCAGTTGCAATATTATTTGCTGAATTTTATTTATAATTCTAAATATTCCAAAGACTTTATATTAAAAGGAGGTACTTGCCTGCGTTTTTGCTATGATTTACCTCGTCTTTCCGAGGATTTGGATTTTGATGTTTTAAACTTTGATAAGTTTAATTATGATAAGTTTTCTTGCGATTTAAAGGAATTTTTTGGGAGCAAGTTGAAATATAACGCTTTGGAACTAAAAATATCTGGGGTAAATAATCTTATTTATGTTAAATTTCCGATTCTCAATGAAATTGGATTTCCGGTTAACGCGAGCAAGCCCACGGATGTTATTTTGTTTGTTAGATTGGATATTACCCGCGCGCAAGGAGATTTTTATAAGACGGAGCTAAAGCTCAAAGCGTCCCAAGATTTTTCTTTTTTAATAAACTGCTATTCTTTGTCGGATCTTTTTTCTGGGAAAATTGCGGCGGTTCTTATGAGGCAGGTTAAAGAGGGTGGGGAAACAAAGCCTCGGTTTAAAGGCAGGGATTTTTTTGATGTGTATTTCCTGCTTCAAAGGGGTGTTACGGCGAATTATAAATATTTGTCTTCTATAACAGGGATAAAGAGCAAGGACGAAATTATTGAAATGTATAATTCAAAAATTAAATTAGCGATTGAAAAAAAGCAAATTATTAAAGCGGACATTTTACCTTTTTTTACAGATCAAAATTTTGTTTCCGGGTTTGTTGAAAATATGGATAAATTTGATTGGACGCTCCACTTTTCGTAATGACCCCGTTCAGATTGTCATAACTTTCTAACCCCCGAGGTTGGAATGGTTGGAATACTATTGACTTAATGCCTTGCATAAGGCAAATTAATAGGATAATGCATCTTAAAAACTCCAAAAAATACCTTTCAGATTTTAGAAACATTCTTCGCGCTATGAGGCGCGCAATTTCTTATTCTTTTCATATAACCCCAGCCCACACTTTGGGTGTTTTAATCGCCACAATTTTTCTTGCGGTTATTCCCATAATAGCAAGCTGGGTGAACGGTAAAATTATAGACGCTCTTATTGCAAGTGTAGGCAAATTGCCCCACATCCCGGAGGTCTTAGTAAAGTTTGTCATTTTCTCTATAATGGTATCTTTATTAGCCACTCTTTTAGATAGGCTTTTTGATTTTTTTGATTTTAATATGTTTTACGGTTTTTCAAGAGAGCTGGATAGGGACATTACCGAAAAATTCGCTTATTTAGATGATGAATATTATGAAAACCCCGAAACAAACATTCTACTGCAAAAGGTTAGAGAAAGTTACGGAAACCGTCCCCTTAATTTTATAGACGGAACATATAATTTATTGAGTTATTCTGTTGGAATTATCACTTCGCTTGGCGTGGTTATAGCGCTGTCGCCTTTACTTATTCCTTTGATGATACTTTCAACCCTGCCCCAGTTTGTTAGCAATGTGGTGTTTGGAAAACGCAAGTGGGGGATTTGGGATGTTCACGGCAACACTAGGCGAGATTACAGCTGGTCCCGAAGTTATCTTTCTAACTACACCTCTTTGCAAGAACTGCGGATTTTTAATTTGAGGAGGTTTCTTATTGAAAGGATATACAAACTTTATACCGATTTTCAAAACGCGCAAAGGAAAATTGAAAACAAAAGAATTAAAGTAAGCGCCATTTTGGATATTGTTAGGGTTTTAGGGCTTACATTGGCGTTTCTTTTTCTAGTCCGTTATGTGCTTATGGGAGCGATTACGGTGGGGGCTTTTAGTTTTTATATTTCGGCAATCCGCCAACTGCAAGGGGCGCTTAACCGCTTTTTTAACCGTTCGTCAAGGATATATGAAGATGGTTTGTATATGGTAGATATATACAAATTTATGGATTTACCTAAAAAGATTGTGTCGGGAAAAGAAAAGTTTTTGAATAAAGGAGTTCCAAGCGTCCAGTTTAAGGATTTAACCTTTAAGTATCCTGGAAGGGATGAAATTGTGATAGACAATTTAAATCTTGAAATAAAACCGGGGGAACATTTGGCTATAGTGGGGGAAAATGGAGCGGGCAAAACCACTTTAATTAAACTTTTGATGCGGTTTTATGACCCGTCTTCCGGAGATATTTTATTGGGGGGGAAATCTTTAAAAAAGTTAGATTTGGACGAGTGGTATAAAAAAGTGGGGGTGTTGTTTCAAGAGTTTAATTCGTATCATTTTGACGCAAAAACGAACATAGGTGTAGGCAATATCCAAAATCTTGCGGATTTAGGTGGCATCATTTCCGCCGCTAAAAAGTCGGGGGCGCACGAGTTTATAGAAAATTACGAGAACAACTATGGGCAGATATTAAATAGGGCGTTTGATGGTGGGGTTAGGCCGTCGGTGGGGCAATGGCAAAAAATAGCTTTGGCGCGAGCGTTTTTTAAAGACGCGTCCATACTTATTTTAGATGAACCCACTTCAGCAATTGACCCTAAGTCAGAATTTGAGATTTTTGAAAAGCTTTTTGAGTTTGCGAAGGGAAAGACTGTTATTATAATTTCGCACAGGTTTTCCACGGTTAGAAACGCGCAGAGAATAGTGGTTTTAGACAAAGGAAGGATAATAGAAGACGGAAACCACGAATCGTTAATTCGTATAAAAAACGGCAAGTACAGAATTGCCTTTGAACTTCAAAGCAAAGGGTACAAATGACATAGATACCCAACACCGGGTGTTGGTGAGTTTTCCCCGCCAGCTGGCGGAGAGACTCCTTTGTTAAATTTGCATTTTGTGGTAAAATATTTGTAGTTTTTGGAAATTGAGATTGCCACGCCCTTCGGGCTCGCAATGACAAGAGTAGGGTGTGAACCCTAAAGGGTTCAACCCTCAAATCCCGCCTTGGGCGGAAAGGAGAATGAGGATGGTTGCTAAAATTTGTTGCAAATGTGGTAGATGTTGCGTGGATTTTTCGGTTCCTAAAGTGGGTTTTTATCAGATGTATTCCTTTTTGAGGGAATATCCTTATATTTATTACAGCGGTATGCAAAGGGCGGGTTCTTTACTAGTTCCCGTGTTTCGTTGCGAGAATTTAATTGAGAAAGTAGGAGGCGTAGCTGCGGTGGCGGTTTGTAGAGACTATATAAACAGACCTCCTTTTTGCAAAGAATTTCCGAGGGGAAAGCAAAGTCGTCCTCAAGGTTGTGGGTTGAAAGACTTCTTGCACTCTCTCTTATTAAAATTATATGAATGCCGAATCTGTAAATGTTGGAATATTGTTTGGAGGAAAATCTACAGAACATGAGGTTTCAGTTATAACTGGAGTCCAAGTTTTGAATGGTATTGATAAGAACAAATATAATATTTTGCCGATATATGTTTCAAAAGAGGGTAAGTGGTATATAAGTGAAAAATTTTACGATATAAAAACTTTCAAAGATTTAGATTCTATACCCAAACATTCAAAAGAAGTTTTTTTGTCCCCGATTCCGGGAGAATTAAAGCTAACTGTTTTATCTACATTCCTTTTTGGCGGGGATAAAAATATAAAAGCGGATGTTTTTTTTCCGTGTTTTCACGGCGGGTTGGGGGAGTGTGGCGGTTTTCAAGGGTTGTTTGAAATAGCCGAGGTTCCTTATGTTGGCGCGGAAATACTTTCTTCCGCGGTTAGTATGGACAAGATTTTGATGAAAGATGTGTTTAAGGCAAACAACATACCTTCTTTCCCTTATTATTGGTTTTACAGAGAATACTGGAAAAGCAATAATAAAAAAGTTTTGGATAAAATAGAAGAAAAATTTAAATATCCGGTGTTTGTAAAACCGTCAAATTCTGGGTCTAGTATTGGAGTGGCAAAAGTTGAGGATAGAGAGTCTCTGGAAAATTGTATAGAAGTGGCTTGCGTTTTTGACAGGCGGGTTATCGTGGAAAAGGGTATATTGGGGGCTAAAGAAATAAATGTTTCGGTAATTGGAAATAGCGGAAGTGAACTTTTGGTTTCTGAATGTGAAGAGGTTTTTTCTGAAGGAGGGTTTTTAAGTTATGAAGACAAATACATCCGAGATGGCAAAAAATCTAAAGGTATGGCATCCGCAAAAAGAATTATTCCCGCTAATATAAGCGCTAAAGAAAAAATTGTTGCGCAAGAGCTAGCAAAAGAGGTTTTTTCGGCTCTTAATTGTTGCGGAATTGCCCGTGTTGATTTTTTGATAAGAGGAAAAGATATATATGTTCTTGAGATAAATACAATACCTGGAAGTTTGAGTTTCTATTTGTGGGAAGCGTCTGGTCTAAAATTCAAAGATGTTTTGGATAAATTGATACAGCTTGCTATGGATAGGTATAAATATAAAAGTGAGAATGTTTGCACTTTCCCAACGAACATATTACAAAACTTTGAGGCGGGGATTAAAGGAAAATTATAGCCTTCTCCTTATCAGTAATTGTCTGGCAGATCGTTTTCTATAAGAATCACAGGTTTTTTTAATTTTAATTTTGCGATTGCATTCATTAATTTTGGTAAAGTATTTATGAAGATAACTTTGTTGTCTTCTATAGCGCTTTTAAGCGCTATAGTCCTTTCGTTTTTTCCTATCAGAATAACATAATCGCATATCTCGTTTGAAAGTTTTCCTAATCCTATGTGGATGTCTTTAGTTCTATTTCCCAATTCCACAATTCCTGGGGTTGCCAATATCTTATCGCCTTTAAAAGATTTTAAAAGTTCTAACGCCGCTCTGAATCCTGAAGGATTGCTGTTATAGGAGTCGTCTATTATGGTAATGTTTTCTGCAGGGTGTTTTATTTCAAGTCTGTGTGGTATGGGTTTTAAAGAATGTATTGCCCTAACAATTTTTATCGGTTCCACTTTTAGTATATATGCCATAGCGCTTGCGGCGATTATGTTGGACAAATTGCTCCTTCCAATAAGAGTTGTTTCCGTTTTAAATTCTTTTTTATCAAGTATGAGCGTAAATTCTGTTTTTAAGTTTTTTAATTTCACATTTTTTGCTCCGAAAGTATTGTTTAAGACCCCGTAAAAATTGGGGGTTTTGACATATTTTTCAAACGATTTCATTATTAATTTATCGTCGCCGTTTAAAATAATATTAGTTTTGGGGGTAGCGCAAACTAGCTCAAATTTAGCTTTGATGGTGTTTTCAATGGACCCGAATCTTTCTAAATGCTGTTCGTTTATGCCTGTGAGGATTGCGTAGTCGGGCTGTATAACAGAGCAGATTTCTTCTATTTCTCCTTTTTTATAAGCGCCTATCTCGCAAACAAAAAATTCGCAGTCGTTGTAAAGTTCCATATCCACAATTTTTGCTATTCCTAGTACGGTGTTGAAACTGTTAGGGGTTTTTGCGGTGTTGTATTTGGTTTTTAGCATTTGATAAAGGAATTCTTTTACGCTGGTTTTTCCGTATGACCCCGTGATGCCGATTATTTTCATATTTCCCGCTTTTAAAGCAGAGATTTTTTTTCGCAGTTTAATTCTTGTAATAAATCTTAAAAAATTTTCGCTAGGAAATAAAGTAGCCCGCGCCAAAATCAAGAATAAAAAAGATTGAGTGGCGGTAATTATTGACACGAGAAGTCCTTTAACCCCCCAAAATCTGAAAGACGCTATTAAAAGGAAGATCGTGTAAAAGATAGATGTCAAATAAATGGTTTTAGCCTTAAATGTCCAGACTAGAGGTTTCTTGTTTTCAAGTTTTCTTACAAAATAGTTTCTGAAAACCCATTTGATGAATCTCCTTGTTTCGTAGTTTTCCAGTTGAAAAACGCTCAAATACATTTTGTAGGGTAATATTTTTTCTATCATAGAATGTTCTCCTCCTCCAAAATTTTTATAAACTCCTCGCTATTTTCTAAATGTGGATTATGTCCGGTACCCCAGACTATCCGCAGTTTTGATTTCTGGACAAGATTTTTTAAGATTTTAGCTTGATTTACAGGTAGAACTTTATCTTGCTCTCCCCAAATTATGAGGGTTTGCGCAGATATTTTTGAAAAAACTGAGGTTAAATCTTGGTTTACGACCTTGATGAAAGTTTTTTTAAGGTTTTTTGAAGCGCGGTAATCGGAACTTCCAAAAGCATTTTTGATTTTTTCGGCTATGGCAGAGGGCAATATGTTTAAAATAGGGGATAGCCCGCCAATTTTTTTGAGGGCGCTATTTTTGAAGCGAGTGTCTATTAGACCAGCGCTTGACACAAGAATTAATTTTGCTGCATCCCTCGGTTTTAACACGGATATTATAGCGGCAACCCTTCCCCCGGAGGAGTGTCCGAGCAAAACATATTTTCGGATTTTTAGTTTTCTAAGAAGTTTTATAATTATGCGCGCGTAATCGTAATTGTCAAAAGGTTTTGGAGGAGGGGAGGAGAATCCGAAGCCAGGGAGGTCCACGAGCAATATATTATATTTAGGCATTTTTCTAGCGATAGGTTTCCATTCTTTTAGAGACCTTTGCCACCCATGAAGGATAACCAAATATTTTGAAGCGTTGGCGTTTTTTAGGATTTCCAGATTTATTAAGATGTTGTCAATTACGATGTGCATTAAGTAAGATTATAATACAAAACTGAAAGATGGGTATACTTCTAGTTTCAGAGATTTCTGGGTATATGGTAATATGTTTATATGCTTTTTATAATCTTATCCAACCAGCAGTTTGAATCGGAATTAAAAACCAATAAATGGCATATAGCCACCCAGCTTGCTAAAAAAGGGCATAAAATTATATTTGTTGACCCTCCTTTGCGGTTCAAAGCATTAAAAGGCCTCTCGTCCATAATTTCTAGAAAAAGCGAAAACCTTATTTTATATAAGCCCATCAATTTGTTTAATTTCAAGCCTTTTCCCTCTTTTAACACTTTCGTTCATTTGAGGGTTATAAAAAGGCTTATTAAGAAAATTGGATATAAAGGAGGCAAAAAGATACTTTACATATATCATTTCGATTTTCCAGATTTAAGAAGTTTTATGACAAAATCTGACTATAATATAACTGTTTACGATTGTGTGGACGAATATACCGCTTTTCCAGAATATGCTAGCCGTAAAAAAGTTAATCCAAAAGTCATAGCTTGGATTCAATGGCTGGACGACGAGTTGAAAATTAGAATAAACCAAAACGGTTTGCAAAAGTCAGATTGGGTAAACGCGCAGGAAAAATGGCTTTGCGACAATGTGGATTTAGTTTTTGCCAGCGCGCCAAGTTTGGTTGCCAAACTAAAAAAGTGGCGAAAAGAGGTTTATTATTTACCAAATGCGGTAGCCATAGAAAAGTTTGACCACAAAGAGAAACTCAAGGAGCCTTTTGATATAAAAGATACCCCTCATCCTAGAATTGGTTTTTCTGGCGCTATAGACACTTACAAAAACAATATAAATTTAATTGAAAAATGCGCCAAAACTTATCCAAATTATCATTTTGTTATGATTGGACCTGAAAAGGTGGCGGACCCGGATTTGGATTTAACGATTCTAAAGGCGATGGAAAATGTTCATTTTTTAGGAAAGAAGTTATGGGAGGAAATTCCTGCGTATTTTGACCATTTTGATGTTTATTTTATCCCTTATAATATCAACGAATATACTAAAGGGTGCCATCCTGTAAAGTATTTTGAGGGGTTGGGAGCAGGTCTTCCTGTGGTGGCGACATTAATGTCCGTTAAAGAATTTGATGTAGATGGTTATGTAACGGAGGACGAGGGAGAATTTGTTAAGAATATTAAAAGGGCGGTAGAGGAAAATTCAGCGCAAAGGGTGGAAAAACGAAAAAATCTTGCCCGAAAAAACAGTTGGGAAGGCAAGGCGGAGAAAATAATTAAACTTATTGTGACAGAGCGTGACGGTATTGACTAAGGAGACTCCTTAGTACAAGGAGTCTCCCTTTGATAAATTTGCATTTTGTGGTAGGATAATTGTAGATTTTGAAAATTGTCCGTCATTGCGATCCCGAGCTTTAGCGAGGGAGAAGCAATCCCAATGAGATTGCGGAAAGGAGAATAAGAGATGAGGATTTTTCGGAATGTTGGTCTGTTGTGGTTCAAGAGGGATGTGCCTGACAAACCCATTTTCATTTTGGTAATAATAAGGTAATTGGGTGAGTGCAAGTACCACTT
>Ga0180007_10005620_pt1 | contig 12584 bp, 10 predicted proteins | sample MM_PC_MetaG_FD_121122 | JGI IMG/M metagenome (GOLD analysis project Ga0180007, IMG submission 121122) | Groundwater microbial communities from the Aspo Hard Rock Laboratory (HRL) deep subsurface site, Sweden - MM_PC_MetaG | ecosystem: Environmental > Aquatic > Deep subsurface > Groundwater... | reverse complement strand
CAAATAATTTTTAGAGAGCAAATTTTTGCCTTTTAACAGAACTATTCTACCTATGCGGAGCAAAACTGTCAGCCTTTCAGATTAAACCTTTGTTTTTTGGCAAATATTGAAATTCCTTAACGACAAGTTAATCTCACACTTTGACTTGCAAGGCATTTCTAAAGTGTGGATAAAAGTAAATCTAGATTCTCGGAGCTGTTTGCCCAATAGGCAAACAGCGGAGACCCCGCTGTATAGCGGGGTCGTATCCCGCTCTATGTTAAAAAAATCAAATTATCTAAAAATTGTTGTTGCTGTGCCAACAGAATCAGCTGATAAAATTCGTCAGGTTTTAGGCAAGGCTGGCGCTGGGGTACAGGGAAATTATCAATTCTGTAGCGGCTCTTACCAGCAAATAGGGCGCTTTAAACCTATGACAGGCGCTAATCCTGCTGTTGGCAAAGTTGGCAAGCTGGAAAAAGTTAGAGAGGAAGTAATTGAAGCTATTTGCCACAAGGACAAAGTGGAAAAAGTAATCTCTGAAATTAAAAAAGCCCATCCCTATGAAGAGCCAGCAATTGATATTTATCCTAGATTAGAAATAGCTTAATGTTCTATTATTAACTACTAATTTAGTTAAGCCGAAGTAGCTCAGTGGTAGAGCAACGCACTCGTAACGCGTAGGTCGTGAGTTCGATACTCACCTTCGGCTCAAATGATATGAAGGTAAGATTCGCGAATCTCGCCTTCATTTTTTATCAAATGCCTGCCCTGTCTTTATGACGGGGTCAAGTTTTTGTTGTTTAATCCACAAAACTCCTTACCCTTAACTCAAGCATTTCTTCTCTGCAATAATCATCTAAATATTTAGCTTTAAGAAATATATATTTTAAGCCCAGTAAATCGTTTTGTTTATCATAAAGTTGCACTAGATAATAGCCTTGGCTGGTAATAATAATATTACTAAGCTGGTTAATTTCCAAATTTAAAACTTCCAGCCCAAACTTATTTTTAGCTTCTTCCATATTATAATATCTGCCCATATTATAATCATCGCCATATCTTCGGGCAACTTGATAAAAATCTTCTCCGGCTTCAATCATTTGTTTTAGTTTGTTCATTCTTACTAAAACAGTATAATTTATATCTTGATCAAGAGCAATTTTAGCATTAAGTGCTGTTTGATTAGATGGAGTAATATTATATTTCCGAGCTAACTCGTTAATGACAAGTTCTTTAATTAATTTTTCTTTTACTTTTTCAGCTAAAATTTCCTCTCCAGGGACTACTTGATAGTTATCTAAGTAGTCATTAATTAATTTTATTCGAGCATCTTGATAATCATAATATTCAACTATGCCAACTTCAGAAATTAAAGCAGGCACTGGCAAATATTGAGCTAAAGTTCTGGTTGTTTGATTATCTAAATTAAAATTATGCAAAATAAATACAAAAGATATATAACTAATAATTGTCAGAAGTAGCATTAATAAAATTATATTATAAAATAATTTAACTGTTAATTTTAATGACTCGATTAAGCTAAATCCTTGGCTTTTGGTAACTTTTTTTGTTTTATCTTTTTTGTCCTTCCCCTCCTCGGAGATTCCCCTCTTGCCTGCCCGCCTTATTGGAGGGAGAGGGGTTAGGGGTGTGTCAGGGGTGAGTTTCTTGTCTTTTTTAATCTGCTCCTTAATTTTTTTATCTTTTTTACTTAATAAATCTTTTTGTTTATCTGGCTTTGCTTGGGCAATAATTTTTTCTTTTTTTGGCAGCGCTAAATCACTCTGTTGTTTAGCTTCTGTTGGTTGAATTGTATCTATTGCTTGCTTTACTTTTTGTTTACTAGTTATTTCTTGAATTTGCTGAGGCAAAGCTTTGCTTGTCTTTGCTTGAATATCGACTTGGCCGCTAATTTCTGAAGTAACTATCTTCTTCATTTCTTTTGCTCGGCCCATTTTTAGTCCATCAACTTGTTTAACCTTCTCTTGATTTACCTTACCAGTAGAAGCTTCTAAATCTCGAGCTGATTTTTCATCAAGGCTAACTGCTTCTTTGTCTTTTTGCTCTTTTTCACCAATAGATTTAAGCACAATTTCTCGTGCTTGGCGCAAGTCTTCACTGTCTAATTTTTTTATACCATCAAGGTGTTTATTATTATCCATATTTAAATAAATTCTAAACTCTAAATCCTAAATCCTAAACAAATTCAAATTTTAAAATCCTAATGTTTAAAACGTTTTGGTAATTGGAAAATTTAATAATTAAAATTTGTTTAGATTTTAGAGTTTAGGATTTAGGATTTAGGATTTTTAAAAAAATAACTGAACCATTTACCTAAATTATTATTGAATATAATTTTACCTCCTGTTAAATTCCCAGTCCTTTCATTTGTTTGTTGTTGCTCTGCTTCTTCAATTTTAATTACTACTGCTTCTTCGCCTTCTTTTTTTAAGCCAAACTGCAAGCGAGCCTGCTCTTCCACGAATTGGTCTGACTCTAAATAATCAACTACTTCCTTTAAATTAGTATTATTATTTTCTAACTCAACAATTTCTCTTTCTAAGTCTTTAATTTCCTGGTCAATTCTATATTTCTGGTTTATCTTTTTTACTAAAGGAATGCTTATTAATACTAAAATAATAAGACCAATTAGACTAAAGGTGATTGGGCTGAATAAAACACGAGAAAAGAAATTTTTTTTTCGTTGAGGAGCCATATTTATGCTCTAACTGTTTTTTTAATATTTTTAATCACAAACCAATACTTTACATATTCTATCATAATTATGTTTAAAATACTAAAAAATATAATTAAAATCCAAATATTAATATCATTAATAGCACTAGTTGATAAAATCTTTTGCAAGGGGGGCAAGTATATTGCAGCTAATAACAATAAAAAGCTAATTAATACAGCGCCAACTAAATACATGTTAGAAAAAGGATTTATTCTCCAAATTGGCCTGTGAAAACTGCGCAAACTGAATATAGAAGCTAATGACTTAACACCCAATAAAGCAAATAAAAATGTTCTGATATCAATAATATCAAATTTATAACTAATTAACCATAAAAATAAAGCTAAAATCAGCAAATCGCGAAAAATTCCCATGCCAAAAATAATTACTTTCATTTCATTATTCATAATTGGTTCATCTGCTTTTATTGGTTTATACTTCATAATATTTTTATCTCCTTTTTCCTTGGCAAGTGAAAAATGGGGCAAACCGTCATTAACAATATTTATCCATAAAATTTGAGTTGGTAGAATTGCTAAAGGAGCAGCGAATAAAACTGAACCAGTAATTATTATTAATTCAGAAAAAGCATCAGAAATTAAATAAGTAATTACTTTGCGGATATTAGAAAAAATTATCCTGCCCTGTTCTACTGCCGCTACAATAGTCTTAAAATTATTATCAAGCAAAACTATATCGGAAGTTTCCTTGGCAATATCAGTACCTGTACCTAGAGATAGCCCAATATCAGCTGCTTTAAGCGCCGGGGAATCATTTATACCGTCCCCGGTCATAGCCACAACTTCTCCCCTTTCTTGCAAAGCCTTAATAATTCTTAACTTATGATGCGGGCTGACTCGCGCATAGATATCAATGTTTTTAACTAATTCTTTAAGCTTTTTATCAGAAACTTGATCCAGCTTTTCGCCAGTAATTATATTCTTAGCTTCAATATTTAAACCTATTTCTGCCGCGACTGCCTTAGCAGTTAGTTGGTGATCGCCTGTAATAATAATCGGTCTAATACCTGCTTGCTTACTAATTTTAATTGTTTCCTTTATACCTGGGCGAATTGGATCTTTTAATGCAATAAAACCAATAAAGGTTAATTGCCTGTCCATTTCAGTCCAATCCCGAGTACTCGGGACTTCCTTTTTAATTTTGGTTTTCTTAACTTTATCTTTTTGTTCTATCCATTCTACTTTGGCAATTTCACGCATAGCTATACCAATAACCCTAAAACCTTTATTTGTTAATTCTTCATAGGTTTTGTTTAATTTTTCCTCTTCTTTTTCAGTTAACCTGGTTATTTTGCCTAAATGATAAAATTTATCAGACTTGTCTAATAATATTTCCGGTGCGCCTTTCTCATATAATATAAAGCCGCCAGATTTCTTTTTATGCAAAGTAATCATATATTTCTTATCGCTATCAAAAGGTAATTCAGCTATTTTCGGTTCAACTTTTAAAAGCTTCCCCTGATTTAAACCTGATTGAATTGCAGCAGAAAGCAAAGCAGCTTCGGTAGGAGCGCCAATAATGCGCCAATTAGCTAAGGCGTCTTCAGGGTTTTCCACTACAGCATCATTGCACATCATAGCAGTTTGCAGAGCTAGGCTGACTACTTTAGCTTCTGCTGATTCCTGCCTTGAACCTAAGCTAGCTAACTCAAATTCTTTTTCACCAATTATGATATGAGCTACATGCATTTTACCTTCAGTAATTGTCCCTGTTTTATCAGTGCAAATCACTGTTGTTGATCCAAGAGTTTCAGCTGCTACCAATCTTCTAGTTAAGGCTTTTTGCCGCAAGATTTGCTGCATGCCTAAAACTAAAATCACTGTTACAGCCACAACTAAACCTTCGGGAATTGAAGCAACTGCTAAAGCAATAGCAGTAATAAACATCTCATACAATCCCCTGCCCTGGCTAATTCCTACTATAAAAACCAGTAAAGAAAGGCCGGCTAGCAAAATACCTAAAAAGCGGGAAAATTTAGCTAAACGCAATTGCAAAGGAGTTTTTTCCTCTCTGGTAGCTCTAACCAATTCAGCAATTTTACCAATTTCTGTTTTTTTACCAATTGCTGTCACTACTGCTTTGCCCTTACCTCTAACTGCAGTTGTGCCTGCATATACCATGTTTTCCCGATCAGCTAAAGCAGCGCCTTCAGATATAATACTAATATTTTTACTTGAGGGGATTGATTCACCGGTTAAGCTTGACTCTTCAACTTGCAAATTAGCAACCTCAAATAAACGAGCATCAGCTGGAATCCGATTTCCAGCTTGTATTATTATAATATCCCCGACTGTAACTAAGCTGCTATCTATTTCTATCTCATGGCCGTCGCGCAAAACTAAAGCTTTATGTTCAACTAACTGTTTTAATTTAGTCAATGCTTTGTTAGCTTTATTTTCCTGAAAATAACCGATTATAGTATTAAGAAAAACTGCGCCAAAAATCACTCCGGCATCAACAAAATCTTGTAAAAACAAAGCAATTAATCCGGCAATCAATAAAATATAAATCAATGGGCTTTTAAACTGGCTAAGCAAAATAAAAAATCTGCTTAAAGGTTTTTCCTTAGCTAATTTATTAGGCCCGTATTTTTTTAATCTTTTTTCAGCTTCAGCCTGGCTTAACCCAGCCTGGTTAGTCTTCAATTCCTTAAAACAGGCTTCAATTTTTAGTGCGTGAAAGTTAGGCATATTGTCTGAATGGAAGCGTCTAAAGCGCTACAAAATTCAAAATTTTGTAGCGCTTTAGACGCTTTTTAATAACTAACTATATTATAACATAAAACAACTAATATCTAAAACCCATTCGCATGCCTGCCCTGTTGTATAACAGGGTGCCGCATTCGTAGCGCGGCTTTTACCAAAGGGAAAACAACAAAAAAAACCCGCCTAATGCAATTCTGTAATTGCTTCAGGCGGGTACTCTTGGCTTTCAAGGGACTTGAGTCTTACCCTCGGGCCGTTATACCGACGGCTCGCGGTATTAACTTACTTGCAATGTTCTTTTTCCTTTCTTTAGTTTGGGAGGAATGAAAATCAGTGTTTATGACCTTTGGCGTCTCTTTTTTTGGTACCGCCTTTGCCGCCGTAACCACCATTCCCTTTGCCACGCCGATAGGAGGAGCCTGGCTTTTTGGGGCCTTTGCGACGGTTAGGATCATCACCAAATTCCATCTCGTATGCTTTGAGTAACGAATCACGTTCTTCCTGCCCATCTTCCCATGCGGTCTTTTTGATTTTTTCTTGCTCTGTAGCAACAATCGCTGTTAGGATTTTCACCTGAAGCGGAAGTTTGCCATCATCGGCTCGGGCAATGTTTATCAGCTGGGCAATTTCACCAGGATGGGTGAGGTCCTTGAGATTTTCCTGGAAATAAGATTTGGCTTCATCGTGACATAACCTCTCGATAACTGGCTTTTGATGCTTGTACAGCACCGCACGGAGTACGGGTTCAGGAAACTCGAACTTTCCTTCTGCTTCTCTTTGTGCAAGAATTTTCTTGCACAATTCTGACGGGTGTTCCACGTTCTCAGGGTTCTCTTGAAAAAAAATTTCTACTGTCTCGTTGCACAAATCGCTAATGAGCGGCTTCTGCGCCTCAAAAACAGTCTGCTCAACGACTCTCCGGTCAAGCTCCTTGTCATCGTAGAGCTCCATGATATCTGCCGCAACCCTATACTTGTCGCGCAAATCTTCTGGGTTCTCATCATACCAGAGGGTTACGACTACCTCAGCCTCTTCCTGTTTCTTTTTTTGGTTCATCTTTCCCAGATATACCTTCTGAGCAGTTGCAGCCGCGGTTCGCAAGACTTCAATATCTTGTACCTTGGCCCTGAAATTCCCACGAAGGATGTCCACGATCTGCTCAAAGGAGGATCCGGGGTTTCCGACTAAATGGCCAATGCCGATCTTGACGATTTGATCAAAAAGATCATCGTCAATCCTGGTCGTCTTTCTGGGATGATCATCAACGTACTCTATTTCGCCACCCCTGTCCTCGTAAAGTGAACGTGCTGCCTCTGCCATGGCTTTGCCACGACCTTCTTTGTTTTCCTCTGCCGCTTGGAAACACTCACGCCGGATAAAAACATTCGGATCGCTCTTAGGTTCTCCGCAGCACATACAAACGCTGCGATCTCCAGCCAGCACCTTCTCAAGCACCTTCTCGGGGAAGGTAAATCCGTTTTTTACCACCATCTCACCCAATTCCATTGAAGTAACCTTTGCTGCTGCCATCATCTGACACCTCCTAAATACTTAAACAATGAAAAAATCATTGCCTCACCCACTTGGCTTGACTACCAAGCTGTCATTTTATTATGACTAGATGAGAAGTTAATATTGTTGTAAAGACCATTCCTCACCAAAATTTACAATGATATTTTAAATTTAGGTTAGGAGGCGAAGCAACTTAGAAAAGCTGATTCGCCTCGAAAAGATGATCAATGAAGGTTGCGACAAAAATTGCCGCAATTTTCCGGGCCGCGTTCATCAGCGATCCAACACCCAATGCACTTACCTCCATTGGTGAGCTTCCACGAAAAATCGTTGATGAGAACTAAGGGTTCGCCTACTTCTGTCAGTTCAACTTCAACTCTTTCCATCTTCTGCTCCATGCTCATCCTCCTAATTTAAGGTTCATAAAATGTTTATATACACATCTCGCTGTTCCTAAATTCGTCAGTTGACGCCAAGGAACAGCGATGATCTAAATATAATGTGCAAACATTTTCACGACTTACAAACTTAATTTGAATGTGTTTTGCATAAAAATGTTTAACATATTAATATAGCATATTATTAAAATCTTGTCAATAGTTTTATTAAATTAATCTTAAATTTAAGCTAAAATTAGCCATAAAAAAATCCAATATTTAATCTTATATTGGATATCTTATTATTTAAAAAAATAATTTAAAACTATTGTGATTGTAGCATTTTTACCTGCTCTTCCAGCTCTGCGACTCGGGTTTTTAACTTTTCTACTTCAGTATTTATAGTAATTAAATCTTCAGAAATTGATTTTTCAATTCTTTTAATTTTTTCTTTAATCCATTCAAGGTCTTGTTTAATTGATTTTATTTCACTCCAAATCGGAGCCAACTTTTCTTCTAACTTAGTCTCAAGCTTTTCCTCAATAATATTTTCAACCGCAGGCAATAAAACATCTTCAGTGAATTTACCCAAGTCGTTTAATGTTAATGGTTTTTGATTATTCTGCTCATTCATATAAATATTTATATACTTTGTAATTTAATAATAACATCTTCATAACAATTGTCAAATGTCAGGTGTCACCTCTTCTTCGGCGTTACCCTTTGAAGGCTCCATAGTTCCTGCCCAGAGCAGGACTGTGGAGCCTAATTGTAAACCATTGGTCATATATAGATTAACAATTAAGCTCCACAGGGCTAATGCCACTATGGAGCTCTCAACACCTACAAGCTAATAAGCTAACTAGCTAATTATCTCTTCTTCGGTGTTACCCAAAAACCCATATATTTGCCTAACATCAACCGAGTCTGTGCATCAAGTCCTGGAATAGCGCCAAAAAAGATAATAGTTACAGGCAAAAATATCCATTGCAGAACCATAACTAAACTCTTAAAAAAGCCGTACTTAACTGGACGCTTAGGCAATAGTAAAGTTGAGACAATAGCTGAAACTACCATACCGATCATAGCTAAGGTCATTAGCATTCTGGTTACAAACGGCAAATTGCTTGACAGCACTGTTACATTAAAACGATCTCCGCCTAAAATCATCGGCATCCAGCCAATTAGGCCAATAATTAAGGCATTAGTTGCCCAGGAATGAAAACCTTCAAGCTGAATTAAAGTATAAAATATTTTTTTGCGCAGCCTAAATTGCTTATCTTTGATAAAATTAAACATGATATAAGGAATATTTTCTACTCCCCAGCCCCAGCGCCTTTGCTGCTTATATAAATTTTTTAAAGTTCGCCATTTATTTTTATCCATGCAAACATCCATAGAAACCGGGAAATACAAAGGTTCAACTTGATAGTCGCCATGATAAAAATTAAGGCAATGCCAAAAAATTCTTGAGTCTTCACTTACCATATTAGTCTGCCAGAAATCAATTTCAACTAAAGCTTTCCAGCTCATAGAATGAGAAGAATAAGTAGCCAGCCTTTCCTTTCTAATCTGCTGCATCATCTGCCAAAAAGTATTGGAAATGGCAGTGGTGCGAGCAAAAAACGGCGCCTGCCAAAGGTTATTATGGTAAACCGGAACCGGTTGATAACTTGCTTGGTGGGGTTTAGCTACAGTTAAAAAATTATAAGTTAAACAATAAAAATATCCAGGATTTACGCAAGTATCAATATCAAAAGTACTAACAATAATTTTCCCGTAATCTAAATTATCTTGGTCAATTATTTTGTTTTTTACTTGCCTGGCTGCCCAAGCTTGGTTTGAACCTTTGCCTTTTATCTCTCCTTCAATATCAGCTAGATGTATAGTTATTAAAAAATTTCTAAATTTTTCTCCAAATTCCTCTTTAATTAGTATGGCTTGTTTCTGATAGCCAGGCCCTGCTCGCTCTTCAATCGCTAGTACTACTATCATTTTATTGGTCGGGTATCCATCATTAACTAGAGCTTCTAAGCTTGCCCTTATTACTTGATATTTTTCTGTGTAGGTGGGTAAAATTATTAAATGATAAATCTCTTGCCAGCTAACACCCTGACTAGTCAAATTCACATACTGTCTACTATTTGTTACTTCTTCGTTTTGAGCTATTTTATGCTCCTCTCCCACGAGGGACGCAGTGGGAGAGGGGTTAGGGGTGAGGGTTTTGCATTTTTCTTGCCAGTCAACTTTTAAATTTCTCTTTAATTTTGCGTAAGCTGCGAATAAATGAATAGATAAATAAGCAACTCTAAGCAGCCAATAAACATCAAAAGCAATGATAAAATAAGCTACCCAGACTGGCCTAAAATAAGATAATATTAATAAAGCTAGCAATGTTGCCCATGATAAAAAACCTGGGATAATTTCCAGCACTCGATATAATGTTCTGTCCTTACCAGTTAAATCCGAAGCTTTACTAATTTTTAAATAGTTTATAGACATAAACTTATTGTTTAATGTGTAATCTAAAATTAAAAGAGAAATAAATAAAAAATCTGGAAAATAGTTATTTTGAAATTAGAAATTGGTAATTGAAAATAGAAATTTGAAATCGGTACAAAGCTAATTTCTATTTTCCAATTTCGATTACTAATTTCCAGTTTCTATACAACTAATTTCTAGCATAACAAGTTATATATAACTATTTTTCTTTAAAAATTTATTATATATCCAACATTATTTGATATTACCCCTTAATCACAATCAACGGCTTGACTTTAGCTACTTTCATGGCAATACCAGCATTATGCATAACATTTACTACTTGATCTACATCCTTGTATGAGCCGGGCGCTTCTTCGGCCAGCCCTGCTTTACTGTGACCCTTAATTATAATACCTTGTTTTTTTAGTTCTTGTACTAAACTGTCAGCTCGCCATTGTCTTTTAGCCTGCATTCTGGACATGACTCTGCCTGCTCCATGGCAAGCACTGCCCCAAGTCTCTTGCATGCCTAAATCAGTGCCATGCAGAATATAAGAATGAGTTCCCATAGTACCGCCGACTAAAACAGGCTGGCCAACACTGCGATATTTCTCAGGAATTTCAGCTCTGCCTGGACCAAAAGCCCGAGTTGCGCCTTTGCGATGTACCAATAACTTTGTTTCAGCTCCGTCAACCAGATGTTTCTCTACTTTAACAGTATTATGGCCAATATCATAAAAGACTTTAATTTCTTCTGCTTTAATGCCTAAGGCATGCCTAAGGGCTAAGCGAGTTAAATGAGTCAAGGCCTGCCGATTAGCAAAAGCGCAATTAATGCCGCAGTTTACAGCAGTAAAATACTCTGCGCCTTCAGCTGATTTAAAAGGAGCGCAAACTAATTCTCGTTCACGAATGAAAATTTTATATTTACGCGAGGCAGACTCTAGAATTTTTAAATAGTCAGTGCCGATTTGATGTCCTAAAGCACGAGAACCGCAGTGAATAGAAACAAGAATTTGATCTTTTGCCAGTCTATAAACTTGTGCAACTTTTTCGTCATAAATTGTCTCAACTAATTGCACTTCTAGATAATGATTGCCGCTGCCTAATGTACCGATTTGCTTGAATTGCCTTTGTTTTGCCTTTAAAGAAACATTAGCTGGACGAGCATTATCAATACAACCGTTTTCTTCAGTATATTCTAGGTCTTCTGCTATACCATAACCGCGCTCAACAGCAAATTGAGCTCCTTTGACTAAAACCTGGTCAATTTGAGCTAAATTTAATTTAATATCACCTTGACTGCCAAGACCAGCTGGAATATCGCGAAAAAGCTGATTAGCTAATTTTTCTTTTTTGATTTCATCTTGTAAGTCTTGTTTAACTAAAGGTGTTATTAAAGTTCTTACTCCGCAATTAATATCAAAACCAACTCCAGCTACGGAAATTACTCCCTTATCTAAATCAAAAGCGCCAACTCCGCCAATAGGAAAACCATAGCCGGGATGCACATCACTCATGGCAAAACTATATTTCATAATTCCAGGCAAGCAGGCCACATTATAAATTTGCTGCAAGGCATTCCATTCTTTGCCAGCTTCAATATCAGCTAACAGATGATCAATAATAAAATTATCGCCATAAATCCTGCCGGGCACGATCATCTCGCCCTGAATTGGCATTTGCCATAGATTATCATTAATTTTTTCCAGTTTGAATTGTTTCATTATATTTAGTACTTACGCATTTCCCCTCCTTGTTTCCCGCCATAGGCGGGCGAGTAAGGAGGCTTGTCCGCCTGTGGCGGAGGCTAGGGGTGGTCTAAAATAGATAAGGAATTCATTATTTATTTTTACCCCTCCCTGCCTGCCGGCGGGCAGGCTTGCCTCCCCTTAAGACAAGGGGAGGGAATATTGTCAAACGCGTAATTTCTAATATTTTTTATTATGCCACCACTTATAAGGATAAAAAATAAATTCTTTTAAATTATTCATGATTAGATATAGCACTAATACAAAAATTTTTTTTTCTTTAGTTACATTTATAAACTTTTTTTGTTTAATAGCATCAAATACATTTTCAGTAGTTAGCTCTTTAGTTTCAATTATTGCATAATCAGTTGGTAAATATTTAAAAATATGGGCATCAGCACTGGCAATAAATGGCTTATCAAATTTTTTAGCAATTCTTTCAACTTTTTTATTAAGATTAAAAAATTTAGAATAAAACCAGCAATGTTCTATGGCATCAAAAAGATCAATAAATTTGAGTAATTTTTTAATACCCATAGCATAGCGCCAGCCATAAGCAGGATGAGCTGCTAAAACAAATATTTCAGGATGTTCTTTTTTATAATTTGCTAGTTGTTTAAATGTTTTAACTTGCTCAATTGTTTTATCACAATTTAAGACCACAACATCATCCTGGCTGATTAAAGTTTTATTTAATTCAAGTTCTACGCCTCCAATGAGCAGGATGCCCTTGACTTTGGCATAATCCAAGTGCTTCTTTTTTAAGACATACCTGCCGTGACAGGTTAAAGCTAAAACTTTTAAACCTAATTCTTGAGCTTTATCAACTAACTCAAAAACATTATATTTTATAATATAGCCGTCATAAGCATCTTCAGTTGTATGGATATGTAAACTGGCTTTAATTTTCATGAAATAAAAAATGTTAATTATTACTTGCCTAGTTCCTTCCCCGCAAATATACAAATCTAGTACAAATTTACAAATATTAGCTAAAAACGTTTAAATCAGTATTT
>Ga0180007_10005619_pt1 | contig 12585 bp, 9 predicted proteins | sample MM_PC_MetaG_FD_121122 | JGI IMG/M metagenome (GOLD analysis project Ga0180007, IMG submission 121122) | Groundwater microbial communities from the Aspo Hard Rock Laboratory (HRL) deep subsurface site, Sweden - MM_PC_MetaG | ecosystem: Environmental > Aquatic > Deep subsurface > Groundwater... | reverse complement strand
TTCCAGCACTTTCCCTTTAATATTTTTTCCATACTATCTGCTCCAGTTTGCTTTAAAATTGAGCATAACATAATTCTTTATTTTTAAAAATCAAGGAAAAAGGTGTCGGCAGGGAATGGGTTTTGAAATTGGTTAACCTCGGGGGTCAGACCTTGAATATAAATCGGATTTGGGGTCAAACCTTGAAATGTGAAAATTGCTTCTCAATTTTCACATTTCAAGGTTTGACCCCCGAGTTTAAACATTTCAAGGTCTGACCCCAAATCATATATAATCTCAAAACCCATTCCCTGCCGACACCTTTTTCCTTGACATTGGAATTAACGGTATTATGTTATTTTTCTTTGATCTAATAAAGTTATTTTGATTAAAGATAAAATGAAAATCAGCCAATAATTATAATATGAAACGATTTTTCCCTATAAATATTCTTTTGATTCTTCTTGTACTGAACAGCTGTTTTATTACCAATATTCAGGTCCTTAATGTACCGGCATCACTCCATAAACTGCGGAACAGGAGCAGGTCATCCTCATCGGAAGTCGTTAGCCTGAAAAAAGTATATAAACTGAAGAATGGGATGATCATTGATAAATACAGGGAGGAGTACGGATACTGGTACAGTATCAGGAGAGGTGATTCCCTTTCCATGATCGCAAAAAGAAGCGGGAGTTCGGTCACAATGCTTGCCAGGATCAACAGGATCAGAAATAAATCCATGCTGACATACAAAGCCTATTTATTTATTCCGTTGTCTGAAGGATATTTAAAGAGAGAAGCTGATCTCATCATGGTCTCCATAAAGAAGGGGGACCTCATGTGGCCGTTGATCGGGCGTATAACATCCGGATTCGGATTGAGGCAGTGGGGATGGCGGAAGAAATTCCATAAAGGGATCGACATAGCGGCTCCAGTCGGTACAAAGATCTTTTCATCCCGTGACGGTGAAGTAAAATTTTCCGGAAGGCAGAAGAAATACGGTTATGTCATTATTATCGTGCATGACAATGATTTTGAAACCCGCTATGCACATTTAAAGAAGGTGCTGGTGCAAACAGGGGATAAAGTGGAGCAGGGCCAGGTGATCGGCCTGGTGGGTAAGACCGGTCGTGCTACCGGTTATCATCTCCATTTTGAGATCAGGATCAAGGATTATCCTGTAAATCCTATGGATTATCTTCCTGAAGATGTGGATGACCTTGCCGGGATCTACGGCATAAAAAATACGAAAGTACTTCCTTAAAAAAAATAATCCGCAAAATATAGGTACCAGGTCTTAAGGGTCTGTTGCCCAAATAACATTTTATATAATTTTATATGTAACAAGGGGCTTTAGCCCCGCTTTAATATAAAAAAAGGCGCCCCTAAAGGGGCTTGCTACATTTTTATGCTTTGGGCAACAAGCCCTTAAGACCTGGCACCTTATTCTTTAATTAATTCAATGCTGTTGTTTTCGCATTTATCTATTTCGCTGCAGGCCTTTTTAAATGCAGGGTACTCTTTGGCTTTAATCCTCTCTTTTTTCAGCTGAAAGATCCTTTTTACGGTGATCGTGTTTTTATTCTTTAAATATTTTATGGAATACATCAGGATCGGATTATTGATCAGCTTGTTTTTGGGAAAAACGATCTGTCCCGGGTCCTCCTCCAGTTTATAAATATAGGTAGCATTCATGGAAAAAGGGTGTTCCATGACTATATCATATTTACGTTTAGTACTGTTACAATAATACCGGTATAGTTGAATGCGGTTTAATACAGGTGTGAATTTATATCGATTTTTAGAGCCTGTCAGGAAGGAATTTACTTCCATCTTGTATTGAAACATGTTCATTTCTAAATGATAGTTCAGCCGGGTCAGCTTCGAACCGGGCAAGATCGAATTCCAATATGATTCTATCTCCTTTATATGGTTTTCCTTATCCGTGGAAAAATATCTGAGGGATGGCATGAATTGTCCGGATCTGAAATTCAGGACCGTACTCTCCATAGAGTTATCAGAGCGGATCAGGTTTGTTATAATGGTCATATGCAGATTTTCATCTTTTTTATATGCAGGGGGATCAATAAATGTTGAGCCGGTCTGTTTAATAAGAAAGATCCTGTTCTCCCTGTCAAAAGAGGGAAATTCATTAAGATCAAAATAAGATGCTGTCCCATCCAGAAATAAATATGTATTCTTTATGGGTACTACACAAACAGCATGATCAAAGACGCCCAGTAAGGGTAATTGGAATTCGCTTTTTCCTTTACCTCTGGTCCTGACAAGTGCAAAATAAGATTCAATATTAAATTCCTTTAATAATGTATGCAGAAGCAGCGCTTTATCTTTGCAGTCCCCGTACTTACTTGTCCATGTAGCTATCGTATTTCTGGGTTTAATGCCTCCGATACCATATTCTATCCCCACATATCTGATCTCGTCTCGAACGAATTTGTATATGGTCTTTATGATCTCTTCTTTTTTATCCTCCGATCCTGACTTCACTCCTGAAATAAATTTTTTCATTTCAGCGTTTAGCCGAACGCCTTCCTGTGATAATTTCCAGATCCATTCTCCGACCTGATCCCATGTTTTAAAGGTTGAAACGGACAGGGTCGGAGCAATTGTTTCGATCGGCGGCATCGGGTCTTCATTCTGCAGGGGAGGGAGATCTGTGAATTGCCATTTATATATTTTACGATCCTGATAGGTTTTAATATTAAAATTTTGTCCGGATGAAGGCGGATCATAACGGTAGTACAGTTTCATTATATTCGTTCCTTTCGGAACAATAACAGCATAATCTTTTTGGAGAACCGGATAGAAATGGGCATTAATGGTCATTTCACCGAAATAGGTCTTTTTAAAGATCGTCTCATTTTTGGACCAGACGCTGTATTGAAGGACAAGGATGCTGTCCTTTTTCAGCTTTGGAAATGAGATCACTTTTCTGTTATATTTATAATAGAGGTTCTCTTCTTCGTTTATCAGAGAGTATTCCTGGATATTATGAGCATTATATTCTTTTCCGTCCCTGTATACTGTTTTTGCTGTCTTGATCTCAATGTTCTCGTGATCAGGGCTGTAGTCGATCACTTCATTTTTAAAGTTTTTTATCCCACTATCATTAACAATATAATAGATCCTGGTGATCAGCTTCTCTGTGGTCCCCGACTGTGATACCTGAATTATTTCACCGTCATAGCATATGAGGCCTGAGCTTTTTTTATATTTTTTCCGGTATTTTTTTGGAGCTCCCGTAAAAGATCTTTTAATGATCTTATTAATATCCGGCATGACGATAGTATTCATATCGGTTGTTTTTTTCTGGAGTATCTGAAGCCTTCTTTTAATTGCTTTGTTATGGATGTCATTTTCAAGGATCCGTTGCAGATAAGATATCGCTCTGTTGGTCTGTTGCAGGGCGATCATTATATCTGATGCTGTCATTAAAGATAGAGGATCATAGTTATCCAGTTTTAAGGAGTCGTTGATCAATTCTTCTGCTTTTTTAAGATCGCCTCTGTTCAGATAAAAGATACTGAAACCATTAAGCAATCCGGGGTCATCTCTTTTGATTTTTCTTGAATGTTCGATCAGGGAGAGTATCTCATCCTGTCTGTCCAGTGCTACCAGGTAATTTATCAGGTCATTCCCGTAAAAAAGATTGAAACGGTGCGGGGCTTCGTAAAAGGACAGCAGGTAGTACTCATAAGCTTTTTTATACTCTTTGTTGTCCCAGTATATCTCTCCCATCCAATAATAAGTTTGAAATAGATCGATATTCTTTATTTCGCATTTTTTAAAAGACTGTAATGATTGCGGGTATAAGTTGTTATTAAAAAATATCAGTGCTTTTAGATAAAAAGCTCCGGTAAAATCTTCCGGTATCCTGTCAAGATATTCCAAAGCTTTATCATACTGTTTTAGATCATAATAATACCAGGCTATGTCTGATATTGCTTCTACTGCAGAGGGAAGTATCTGTAAGCATTCTTCATAGTGATCTTTTGCGATCGTCTTCTCTTTTACTGCTTTAGCATAATACAGATGGGCTACGGGATCAGCCGGATTCTCCCTCAGGTATAATTCAAAATGTTTCTCGTTCAGCCTGTCTGTATCAGGAAAATTCCCTGTAATTTGGTAATATAATCCTTTTAAAAAGTTGTTGGTCAATGTTTCAACAAGAGTATCGGGTTCTATTTCAGGAATTAACTCTGTATTTTCCGTAAAATTTTTTATGGAATTGGGAGAATTGATCACTCTGTATTGGACCGGGTAGATCCTGAAATACAACTTCCAGGCACCTGATTCCTGAGAGGATTTTATAAGGATCTTGTTGATACCTTTCTTCAGAAGGATACTCCGGCGGTTTTGCTCAATATATGCTTGACGATAAATGTCTTCATTTATGATCAATTGGTCATTCAGCCATATTTTTATGCCATCATCACTTCCATATATCATTTCCACCCTTTGGGAATTGGTTGCATGGATATAGGAAAGAAGATAAACAACACCATTTTCATCGGGAGTAAAATAATCAGTCAGGTTGATCCCGTCCGGCTGTTCTGTTTGGATATGCTTCCATTTGACCGGGTGATAAACAGATTGGATGTATTTTCTGTTAAGGGTGATCTCGATCTCCGGAGGATATATGATCTGCATTCCTTCCCGGTTCTCATTTTTAAAAGGCCCGATCATATAAAAATCATTTATGAATCCCAGGTCAGCTCGGATCTTTTGTGATTTTTCCGGTGCAGAAGAGAGGTAATGATACATCAGACAGTATTTTATACTATCGGAGAAGATCCGGTTTGTAACTTGAGAATCTATATGTGCTGCATACTGACTGAGATCTTTTTTGTTATCCGTTTGTTCTGCAAGATACCGGAGAATCTCAAGGTATAGGGTGTTACCCGGATAGTTAATATTATTTAAGATTAATTCTTTAAAAAGGTTATAACTGGCTGAATATTTTCCCTGTAGTTTATAATAGAAGGCTCTCTTTTCCAGCGATACAGGGATATAGACAGTCTGTGTCCGTGGAAGATCTTTTCTTAAGGATACCAGGTTCTTTTTCTGAGTAGAACATGCCGTTAGCAGTAAAAGAATGATAAGGATCGATCTTTTTTTCAAACAGGATATACCTATTGCTGTTGGTTAAAAGCTTTTAAGGTGTTCTTTAAAAGCATGGCAACTGTCATTGGGCCCACTCCCCCGGGTACGGGTGTAATATGGGAAGCGTTTTTCTTTGCTTTTTTATACTCCACATCACCCAGGATCCTGTATCCTTTTGGCCTGCTTTTATCTTCCACGCGGTTAATACCCACATCTATTACGATGGCTCCCTTTTTGATCCAGCTCCCTTTTATGAATTCAGGCCGGCCGATCGCTGCCACCAGGATATCTGCGTTCTTTATTTCGTTTTTAAGGTTTCTGGTCCTGGAATGGCAAATTGTGATGGTGCAATGCTCTTTTAAAAGCAGTATGCTGACGGGTTTTCCCACAATATTACTTCTTCCCACAATTACGGCTTTCATGCCTGACAGGTCCTTTTTTACGGACCTGATCAGCTCCATGATACCGGCCGGCGTGCATGAAATGAAAGAGTCTTCATTTCGAAGCAGTGCCCCAATACTGGCCGGATGCAGTCCGTCCACATCTTTTTCCAGAGAGACCGTATTGACGATCTTCTTTTCATTAAATTTTTTGGGAAGAGGAAGCTGAACGATCAAACCATTTATCTTTTTATTTTTATTGATCTTTTTGATTTTTTCGATAATACTCTTTTCTGAAGCATCTTTTTTAAACCGGAAAAGAGAAAAGTCCATTCCGTTCTCTTTTGCCCTCTTCTCTTTGATGTTCACATAGATCTTTGATGCGGGATCATCACCCGCAACAATGACCGATAGATGCGGAACCTTCCCTTTCTTCTGTTTCAGCCGGCGTGTTTTTTCCCGTATTTCCAGATATATTTTATCAGCATAGGCTTTTCCGTTAATCTCCTTCCCCATTAAAAGCTCCTTGTTATTATATTAAAAAAAGTGTACTATAAAAATATCAGCTGTCAAATCCTGCTGATAGGGTATTGTATTTTGGCTTACTTAAATATCAGTTTCAATGCTTCCATTCTTGTTTTTTCTGATTTTTGGAATGCACCACGAAGAGCTGATGTTACTGTGGTAGATCCCGGTTTTTTAATTCCACGCATGCACATACAGAGGTGCTCCGCTTCAATAACAACAATAACACCCTTGGGTTTCAGGTTTGTCAGAAGAGTATCCGCGATCTGCTGGGTTAACCGTTCCTGTACCTGGGGTCTCCTGGCGAACATATCTACTACACGGGCAATTTTACTTAAACCGGTGTAGATCCCGTTTTTAGGAATATATCCGACATGTGCCTTCCCTATAAACGGGATAAAATGATGTTCACACATGGAATAAAGGGGAATATCTTTCACCAGTATTATTTCGTTATACTCTTCGGTCTTGAATTTTTTGATCAGTTTCTCCGGGTCCGCATGCAAGCCTGCGAAGAGTTCATTATACATTTCGGCAACTCTTCTGGGGGTATCTTTCAGACTCGGGTCTGCCAGATCAAGCCCCAACCCCAGCATGATCTCTTTAAATCCTTTTTCGATCCTTTTCAGATCGAATTTATTTGCATTCATTTTTATCTCCCTGATGCTGCAATCAGCTATTAATTAAGCTCCATCTTTGTTACCAGAACAATGGCCTGTGCTGCAATTCCTTCATGGTTCCCGATGGGTCCCAGCTTTTCCATTGTTTTTGCTTTAATATTGACCTTTCCCTTATCGATACCCATCTCTCTGCTTAAGCTTTCCCGTATTTTATTTATGACCGGTCCCAGCCTTGGGCTTTCGGCAAATATAGTTGTGTCCAGATTAACGATACTGTAATTCTCCTTTTCCATCAGGGAAATGGTATTCTTTAAAAGTTTAACACTATTTATATTCTTGTACTGTATATCCGTATCAGGAAAATGATGGCCAATATCATTTAATCCGCACGCTCCGAGAATGGCATCGATGACAGCATGGATCAGAACGTCTGCATCGCTATGTCCCTCGAGGATGTATCTGCTTTTTACACGAATTCCTCCCAGGATCAGCTTCCGACCGCAGGCAGCCATAGTTCGATGAATATCAAATCCCTGGCCGATTCTGTACTCTTTATTTATCATATATTTAAGATCATTCATATAAGTAAGTTTAATATTTTTGAATTCACCTTCAATAATTTTTACTTTATAATTACTGTATTCGAGTATGGCAGAATCATCAGTAGCTTTGATCCTATCCATGCTGGCTTTAACATAGGAACTGAAGAGCATATCAAGTTTAAAGAATTGGGGAGTGGCGATCTTCCAAAGGTCTTTCCTCGGAATGGTCCTATCTACAAACCCGTCTTTTATTGATTTGATCGTGTCCGTTACACTAATACCGGGGATAACAGCGGAGTATTTTTTTACGGCATCGATAAGCTTATCGATAAGTTGTTCTGAAATGTTCAGCCTTGCGCCGTCGTGGATCCCGACGATAATATTTTTCAATTTTGATCTTTTTATCCATTGAAGGGCCCGGAATACGGAATCCTGCCTTTCTTTCCCCCCCTCCAGAACTTTGATCACTTTTTTAATATTCTCTTCTTTGACTATTCTTTTTAATAAAGATAAGTGTGTTTTGTCCGTTACAAGAATGATATCTTTGATCTGTTTGAATTGTTCTACCCGGTGCAGTAAGTGTGTAATTAAAGGTTTGTTGCCAAATTTATAGAACAGCTTATTATAATGCAGGCCAAAGCGTTTACCCCGGCCTGCAGCAAGAATAATGAAGACAATTCTCATTTAGCAAAGATCATCCTTCCGGCAGTAGTCTGAAGAACACTGGTAACAACAACATCGACTTTTTTCCCCATATATTGATGTCCCTTCTCTACAACGACCATTGTGCCGTCTTCCAGATATCCTACACCCTGATCCGAATCTTTACCTTCTTTTGAGATAAGGATCGTCATCTCTTCACCCGGAAGAACGATCGGTTTAACCGCGTTAGCCAGTTCATTGATATTCAGAACCTGAACACCCTGGATCTGTGCTACTTTATTAAGGTTGAAATCATTTGTAACAACCGTTCCGTTCAGTTTCTTACCGAGGTAGATCAGCTTTTCATCTACTTCTTTCACTTCGGGAAAATCATCATCAACTATCTGAACAACAGCTTTGATCCCTTTTTTCATCTTATTTAAAATATCCAGCCCTCTTCGTCCTCTCTGCCTTTTAAGGGAATCAGCACTATCTGCGATCTGCTGAAGTTCATTCAGGACAAATCGGGGTATTATCAGGATCCCTTCTAAAAATCCGGTTTCACTGATGTCTGCTATTCTTCCGTCAATAATAACACTTGTATCCAGTATCTTATAGTTGTCAGAATCTTCACCTTCTTCCTTGCTTTTTCTTTTTGATGTACCTTCCGATGTATAGATCTGCTTAAGCTCATAACTTTTAATGTAAAAAGAGAACGCAATTATATACATTAGAAAAAGCTGAAAAGCCAGTTTGAAATAAGGCAGAAGGGGAGTCTGGATCATTACTATAAAAGGATTTAATATACTTAGTACTATAGTAGAGAGCAGATATCCTGATATAATACCCAGCAGTGAAAAAAATATTTTATGCCCATTAAAAAGTTTAAGGCTTTTTCTGTAAAAAAACAGGAAGAGTCCGGATGATACACTGATTATAATGGAAGGGATCAGAAAAACCGGGTATATCTTTAGGCTGGTAAAGATCATGATAAATGAAATTAAAATAAAAATCAATAAATTAGAAATCATAAAAACTCCTTTGTTAAAAAATTAATAATAATGTAAAATGCATCATAAATAATCTGCCATTAGAAATATAAAAATAAACTTCATTATCGGATAACAGATACAGGTGAATTATTAGTATAATTCATGTTAAATATTGAATGTATCGCTATCGATAGAGTTATAGCTGAAATTATATGATGTTTTAAATAATACTAGCCTATTGAACAATGATTATTGAAATATGTCAAAGAACATAGTATATCACATGTACATTATATATTTGTGCTAAATATAACAGTTAAATTTTCTAAGGCAAGATTTTATTTATAATTTTTTCCGCATTTTCATGGGATATCTTTTTAGCGGTAGCTATTTCCAGGACCAGATGATTGACGGCGCTTTCGTACATTTTTCTTTCCATTAACGATAATTCCTTCAGTTTATTCCTTTTATACAGATCTCTAACTACAGAGGCGATCTCATGAATGGAGCCGGTCTTTATCCTCTCGGTATTGTTCTGATACCTTGATTTCCAGTCATCATCAAGGTTAGAAGGTTTGGATTTTAATATTTTTAATATCTTCTGGGCCTCACTTTTTTTAATAACCGGCCTTATTCCCATCTCTTCTGCTTTATCGGTGGGTATCATGATCTTTATATTGTTATTTATAAATTCAATGATGTAGTACTTGTTAACCTCACCCAGGATCTCTTTTTTTTCTATTTTTTTAATTACTCCTACGCCATGCACAGGATAAACTACCGAAGCTTTTACCTTAAACATGATACCCTCCTTGAATAGTTGATTTATTTTTATGATATAGTTTGTTTTTCATTTTTATAAGCCTTACCACTGTTGCTGAATAGATTTTCAATTTCATTTATAAATTTCATGGATCTTATTTCCAATGAACTGAATTTATGAGATATTTTTTTCATACTGGCTTCAGGTATAAAAGCCTTCTTAAATCCCAGTTTTTCGATCTCTTTGAGCCGCTGCTGGATATAGGGGACAGCCCTGATCTCTCCTGTGAGGCCGATCTCCCCGATAAGGATCGTGCCTTTTTCAACTGGTTTATTCTTGTAACTTGATAATATTGATCCGGCAATTCCCAGATCGATGGAAGGCTCATTGATCTTTAAACCGCCAGCCACTTTCAGGTAGATCTCCTGGGCATTAAGTTTTACTCCCAGGATCTTCTCCAGGATAGCACTGATCAGCACGACTTTATTATAATCTATTCCTTCCGCTATCCTTCTGGGATAAGCCATTGTGGAAGGGGCAACCAGGGACTGTATCTCGACCATGATCGGCCTTGTCCCCTCCATGATCGTGACCGTAGCTGATCCCGGAAGCTGCTCCTTCTCGCGATCGATAAAAAAAGAAGAAGGATCGTTTACCGGTGTAAGGCCATGCTGACCCATCTCAAAAACAGCAATTTCGAAAGTAGAGCCAAATCGGTTTTTATTGCTTTTCAGGATCCTGAAATCGAGGTTTCTGTCACCTTCCATATAGAGAACTACATCTACCATATGTTCCAGTATCTTCGGGCCGGCAATACTGCCGTCTTTCGTAATGTGTCCTACGATAAAAACAGGGACTTTTTCACTTTTTGCCCTCTGACTTAAAATATCCGTACACATCCGGATCTGAGAAGCATTCCCGCTGCTATTATCCAGATCAGGATCATGAACGGTCTGAATGGAATCAATAATGGCTGCGATCGGCTTCAACTTTACAATACTGCTGTCTATGATCGATATATTGTTTTCTGAAAGAATAAAGAGGTTGTCACTGTTGATCTTCAACCTGTCTGCTCTTGATTTTATCTGCTCTTCAGATTCCTCAGCTGAAACATACAATACTTTTCCTTTTGCTGCGTAAGCATTTGCGATCTGCAGGAGCAGGGTTGATTTACCGATACCGGGCTCACCGCTAATAAGGAGTACGGACCCGGGGATAATACCCCCGCCGCAGAGCCTGTCAAATTCATGAATATTGCTTAGCAATCTTTGGTTATCCCGGATGTTTATACCGCTCAGGGTTTTAATTTTATTGGAACCTTGATCCTTCTTCTTTTTTTCTAAAGGACCGGTGATCTCTTCAGTAAAAGAATTCCAGGCTTCGCAGTTTGGGCATTTCCCCAGCCATTTCGAGCTTTGATATCCACACTTGCTGCAGATATATACGGTCTTTATTTTGGATGATCTTTTATTTACCAAAAAAGAGACTCCTTGGATTTTTCTTTACGATATCCGCAAATTTTTCAAGGTTTTTAAGAGTTCTTACAGCTGTCTCGTGTAATTCTTTTTCGTAAACTAGCTTTCCGATAGTCCCTTCTTTATTTTTAATGGCTTTAGTAATGTGATCAAGATTTCTGGATGACTCTTCCAGCTCAGCTACTGTTTGGTTCAGGTTTTTGGATGATTGCTCAAGGTTTTTTACTGTTATGTTGATGCTTTTCTGGTTGTTCTTGGAGATTTCTCCGAAATCCTTGGACAGATTTTTGATCTCATTAAGGACACTGCTTAAATTTTTATCAAGTGTACTTGCCATGGATTTTAAATTCCCGATAGTACTGAATACATTCTTTCGGTTCTCTTTGATAAGCATGTTCAGATTATATGTAAAAGCTCCGGCGTTATTGAACAGATTGGCAAAGGACTGTTTGACATCTTCATCAGTCAGGGTAGGGCCGAATACGCCCTTCATTAACTTGGAGAGTTCTATGGACATGGCATCTATGCTGACCGGATCTACTCCCATTACAATATCGCCGTCCTTTAATTCCTCCCCCGGGCCGTTATAACCGTTGATCTCAACATATTTTGCACCCAGTAATCCCTGGGTGTAGATGACGATCTCATTTCCTTTTTTGATCTTAAAGTCGTTGTTGAGTTTGATCAATACCTCGACCTGGTCCTGATAGGGAATAATATTGGCAACTTTACCGACCCGTATCCCTCCTGCGAAAATAACAGGAGCACCCACCTTAAGATCACCGATAAATGTGAACCGTACACGGAGTGTATATCCTTCATCACTAAATTTCAGTTTGCCGAGGAATGTTATAGTCAGGATAATGACAATAAAACATAAGGTTACAATAATACCTAACTTTGTTTCGTTTGTGAACTTCATACTTTCACCTCGTGTTTGGTTTAGGGTAAATAGAGTATAGAGGATAGACATCCTTTATAGAAGCTATCTACCAAATCCTTTCCACCATCTAATAGATGGGGATGGGTCCTTCGGATTCTCCGTTAATAAACTGTTTAACAAAAGGATTATTGCTCTTTTTTACTTCATCCGGGGTGCCTGAAAAGATGATCTGCCCGTCGTAGATCATGGCTATCCGGTCAGCAATTTTATAGGCACTGACCATATCGTGGGTTACAATGACAGAAGTTGTGTTCAATTTTTTTTGAGTATTAATGATAAGATCATTGATCGCATCAGCTGTAATGGGATCAAGTCCCGTGGTCGGTTCATCATAAAGGATGATCTCAGGTTCAACGGCAATGGCTCTGGCCAGGCCGACCCTTTTTTTCATACCCCCGGAGAGCTCAGCCGGCTTCAGCTTTTCAATGTCGCGAAGCCCCACCATCTTTAATTTTTCTTTAATGATCTCCTGGATCTTATTCAGCGGAAGGTCCTTCCTGTATCTGTAGAGAAAGAAGCCTACATTCTGATCTACATCCATGGAATCAAAAAGGGCAGCACCCTGAAAGACCATGCCTATTTTCATCAGAACATCTGTCA
>Ga0180007_10005618_pt1 | contig 12586 bp, 9 predicted proteins | sample MM_PC_MetaG_FD_121122 | JGI IMG/M metagenome (GOLD analysis project Ga0180007, IMG submission 121122) | Groundwater microbial communities from the Aspo Hard Rock Laboratory (HRL) deep subsurface site, Sweden - MM_PC_MetaG | ecosystem: Environmental > Aquatic > Deep subsurface > Groundwater... | reverse complement strand
GGTACGATGCAGGGATTACAGGACCAAACATTTATGGATTACATTGCACCATTCATAGAAGCAGGTGGTAAAATTGGTGCGGCGGCTGTTTAAGCTTAATTATAGGTGATATTATGGCATGGCAACAAAATATATCAGGATTGGGAGATTTTATATCTCAATTAATCCTTGCTAAAAAGCAACGTAATCTTCAAGAAGAAGAACGTAAAACATCTATTGGTTCATTGAATAGTTTTATACAATCAATGCAACCTAAAGACTTTCAGGGTGGCGCACCAACTGGAATGAGGGGTGTACCTACAGCACCTTTTCAAGTACCACAAAAACCGACATTTGAAAGTCCGGGTGTGCAGCAAGCACTTGCACAATTATTGGGTAATCAGGGTGGTACACAACTTATGCAGAGTTGGCTTGGTGCGAAACAAGCGTTTACCCCACAATGGGAAAGTACCAAAGTAACAGATGTTGGATGGATGCAGTCAGAAAAAGACCCGTGGAGTGGTAAATTAGGAAAGCCAGAATTAATACAGGCAGAACCGCCTACGTCTGCACAGAAAAATCTCTCACCTACCACAGTAACTGAAACTATTGATGGGAAACCATATAATGTTCGATATACGCATAATCCCATTACTGGTGAAAAGGTTGGAAGGGAGATATTGGGTGAAGCATATAAATCACCACCCATACCTGTTGTTCTCCAAACAGCAGAAGGTATAAAGTTATTGAATAAAGCAACGGGTATAACTAAACCGGTTACTACTGAGGGGGGACAAGTAGAACCATTACCCCCAACCTCTGAAATGCGTAATAAACAACACGCACTTGGATTGGTGAAGAACTCAATAAACGCAGTTAAAGAATTAAGTACGAGAATTATTACAAAAACAGGTGTGGCACAACGTGGGAGTGCAATCGCTCGGCAGATTGAAGCAGAGCTTGGGAATGACCCGGAGTTTAGAACTTATCAAGATTCACGGGTAGCATTAGCTGGTAACTTAGCAGTAGCACAACAGGGTTCTCGACCAAGCGATGCCGATATAAAAGCGGTATGGTTGCCACTTGTACCAGATGCTTTTAGGGACACAGATGAAAGTGCAAAAATGAAGTGGAAATTGATAGAGGAAATGTCATTACCAACAGCACCTTCTTCTGGTGAAGGTGGTAAAACAACAGACCTAAAGTCTAAATATGGGTTAGAATGATGCCTAAAGACTTAGCAAAAATCAAGCGGAATGTAGCAAAAATGGTAGCGCAAAGCGCCCCTGAGACAGATATAGATGCTTATATCGCTTCTGAGGGAGCTACCGTAGAAGAGATACAAACATTCAAAGAAAACCAGCAATCAGTTAGAGAGCGGATACCTCAGACTAAAGTCGGAAAGTTTTTTGGTGAAATGGCTAATAAAATACCCTCACTGCCATTCCCCCTCAATCTCACTCCAGTAGGAATGACTTTTGAAACAATGAAGGCGATGGGTGGGGGGGCACAAACAATCGCTAATGCTTTTCAACCCAATGTAACTCTCCCGGGTACTCCACAGAGAACTCTTGAAGCGATGGGGAGGGGGGGAGAGGTATTAACCGGAGCCGCTCAAATTGCCGGAGCACCTTTTGCGGGTATTCCTTATATCGGAGAAGCAATAGATGCACCACTTGATTGGGCAGTAGAAAATCAGCCACAATATAAACAGTTTAAACAATTAACAAATGCTTTCGGTATCCCAGAAGTAGGGCAAACCGCTAAAGATGTAGCTAAAATTGGGATGTATTCTGCGGTTGGGTTGGCGATTCCGGGAGCGAAGCCGACTGTTCAAAAATCAGCATTAAAAGCCCGCACAAGAACGGCTACTAAGATAGGTGCATTAGCTGAAGCTGGCGAGAATTTACCATTGGCAAGGCGGGCAGGTCAATACATAGCAGAAGAAAAAATCCCCATTACAAAGAAAACATATGCCCAAGGAGAGCGGGGATTGGAAATGAAATCAACTGGTGCATTGGAAGCCGAAAGTATGACTGGTAAGTTGGCGAATGAAATGAACTCAAAAATAATTGACCCCGCTACACAAGCTGGGGTCGTAATAGACGGAACTGAATTAGTTAAAAAAGCTACCGAGATTCACGACACAGCATTGACCGAGCTTATTCCCGACCAAGCTACGTTGATGAGATATGAACGTGAGATAAAGCAACTTCAAAAAACGGTTGAAGCGAATAATGGTAAGATTACCCCTCGACAGGCACAGGATTTTAAAACAAGAAATAATGCTTTATTGCAGGAGATATATCAAAGAGCGCAGGGCGGAAAGCTAACCGAGAAGCAAGCGGCAAGGCAAAAAGTTCTTTTGGAAACCAATAGAGGATTAAGGGAACAATTAGAAAGTATTGATCCACAGATTAGGGGAATAAATTGGACAGAGGGCGCGGGGTTAGATGTTACCAAAGCTCTCAACAAATATCTTGAATACCGTATGGGGAAAGACCCTTCATTGGCTCGTGGCACTGCAATCTCCGGTGCGGCTCGTGGCGTTAAACCATTAATGGCTTTATTTGCGTGGAGCGAACTCGTATTATATAAGCCGTTTAGAATAACTTTTAATAAACTGTTGAACAGGACGGCGACAAGGATTTCGGGTGCTAAGTCAGAGTTCGTTAGACCGGGGACAATCAAACCACCTGACTTTTTAACTGGTGGAAATATGGGTGGGGGAACTTTACCGCCGTTTCTACCGCCGACCATTCCTCCAATACCATTAGATGTAATACCACCCTCATTTAAGAGGGCTATTTGTGAAGAGTTGAATATCCCACTTGAAACTCCCGATGCACAAGTTATCGCAATCGCTAAGTGGCGTAATAAATATGAGAACGCTCCAACCGAAGAAGCACCCGTAAGTCAGGGTGGTTCAATGAGTGTGAGGGGGAAAGCCAATAAAGAACAAATTAAGAAGTTCAATAAGTGAGCGTCTCCAAATTCACATATCGCAGACGTGAGTTTAAAGACTTCAAAGATGTCGAAGAAGCTGTATGGGAAATAGTTTCCCAGAGTAAAAAGGAGTTTTTGGCAATCTCGAAGAGTGGAGTTCCTGCGTCGAGTGTAATTGTTCAAGCAAGTCCTATTCCAAGTTCAAGAACTGGGATGATACCGATTAGTGAAGAGACGGTGAATTATCGTACAGATACGATAATAGCAACTGCGGGTGTAAACACGATTACATTTCGCAGACCGTTGCCGACAAGTTCCTATGTTATTTCGTGGGCGTTAATTGCAAGTAACGGTGAACTTAGTTCGGCTACACCAGACATTACTTCATTCTCCGTAAGTGGTTTTAATATAACCTGCTTAGAGGCGGGTACTTTATACTACAGGGCAGATATTCCAAGATGATAAGAAAATTACTCTTACTTTTAATAATCGTTTCTTCTGCAAGTTACTCACAGACACAGAAATTTCAGCGTGTTAGTTTAGATACGTTGAGGTCTCGGTCGGATACCTCTTGGATTTATTTAGGCGACTCAATTCATTTTCACCCACCCGCCACTGTAAACGTAGCTGATTCAACGAGAGCGTCTTGGATTACAGATAGTACTAAGAAAGTACCAGACCCACTTTCTTTATCGAGGACTTTAACGGTTGATACAGTTTGGGGTGGTACAACTGCTTATAAAAGTTTATTCTTAGGTTCAAATACCAGTGGGACTCTGGGGAATGTTTATATAACTCCCCATGCTTATGCTGATGATGACCCAACGGGAGGAGTACAGTTCTATATTGACCCTGATTTGAATTTAGGATATTACGGAGAAAATTTACCATCGCTTAGATTTATGCGACCCAATAGTATGATAGAACGAGCTGGTCAAACAATGGCGATCAAATGGTTTCCTGAATCAACATGGGTACACTCTTATCAGGTAATGTTATCGGTTCATCATAGAGGAAATGATAGTTCGGTACATAATCACATGAGTTTATATACAAGTGGTAGTGATCTAACGACAATGATGAAAAGATATAATATACCTTATGGTGTTGATTATGCGGATATAGATTTTGAGAATTTATCAGACTTCAAATTATTCAGAGATTTTTATGGTACGGGACATACAAGCGAATTTCACTTCGGCTTTACTGAAAGTGATAAACCATATTTTAATTTCTATGATGCTTCCGCTGATACAGTTTTAAAATTAGATACAATCCCTAATTTGAAGATTAAGGGCAATTTGGGGGTCAATATAAGCCCATCAGGTGCTACATCGGCTCTTTTTGCAGATACTACATTTGGTGGTACAGGTTCGGGGGGTAATATAATTATAGGGACAACAAGTCACGGAACTAAAGGCATAGCATATATTCTCGGTGGATTAAATGTATCTGGAACGGCGACTATACCGACACCTTTCACTATTGGCGCAGTTTCAATGACGGCAACAGGTACACAATTAAATTATCTCAATGCCGCGACGGGGACAACGGGGACGACAAGTACAAATCTTGTATTTTCTACATCTCCAACATTTATAACTCCAACCTTGGGCGCAGCGGAGGGTACATCGTTAAGTCTCACGGGTTCATCTGGGAATACCCTTGCCTTAGAAACCTCCGGTCTTGTTTATGATGCAACAAATAATAGAGTTGGCATCGGCACGGCAAGTCCGAGTTATGGACTTCATGTTATAGGAACAACAAATGAAGTAAATACTGCACGTTTTGCACTTGTATCAAATGCAAATGCCTGTAATACACTAGCGGCATATCTTACTTCTACCGCTGTAACTGCCGATGCGGGATATGCAAGGATAGCACTTTACGCTGAGGCGGTTGATAATCCGGCAAGCACAAGTAACAGAGATTTAATGGCATTGCAAGGGACTGTAAATACAGCCGGAGACGCTTTTGACCATGGGTCGCTTTACGGTTTAAGATTTGTGGCAAGAATGAGCGGTACGGGAACAACAACCCTTCTTTGTGGAGCTTTTTCTTATCCATACATGGCAACTGCTGGGACGGTAACAACCGCAACCGCGTATAGAACCTATCCTTGGTTCACGGCTGGGACGGTTACAACTTGGAATGGACTTTCACTTGAGGCGGCAGTAACTTCCGGTTCTACTGTAACAAATCTTCGAGGTATAGCAATATCAGATTACACGGCTGGCACAAACAACACTCTCATCGGAATAGGTACTTTAACAACCGGCAACTGGGGACTCTATATAAACTCCACGAAGAATAATTACTTTGCCGGTAATCTCGGTCTTGGTCAAACTTCGTTCGGCACTTCCGCCGCTAAGGTTTTGGCAATCGGCAACGGTACAGCACCAAGCACGAGTATTGCAGACGGAGTTCAATTATATGCTGAAGATGTAACAAGCTCAAGTGAATTGAAGGTCAGAGATGAAGCTGGGAACATCACCACTCTTTCCCCGCATAACTTTTCTCTTGTAGATAAGTCAGAGGATATGGCTTGGTCTTTTTATTCAGAAAAGGACTCAATGGCAATAAACGTAGATATGCTTAGAGTTATACGGGCTTTAGAGAAATTGACGGGCGAACAATATGTAAAGATTGTGGATTTACGGAAAATCAAAAAACAATAGGAGTCTATAAAATGGTCGGCAAGTGGAAAGAAAGTGGAAATTGGAAAACGATAAAAGTATCTACCGTTACTATGATAATCGGGATTATCTTGACGCTGATAGTATCGCAGGCATCGGGGATGTTGTCGTGGAAAAGTAAAATAGATTCCGATATTGCCGTTTTACAAGAAAAGGTGGCAGATTCCAGCCAGAAGGTGGATAGTTTTGAGGCAAGAGTAGTGAAGATGGACGACAAGTTGACTAAGATTTACGAGCTGATGATACAGCAAAATAGTAAAAAAAAATAGGACATGGTAAAGATTCTGCTAAAATTAGTGAAAAATCTATGAAAGATAGTGCTGTAATAAGGGAGAAAAAACCTCCAAAGAGAGATTCGATATGAAGAAATTACTATTTTTATTGTTTATACCTACGATACTTTTCTGTCAGGGCAGCCACGTAGATACCCTCTACATCGGGGGAACTTCACCCGCTAATTATGGAAAGATATATAAGGGAACGGGTAATTATTTATATTACCGTTCTCCGGATGGAACTGTCGCAAGATTAGACTCTGCTACTGGTTTAGGGATTGTGCCTGATTCCGTGACATTTGCTATTTATGGTACATACTCAGATTCTGCTGTTTATTCCGATACTGCTACTTACGCATTAAACGCAAGTTCAGTAGCGGGTAAACAGGATTATACGGATACTTCTCAATATGATGCTACTCGTTATTGGACTGACTCTCTGGTAACTGCTCGTGGCGTAGGTGTGGGAGACATTACTGCGGTAAATACTAATCTACCACTAAGCGGGGGTGTGACCTCAGGTGCGGCTACTTTAAGTGTAGATACGTCTAATACTACTTACGGACTTACGACTTTATACAGAAATTCACTTAGAATAGCGCGGTCAGATACAGCCACATATTCAGCTACCAGAACTTGGGTAGCTACTAATTATCCGGGAGATATTACCAGTATAACCGTGGGTAGTGGACTTACTGGTGGTGGTTCAGTGGGGGCAATTACGATAGGCGTAGATACAACAAATGTACTTGCCACTCAATATGATTTGGCACAAGCACCGGGGGATATTACTGGCGTAACCGCAGGTATAGGATTAACGGGGGGAGGTACTTCGGGAACAGTAACTATAAATGCTGACACAACGAATGTACTCGCCACTTTGTATGATTTAACACAAGCCGCAGGCGACATTACAAGTGTTATTGCGGGGGATGGTTTAACGGGCGGGGCGACATCGGGGAGTGCCACTTTAGCAATAGACACATCTTCTTCTCGTATAGCCACACAATACGATATTACACAAATAGATTCAAACAAAATACTTCCATATTCTGTCGCCTCGTGGAATGTTGATTCTGCATACACAATTTATGTTGGTGGGTTGGCGGGGAAAATCCCTTATTTTGTAACCGCTGAAAGTTTAAGTTATACCAATTACGATGCTGTCTTACTTGACACAACATTAACCAATTCCTACACAACTAAAGCGGCGGCTACTAATGCAACCAATTTAACATCGGGTACTCTACCTGTGGCGAGACTCCCGGCAACAGGAATTTCCGCCGGGACGTATAGTGAGGTCACAGTAGATGTTTATGGAAGAGCGACATCTGGGACAAATATCGGTGGCGGTGGAGCGGGGAGTGTGACTTCCGGTGATGATGCTTTTACTACAACAGCTACCTCCGATACCGTTTCACTTTCGGGGGTTCATTCATACGACCAGATTCAAGCGGAAGGGATACCGGCTACTCCTAATGTTTTACCTGTTGCTGGTGATTTAATGAATGTTTATCCCGATACTAATAGGTTCATCGTCAATCGTGCAGTCAACACGACGTCTGGATTGGGATACAGTTGGATGCGAAATGCGGGTACTTTTGCACCGCCCTCAGGTGTAAGTGTAGCCACAGATGGTGACGATTCTCTAATTGTTTCTTGGACTATACCCGTTACTACTTCGGCTTCAACTGCAAGGTCTTTGGATTCTATTTGTATTGCCTATGATACCTCCGGTTACACAGAGACAATAGCGGCGGCTGTAAATAAACAATACACGGCTAAGACCGCCGTTAAAGATACTATCATAGGACTTGCGGCTTCTAAACTCTGGTATGTGAATGTATTCAGTTACTCTTACGCTGACGAAGGTTCACTCCAGTCGGCAGATACAAGAGATACCTGTACAACAGGAGCTTCAAGTGAGACTGATACAATCAGAGCAGACGAGATTTCAGGTTTAGTCGCTTGGTATGAAGGTAGATTCATCACTGGTAAGAATAACGGAGATGGAATAACTTCGTGGGTTGACCATTCGGCAGGTGGGTACACACTTGATACTATAACAGGTAAAGTGGGTTCTCTACCGATTTACTACTCAACCGTAGCAGGTCAATTCAACGGACATCCAGCGGTAGGATTTAACGCTCTTAATGTGAACGATTCCTGTGCCATGAGGTCTAACACCGTCGCAACGGATTCCTTTAGTGGAACATCCATAAAGCCAATGACTATATTTGCGGTATATAATATACCTGATTCGGCTTACAAACAAACCAACTATTCAGTCTTTAACTTTTCAAATAGTTCTAACTATCTGTATGATATTTGGGGCGGAAATTACAGAACCGCAACTTTAAAGACAATGAAGTACGCAGTCTCTGCGCCAGCTCCCGACAGTGCCGATACACGTAGCACAAACTTAGCTTTGGTTACCTATACTCTGCCTGCTCATATTTGGACTTGGAAATATGATGGTGACTCTCTGACTCAATGGATTGATGCTACAAAGATAGATTCTAACACAACTGAACATTGGAATCAGAGTTTAATAGCAGTTGATAGATTTTCGATAGGTACAAAGAGGGTCTTGGCGGCTAAAGAATACTACGCACCGATTAACATAGCGGCTTTTATAATCTATAACCGTGAATTGACCGATGCCGAAATCACGGCATTAAGAGGCAGACTGAAGGCGTATTATGCGACTCCGTAAATTACTATACTTCTGTTTATTGTTAATTGCTACTAATTTAGTATTTGGGCAGACAAGTTTCCGGAACGGGATATTCCTTGTCCAGTCAATAGGTCTGGATTGGTCGGGGGACGGTTTAAATTGTCCTCCTCCGGCTTCGACTAATTTGCACTTACAGAATACAATTTACAATAATACGGCTGGATTCATAGGAGCAGACCGTTGTACTTTGAGAACTAAATATTTCCCAATTTGGGCGGATGAACCGGGCATAGACGATGGCAATTCCTATAATCATTGGCATTACTGTTTTGATGATAACGACCCAGATGAATCTACTTATCACAACGGAGATTCACTTGCCTCACATTTAGTTCAATATGATGTAGTTATTATCAAGGTGTGTTTCGCTTTTGGAGCGGGAATTTCGGGTGATGGAACGCTGGCAGATACAGCAACCGCAGTAGGTCGAAAATCTTTAACTAAACTTGTCTTGAAGTGGCACATCAGGGGAATCTTACAAAGGATGGCGGAACATCCTGAAAACTTCTTTGTGATGCTGACACAATATCCATACGCTCCAGACTTAATTTCAGATGTGGCGGCTCGGAGAGATTCGCAGTTCGCTAAGTGGATGACAGATACCCTTGCGGTTGGACTGGATTCTTACGGAGCATTTCCTTCTAATGTTAAAATCTTTAACATCTTCAATTATATCTGTGATAACGTGGGTCAGGCATCATTAAATTGGATTTGTTCGTCTTTAGACGGGCACCCCAACGCCGCACAAATTAATATGATTACACCCATTCTTTCGGAATTTATTTGGGATAACGCCTTAACTTATGAGCAAAGTCTAATAGGCAAACACTTAGCTGAGAACTACCCAAAGCCAGCACGGGCGGCATGGCAGTTCACCTGCGACTGGGAAGCGGCGAGAGGATATAGACTTGTAATACAGAATGAACTTGACACCGCGACACTTCGTAGGGCAAGAGTATTAAACGATTCAGTTTATTGGATGTGGACGGGTGCGGACTGGAATATCGGTGGGGTTTATCGTTGGATAGATGCGGGGGGTACATGGCATACAGACTTACCGGCGAGTTATCGGCTAAGGGCGGCAAATGGCGATTCTATTTATGCGGGATATATTGGTGCGTATGCAAACATTTCAGATTCTTGCAACATTATAAGTAGCAAGAAGTTTTGGCAGTTTAATGCTGATTCTCTTTTCTGGAAAATGCAAAGACGCAATAGATGGGGAACATATTTTGATGGGATGATGTCTAATGGAACACACTCAACGCCGGGGAATATTCCCGCAAGCGGACCCGATATGGATGAGAATAGCGTGGATGACCGGACGCAATTCAGCGATCCATACGTAGCGGGTAAGCTATGGCATAACGGGTATAATCTTGCCTTGAAAAGATTCCGAGATACAGCTAACGCTCAATTAGGATATTCACCACATTATTTTTCATGGACTGTTTCTTCTTACAATAGGGCATCAGGTAGTATTTATGAAGAAGATACCCTCGCAATAACATATACGAATGGTCAATGGTGGGAAAATGCAAGAGGGGATAATGGTTCTAATAATGCTATTGGTGCATCTAATAACTTTCAGGAATGGATTGATATATCTGATGCTTGGATAAACAATGCCACACAAGATGTCCCGATGTTAGGCATTACAACTATTCTTGACAGAGGCGGGGGAACAGGCAAAGATGATGCCGACTATGCTCGGTGGTGGATTGCATGGACTGCATTGACTTCTTCTTATATTGCTTTTCACACTACAGATGGAATCGAGGGGGCTAATCATAATGATGCTGTTTGGTTTGAAGAGTTTGAAAAGAATTTAGGCGCATATACTTCGGCTCGGCAACTTGTATCGGGTAAGTTACAGGTCTATGTTCGCTTTTTCCAAAATGGTGCGATAATTTTCAATGACAATAAAAGCACGACTCCCCAAACAATAACAGAAGTTGACTTACTTTCCTTGACGATGGTAGATACACCTTATTACCGATATTGGGGGAATATAGATACAGTTAATAACAACGGTTCAAGATTTTCTTCTGTTACGATGACACCTGTAAATTTGGGAACATATTGGATGTGCGACCCGATATTTCTTTCGACCACGGTTGATACGGTAGTAGCAGATGTAATAATTGATAATACTTCCGGTGCGACAAGTCCCGGTGGCACCGCGGCAACTATGAATGGTTTTAATTGGGATGCGGGTGCAGATGGAACATCAGGATTCGCGGTAGGACAATCTGCTCAACAGTTAAATCCTACATATACTAATGCCGCTCATTTTGGCATCAATCAAGCATGGGAAGTTATTTGGTATCGTCAACATTACGCTCTCGCCGATGCTACGCTAAGAACAGCTACTTATACACCTACTTTAAATAGAGAAGGGTGGTGGATACTTTACGAGTGGCACGGCTGGTATGGGGCAACCGACGCTCTCTATGCAGAGGCAACTAATGCACAATGCTTGGTTCAACACGCAAGGGGCGACACGACAGTTTATATCAATCAAACTATAAACAGGGGGCAGTGGAATATGATTGACACTTTTTACTATGCTCCGACACAGAATAAGAGTTTAATTTTAAGCAACACGGGTGCGAATGGATATGTGGTAGCGGATGCGTTCAGATGGAAACTCGTAACGAGTGAGAGTGAGGCAGAACCCCCGCCCCCACCGCCTCCACCACCCGCAAGAAATTACAGACGTAGAGTACCTCTCAAACCAAATTAAGGAGTAATTTATGGAAACAAAATCTTGGTGGACTTCTCGGACAATCTGGGGAGGAATTATTACTGTCATCGCTTTTCTCGTTCAGTTATTCGGATGGACAACCATTACACCCGAAGAACAAGCGACGTTAATAGATAAACTTCCGATGATTGCAACGATAATCGGCGAGGTTGTTGGGTTTATTCTGGTCATTATGGGTAGAATTAAAGCAGAAAAAGCAATCGGGTAATTGAACCCGGCTTTATTTTCCCCTTGACAATGACGTAAATATTTCTTATATTACGTATGTTGTGGATAGCGGAACATATAAGAACATACCGGTAGTTCCCTACGGGGGCTACTTTATCCGCTACGACGGTGATGTGGGCATCCCCTACCTGCATCACCGTTTTCTATTTTGGGGTTATCCGAACCCCCGAAGATCGCCCTTGCAATATGTTGAAATATAATAAGATACAGCTGTCAAAAAAGGCATAGGTATATAATGATACCCCTTTTACAGAATTGCTTAAATTTGTTTATTTTCAATAGGAGTGTTTATGGCTAGACGTAATTTTTTTAGTACGAAATTAGGAAATAATCAAACTCACACTCATGCTGATTGTCGGTGTAGATTCCATACTTGTACTGGCGAAACTAAACCAAGAGTAATAGACGGTGATGAGGTAATTTTATGCGATTACGACTATGGGGAAGTTCGCTGGTGTTCCGATTTACTTTACAGAAAACAAACTCCATATCTTTGGGAAAGAAGGAGGATGAAATGCTAATAGTCATCTTTGGATTTATAGTCGGTTTCAGTTTTGGTTTTGTGGTAGGTGCTTGATGGCGGTCTTTACCTGATTACGATAAGCATGATGAGTTGATGATGTGAAAAAAATTCTGCTAATTGGGGGGGTTATTCTGGTCTTTCTCGCAGTTTGCACGGGATTAGCTTATTTGGTATATTGGTTAATTAGACTATGAAAGATGTGAAAAAGTATTTACTTAATAGTGAACATTAAGTTAAAGGAGAAGAAATGAAATGCGAAATTAAGGATTGCCCGAATGATGCTATGGCGGGAAATAAATGCTGGGAACATCACGCAGTAGGGTATCAACCGATGGGCGGGAAACTCAGCGCAGATGGATTACCATTACCATACGTCAAAGTTCCCCCACAACCTACGGCAGATACAGGAGTTTCAGACACAGAAATTGACAGAGC
>Ga0180007_10005617_pt1 | contig 12587 bp, 12 predicted proteins | sample MM_PC_MetaG_FD_121122 | JGI IMG/M metagenome (GOLD analysis project Ga0180007, IMG submission 121122) | Groundwater microbial communities from the Aspo Hard Rock Laboratory (HRL) deep subsurface site, Sweden - MM_PC_MetaG | ecosystem: Environmental > Aquatic > Deep subsurface > Groundwater... | reverse complement strand
CTCCTTCGGAACCGAATCAATCACTTCTCCGCCGCCTCCTGCAATTTTCAAGGCTCTCTCCACAACCCGACACATCTGAAGACCTGGAACAGGAAATCCAGGAACTTATTGATGAAGGGGAAGAGCAGGGTCTCATCTCAAGCCATGAAGGCCAGATGATCAGCAGCATCTTTGAATTTCGCGATACTCTGGCCAAGGAGATTATGACGCCGGCAACAGGCATTGTCAGCGCCTCTCTTGCGTCCACCCCCGGTGATATCATCGAGCTTATCAAAAGCAAGGGGTTCAGCCGGATTCCAATCTACGACGGCAGCCCGGACAACATCGTCGGTTTTCTCCATGCCAAACAGCTTCTCACCTGTTCCTCCGATACGGCGCTGCCGCCGCTGCAGGAATTGCTCAACCCTCCTTTTTTTGTCAGGGAAAACGACAAGATCGTTTCTCTTCTCCTGGAGTTCCAGACCCAGAAAAATCATATGGCCATTGTCACCGATGAATTCGGCAGCATCCGCGGCCTGGTGACCCTGGAGGATATCCTGGAAGAAATCGTCGGAGAAATCGCCGATGAAACGGACATGCAGGTTGAAGGGTGGCAGATCATTGATGACAACACCGTCATCACCCCGGCAAAAGTCGATATTGAAAAAATCGAATTGTTTTTCAAAATTGAATTTCCCGAAGGCCCATACGAGTCGGCGGGCGGATTTATCATCAACCAGCTGGGTAAAATTCCCGAAACCGGAGAAAAGGCGGAATTCGGACCCCTTACCTTTACCGTGCTTTCCGCGAGCAAGCGGCGGGTCAAGAGCGTCAGGATCAGCCGGAAAAGCGAATGACGGATACGGGAGAATGCAGACGCGGAGGGCCGCCGCCGTCCTTTCTCATTCCTGCGTCACGGGCCTCACACTAAATCCCATGCATATTCCCCTTCTCTTTTTACTCAGCGCCCTGCTTCTCTGGCTGTCATCCCCGGGGCCTGGGCTGTCCTTCTGCGCCTGGTTCGCCCTTGTGCCGCTGCTGACCGCCTGCTCCATGGTCACCCCGAAGAAAGCCGCCCTGCTCGGCTTTGTCAGCGGCCTTCTCTATTACCTCCTGTTGATATACTGGGTTGTCATCTCCCTTGGCACTTACGGCCATCTGCCCTGGTGGCTGTGCGGCATCGCCCTGCTGCTGCTCAGCGCCTATATGGGCCTCTATCTTGCTTTTTTCTGCGCGGCCTGCAGCTGGAGCATGCAGGCCGTGGCGCCGGTATGGAGCGCCCCTTTGCTCTGGGTGGCGCTTGATTTTGTCCGCGGTCTGCTTTTCTCCGGCTTTCCCTGGCAGGATCTGGGCTACTCCCAGTTCAACACCCCCCTGCTCATCCAGGCCAGCTCCCTGGCCGGCCATCACGGCATCACCTTCCTTATTGTCATGGCCAACTGCCTGTTGTTCACTCTTTCCGCCCCATGGCGCAAAGATGTAGCCTGGCGGCCTTCCCAGACCCGCATGCAGACGGCGGCAGGCCTTTTGCTCATTGCCGCGGCCTTTGCCTATTCCTTTCTGCAGCTCAGAGAGATTTCCCGCCACATGCCATCCGCCGCCAGATATCAGGTGGCGGTGATCCAGGGCAATATCGAACAAGACCAGAAATGGGTAGCGGGAAAACAGCGCGAAGCCATGGAAACCTACATCGATCTGAGCACAGAGGCGGCAATGAAGCAGACACCAGAGCTGGTCATCTGGCCGGAAACAGCCATGCCCTTCCATCCCCCCGCCAGTCCGCTCTTTCCGGGGCTACTTTCTCGCACCGTATTCCGCAACGGATATTTTCTCCTGTCCGGCGCCCCTTACTTTGTGGAAAAGGGAAATGACTACGAGCTTTACAACAGCGCCCTGCTTGCCCGGCCGGACGGCAGTCAAGCCCTCTACTTTAAACAGCATCTGGTGCCGTTCGGCGAATATATCCCCTTCAGTGATATCCTGCCCCTGCCGGGTCCTGTGGTGGAATCGATCGGCAACTTCTCCGCCGGCAAAAATGCCCGGCCTCTTGCGGCCGGCAAGGCCAGCCTGGGGGTTCTCATCTGCTTTGAATCAATTTTCCCGGATCTGGCCCGCAAAGAGGTGGCAAACGGGGCGAATCTGCTCGTCAATCTCACCAATGACGCCTGGTTCGGCAGGTCTTGCGCCTCCATCCAGCACCTGGCCATGGCGGTATTCCGCGCGGTGGAAAACCGCCGCAGTCTGGTTCGCGCCGCCAACACGGGCATCAGCTGTTTCATTGACCCGGCCGGCCGCATCAGCCAGGCAACCCCTCTTTTCACAACGTGTTCGATTAACGGAAGTCCCGTTCTCTTTGAACAAAACACCATATTTACCGGAATCGGGTATCTCTTCCCAATTGCCTGCCTTATTTTCTTGATTCCTGTGGCGTTCTGGATAAGGTTAATAAAGATAACGGTACCTGACCGCATAAAAGGAAAGCCCGGAAATCCGTGATATTTTGTTGGCGCATTTTTTTCTTTCGGGTAATATGCCAAATTGCTTAACAGGACTTTATTCCTCTTTTACCCTTACTCATAGAAAAAAATATGTCTGCAGAACTGAAACAAAAACTCCAGGAAATTCAATTAAGGCTGCTGGCCTTGAAGGAGCATCTTTGAATTAGCCGACAAGACGGAGAAACTGCGCGAACTCGAGCAGAAAACCAGCCATCCCGCCTTCTGGAACGATGTTGAAACGGCAAGGAAAGTCCAGCAGGAAATCAGCCGGCTGCAGGAGCCGATCGAGGGTTGGGAATCCCTGAACCGCCTGATGGAAGACGCCGAGGTGCTGCTGGAGCTTGCCATCAGCGAACAGGACGCGGATACGGAACAGGAGGCAAGGCAGACCCTCAAGGTGCTGGATGAAAAAATTACCGCCTTTGAACTGGAATGCATGTTTTCCGGTGAGCATGATGCAAACAATGGCATGCTTACCATCCATGCCGGTGCAGGAGGCACGGAGGCACAGGACTGGGTCAGTATTTTGCTGCGCATGTATATGCGCTGGGCGGAAGATAAAGGCTTTACTGTCGACATACTTGATTTGCAGCCCGGCGATGAGGCTGGGGTGAAAAGCGCCACCATCATGGTGAAGGGACGCTATGCTTACGGCTATCTCCGCTCGGAAATGGGCATTCACCGCCTGGTGCGTATTTCCCCCTTTGATGCCGGGGGCAGGCGCCACACCTCTTTCGCCTCGGTCTTTATCTTCCCCGAACTTGATGACACCATCAAGGTTGAGATCAATGAAAAGGACCTGCGCATTGACACGTACCGGGCCAGCGGCGCCGGCGGCCAGCATGTCAACAAGACCAGCTCAGCCATCCGCATCACCCATCTGCCGACCAACATTGTTGTGCAGTGCCAGAATGAACGTTCCCAGCACCGCAACAAGGACACGGCCATGAAGATGCTCAAATCGCGGCTGTATGAGCGGGAAAGGGGACTGCAGCAGGAGCAGCGCGACGAACTGGGAGGCGAGAAAAAGGATATCTCCTGGGGCAGCCAGATCAGGTCCTATGTCATGCAGCCCTACCAGCTGATAAAGGATCATCGCACCAATCACGAAACCGGTAATGTTGATGCAGTCCTTGATGGAGTCCTTGATCCGTTCATCAAGGCATATCTGCTCTGGCAGAAGTGAAAAGGACAAGTAAACAGCAGGCGGCAGGCGACCAATGTGCCAAATGCGGAGCATGCACCGCTGTCTGCCCGGTTTATCAGGTTACCGGCCGTGAATCCCTCACCGCCCGCGGCAGGCTGCATCTGTTAAGCCGCCTCACCAACCCCGCTTCCCCTGTCTACGGCAAAATCGTCTCCGCCTGCCTGCTGTGCGGCGCCTGCATGGACGCCTGCCCCCGGCAAATCGACACCCTCTCCCTGTTGATCAACGCCCGGGAACAATTACCACTGCCTGCCCGACACCAGTTTCTGGAAAAGCTTGTTGCCAGAAAAACGCTTGCATCGCCACGGCTGCTCAGCGGCCTTGCCAACCTCAGACAGAAACTGCTGCGGCACCTGCCGAAAACAAGCGGTCTGTGGCTGAAACTGGCGCTGCTGCCCGAAGATTTTTCCACAGCGGATGTCCCTCCCGCTTTGCCTGCTGATAAAAAGAGCGGTTCTCCGCCAGCCGTCAGCTACTTCAGCGGCTGCCTGGCCCGTTTTCTGAGCCGCGACATCAGCGCAGCCACCGATTTTCTGACCAGAAAAGTGACCGGCGGCTCATTGCTGATACCGGAGGAGCAGACCTGCTGCGGCCTGGCCTCTTTTGCCGGCGGCAGCAGAAAGGAGGCACAGGATCTTGCCAGGAAAAACATCGCCGCCTTTGCCGGCAATGCGCTTCCTATCCTCACCTCCTGTGCTTCCTGTTACAGCCATCTACGTTCCTACCCCACTCTGCTGGCCGATGACCCGCACTGGCGCAAACAGGCAGAGGACTTTGCAGCAAGGCTTCGGGAATTTTCCCGGTTTTTCCTGGAAGCCGGGCTTTCTCTGCCCGCCGGCACAGCGGCTCAAAAGCAGACGGACGCTAATCGCATTTTCTACCACGATCCCTGTCATCTCCGTTTCGGCCCGGAAAAAATCCTCACCCAGCCGCGCAGTCTGCTCAAAAATATCATTGGCGCATCGCCGGCGGAGCTTGCCGACGGACCCCACTGCTGCGGTCAGGGCGGTCTCTTCCATATCGCCCATCCGCATCTGTCACAACAGATTTTAGCCGGCGCCATGACGCAATTCCTGGAACTATCGGCTTCCCATGTTGTCACAACCTGCAGCGGCTGTCTGCTGCAATGGCAGCAGGGATTGCGGCAGGCCGGGTTCCCCGGCCAAGTATGCCATATGGCGGTGTTGCTGGCCAGGATCATCGAGCCGAAAAGCGGATAAAATTCGCCGGGAATCCTGCCTCTGTTACTTTTTTCAAATTCCTGGCAAAATAACAGTTGAAAATTATCAGCGGATCAAGAACAATTGTCGGCAACAACATACGTATTGCCGTTATTTATCCCACTTATCTATCTGGAGGTTGTATGAGAATAAAAACGTTTTTCCTGATAACATTTATCTGCGCCATGGGTCTGTCGCTGACCGCACAGGCCAAGATTGACTCGGAAACAAGCAACTCCTTCAAAGCAGCCGGCGCCCCGCTTGATCTTGCCAGTTCCGTCAACGGCAAATATGTCTATGTTTTAACCAAAGGCAGCGTGGGTATTTACACCAACGACGGCAAGCTTGAGGATTCCATTGCCGTTGATCCCTCCTTCAACCGGATTTCCGTCGCCGGGCTCGATCTGGCCAATCTTGAAGACAAAATTTTCCTCAGCAGTGAATCCACGGGCAATGTGCAGGAAATCAGCTACTCCATCATCGTCTCCATCGATACGGCGGATGCTCCTTTCCTCGGCATGCCCAATGCCCCGGTATCAATTGTTATTTTCAGCGATTTCCAATGCCCTTACTGCTCCAAACTCGGACCGACCTTTGAAGAGATTCTGCAAAAGAACCCGGAAACGGTCAAAATCTCCTTTAAACATTTTCCCATCCGCGGCCACGGGCAGGCCGTTTCCGCGGCCGTTGCCGCCATTGCCGCCCAGAAACAGGGAAAATTCTGGGAGTATCATGACCTTCTCTTTCAGAACATGAAAGACCTCAAACCGGAGAAATTCACCGAAATCGCCACATCTCTCGGCCTGAACATGGATCAGTTCCAAAAAGAAATGGCCGATCCGCAGAACATGGCACATATCAACAAGGACCAGCAGGACGGCGCCAAAGCCGGGGTGACGGGAACGCCGTCCATTTTTATCAACGGCAGAAAAACAAAAGACAGAACCATCCCGGGCATGCAGAAACTCATTGACGAGGAACTGGCAAAAACCAGAAGCCGTAAATAGTTTTCCTATGCTGAATACTGCGACACAGAAACAACTTTCTTTTACCGATAACGAAGCGGCCCGCCTCCTGTATGGCGACCTGAACCGCAATCTGCTGGCCACTGAAAAGGCGGTGGGCGTTACGGTCAAGGCCAGGGGAACGACACTGACCATTTCCGGCCTTGATCACGATGTAGCAACCACCGCAGCCACACTCAATCAGCTTTACGATCTCATCGTCACCGGCTATCCGATCTATGCGGCGGATGTGGCGTACGCGCTCTGGATCATGGAGCGTGCGCCCCAGACCAACCTGAAGGAAATTTTTCTCGATCAGGTCTATATAACGGCAAAGCACAGGATTGTCTCGCCCAAGAGCATCAACCAGAAACTCTATATCGACGCCATCCGCAACAACGACATCGCCTTCGGCATCGGGCCGGCAGGCACCGGCAAAACATATCTTGCCGTGGCCATGGCCATCGCCGCTTACAGCGCCAATCAGGTAAAATCCATCATTCTCACCCGGCCGGCGGTTGAGGCCGGGGAAAACCTGGGTTTTCTGCCGGGTGATCTGGTGCAAAAAATCAATCCCTACCTGCGGCCGCTGCATGACGCCCTCAATGACATGCTCGGCCGGGAACGGGCCAAGGAACTGGTGGAGCGGGACATCATCGAGATCGCCCCCCTTGCCTTCATGCGGGGCCGCACCTTGAACAATGCCTTTGTGATTCTCGATGAGGCCCAGAACACCACCCCGGCGCAGATGAAAATGTTTCTCACCCGCTTAGGCTTCAGTTCCAAGGCAGTCATAACCGGTGACATCACCCAGATAGACCTTCCCCTTGAACGGGGGTCAGGACTTATCCACGCCGCTAAAATTCTGAAAAAAATTAAAGGGATTTCCTTCAGCTATTTCAGTGATGTTGACGTGGTTCGCCACCCCCTGGTGCAACAGATCATACGGGCCTACGAAAAGACAGAAAAAAGTCACCTGAAAAAGGAGAAAGGTGATGCCCGTCCTGCTCAGAAGTGAAGTCAAGCCCCCGCCTGTCACTCCTGCCTGGTTGAAGAAAACAGCAACCGCACTTCTGCGGCATGCGGGCAGGAAGCATTGCGAATTAAGCATCCTTCTGGTTGATGACAGCCGCATGACCGAGCTTAATACCACCTATCGGGGTATCAGCAAACCGACCAATGTGCTGTCTTTTCCCATGGCTGACGACCCTTCCTCACCTGCGCCGCAACTGCTGGGCGATATCGTCATTTCCGCCGATACCGCGGCACGCGAGGCTTTGGATTACGGCAGAACCCTGGAAGATCACATCTGCGTACTGCTGGTCCATGGCCTTGTTCATCTGCTCGGCTATGACCATGAGCGTGGCGACGATGATGCCGCCATGATGACGGCAATGGAAAAAGAACTTCTGCTGAAGCTGAACGATACAAAGGGGCTTGCCCCTTTGGCTGAATAGGGGTATTTATTTACGCAAAAAAAATAAAACTGCGGAAGTGAAAAATTTCGTTTCTTTCCGTCCGGTTCGGATCATTTTTTTAACGCAACAACCGATTATCTTGAGGGGAAAAAATGGTAAAGCTTGCCATAAACGTCGATCACGTTGCCACCCTGAGACAGGCCAGAGGCATTGACGAACCTGACCCGGTGCTTGCCGCCGGCATCTGCGAACTGGCAGGGGCTGCAGGCATTGTTGTTCATCTGCGGGAAGACCGCCGCCATATCCAGGACAGGGATGTGATACTCCTGCGCCAGACCGTCAAGACCAAGCTCAACCTTGAAATGGGGGCAACCGAGGAAATCATCAATATCGCCCTGAATCTGAAACCGGACATGGTGACCCTTGTCCCGGAAAAGAGAGCGGAACTGACCACCGAAGGCGGTCTTGATGTGATCGGCCAGGAGAAACATCTTACCGACGTCATCGCCCAAATGAAGGATGCCGGCATTCCGGTCAGTCTCTTTATCAATCCGGATGCCGGACAGATCAAAGCAGCCAGAAAGGTGGGCGCGACATTTGTTGAAATACACACGGGCCGATACAGCGATGCGGCAAGTGATGCGGAAGAAGAGCGGGAATTTGCGATGATTGTTGCGGCTGTGAACGCAGCCCATGAGGCAGGACTGCGGATCAATGCCGGACACGGACTGAATTACCTGAATACGACAAGGATAGCCGCGCTTGACAAGATTGAAGAACTTAGTATCGGCCATGCGGTTATGGCCAGGGCCATCTATGTGGGACTGGACCAGGCGGTGCGGGAGATGCGCGCCCTGTGCCGCTGAAAGGGTGGGGGCTGTGGTCTACTCACCTGAAGGCTGAGTAAGTGCCGCCCCCGGCTACCAGAGGAGAGACATAACACTCGCCCCGGCGTATCTTTTCCACTGCGGTAAAGAGCTCCGTATCGGCATTTTCTTTGAGCAGATATCCTTCAGGCCCCGGCGGCGAAGGCATAATCCACGTATTCCTTTTCCCTGTGCATGGTCAGGATCAATATCTTGACGTCCGGACAGACCATTTTTATCTCACGGGTTGCGGCCAGCCCATGATGATTCGGCATGGAGATGCCCCAGATCACCATATCAGGGGGCTCCTTTTTAAAAAAATCAAGGAGCTTGAGGTCATCCCCTGCCTCCCCGATTACCTTCAGTTCCCCTGCACCTTCGAGAAGATTCTTCACGCACCGGCGAAACATGGCATGATCATCTGCTAATACAATACGATACGCGTCCACTATCGGTTTCCTTAGCTCATAACTCTCTCATTGTCGCTTTCCTGCTCCCGGCCACAAAAAAACAGGCCCCCCGGCACATCCGGGAGACCTGTTTCAAACAGCCGCTCGGGAGCCCTGAATGAACATTGCGGAATTTCTGCTCGATTGTTGCGCTGTGCGTTTCTGCAACACTACTGAGCGCTCTCTTTTTTTAAGAAAAAATCCTATCCGCTGTTCAATCAGGATCCCCAATAACCAAGGAGAAGAGAATCACTCCTATCAGCTGGTGACTTTGCAGTCTTTCAGTTTATCTTTGTCGTTATCTTTGTCACGTTGCCGACCGTCGGCCAGAATCATATTTACACTGTCCGTGCTGTAATCCCCGCAGGAGCCGTCTTGAAGCCGGTCGCGATCCTGGTCACCAGCAAGAGTGAAGCTGCCACTCAGATCCGTGCTGTACGGCAGCAAGCAGGAGCCGTCCTGATCCTGAATCCTGTCACCATTATCTTGGCCCTGGCCACCAGCAAATGCAGCACCTGGGAAAGTTACGAACATGAATGCCGTTGTCATGAGAATAGCTGTACGTTTAATCATCTGTTTATCCGCCTTATAATTGTCTTAGGTTAATTATTTCTTTGTTTATCGTGCCAGAAGCATTTTTCTGGTACCCATTCCGGCCTCACCTTGCTGCCTTTAACACCAGACTACCTCATTTTCCGTATCTCCCCCATTCGATACTTCCGAGTGCTACCAGACAGAACTCAATAAAACCGTGCTCATCTTTTTTTTTAGCTCACCTCCTTGACGGATTTTTGTCCGCTTCCTCCCCAGGCTCCAATGGGGGAAACGCAACCAGCCGCATGTTTTATTGTTGCCGTGAAATGGACAGGATCTGTGGAGCCGAAAGTTCGACCCGCTTTTATGGAATTTTTCTCGAACTCGAAATGATCCCCGTTTGTATGCAACTCTACGCCTTGAAGAGCTTGGAAACAATCAGGTGAACTACTCAAGAAACAATCAGTCTAACTACCTATCAGCGGGTGAGTATTACTACCTAGAGGTGGGATAATGGCATGTTTTCAAAGGATTTTTCTTTATTTGGTGGGCAGGATGTAACCTTTGTTGATGGCGTATTTTACCAGATTGGCGGTTTGTTTGATGTTCAGCTTGCGCATGATATTGGCGCGGTGATTTTCCACGGTGCGGATACTGATATACAGAAGATCGGCAGTCTCCTTGTTTGAGATTCCCTCGGCAATCAGCTTCAGAACTTCCCGTTCACGCATGGTCAGAGGATCGGACAATGAAGACAATTCCCCCTTGTGGGAGGCCTGCACCATATCAAAGGCAAAATCGCCGGACAGGAGCGGCGAGATATAGCAGCCATTGTTCCTGATTTTTTCAATGGCGGCAAAGAGCTCCGTATCCGCATCTTCCTTGAGCAGATATCCTTCCGCCCCGGCTGAAAGGGCGGAATAAACGTAATCCTTGTCCTTGTGCATCGTCAGGATCAACACCTTCACATCCGTAGAGATCATTTTAATCTCCCGGGTTGCTTCAAGACCCCGGAGATTCGGCATGGATATATCCAGAATCACCATATCAGGGGTTCCCTGCCGTAAAAGGTCAAGAAGCATGAGACCGTCGCTCGCCTCCCCGACAACCTCAAGACCCTCGACAGTTTCGAGAATATTCTTGATCCCCTGACGGAACATGGCATGATCATCGGCCAGAACAATACGATACGGCGTCACCATTGGTTTCCTCACTCATTTAATGGAACGGTAAAGCTGATCCTGGTGCCTGTTCCTTTGCGGCTCCAGACATCGAGAGATCCTCCCAGCATACGGACCCGCTCGTTCATGGCGGACAGTCCTAAACCGTATTTAGCGTGGTCCTGACCGTGGGCATCCTGCACATCAAAGCCCTGGCCGTCATCCTCCACCCGGAAGAAAAAACTGTCCTGCTGCCTGCCGAGGGCAATAGAGACATGGCTGGCCTGGGAGTGCTTTGCTATGTTGGTAAGACACTCCTGGACAATCCTGTAAACGGTAATTTTCTGATCTCGGGAAAAAAGATCGTCAAGCTCGGTCATCTCAAGTGAACACTTGATATGATAAAGGTTGCCGGATGTTTCCACCAGCCGGCGAACGGCGATGGTCAGCCCCAGATCCTCCAGAATGGAAGGACTCAGGTCCCGGGAAAGGCGGCGGACGTTTTCCGTGACCTCATTGATGTAATTGATCACGTCATCACACTCTTTTTTCAGGCCTGCCTCGACGCCGCCCCACGCCCTTTGGATGGCCCGCACCTTGAGTTTCAGGACCATCAGCGACTGCCCCAGTTCATCATGGAGTTCCACGGAAAGCCGCCTTCGTTCTTTTTCCTGGGCGGTAAGGAGCTGGGCGGACAGAAGACGGAGTTCCCTCTCCGACTGCCGGAGCGCCTCCTCCGCCTTCCTGCGCTCGGCGACGTCACGGGCAACGCCGACAACTCCCTCTATTCCCCCCTCTTTATCTTTCAGAACCGTGGCTGAAAAAAGCATGGGGACCCTGGTGCCGTCCTTAGCCAGATAGTCTATCTCCAGGTTGACGATTTTTTTTCCGGCAAGCACCCGCCTAAATCCCGATTCACTGAAAAACTGTTCTTCCATGGGAAGAATTTTATGCATATCGCTGCCGATCAGTTCCTCTTCCTCATAGCCGAGAAGCTCACAGGTCGCCTTGTTCACACTACTGATCTTTGTATCCGGATTAAGCACGACAAGGGTATCGTTCATGCTGCCGATGATGTTATCAACATAATCCTTGGAGATGGTCGTTCTCCGCAGATTGTCAGTCATTGCGTTAAAGGAATTGGCTAGCGCGCCGATCTCATCGTTTCTTCTGATCGTCAGCCGGGTAATGAGATCCCCCCCGGCCACTTTGCCGGTGGCATCGGTTATCTGTTTAATCGGCGCAGAAATAAAGGCAGCCAGAAGATAGGCGGAAATGCCGCCGATAAGAATGGTTACCACACCTATCATGAAAATCTGCTGCCGGGCGCTGGCAATTTCCTTTTCAACCGCCATATAGGAATATCCCAACCGGACCGTTCCCAACCGGACATCGGCCATGTAGATGGGGGTATAGATGTCGTAATAGTGTTCCCGGTTTTCAGGAAGCGTTGCCCGGAAACTGCCATGTTTCTCGGACTTCATCGCCACGGCAGTCATACTGTCCCGGTAAGTTTTGCCGACTTCATCCAGGTCACTGTGCATCACCACCTTGCCCTGCGGATCCAGCAGGATGACATAGCGAACGTAATCCTGCTCCATGGAGTGGTTGACAAAACGGCGGAGAGTAGGCAGGTCGTTACTCAACAAGGGACTGGACGTGAACTTGGCCACGTCGGCAGCTAACGCCAGTCCCCTTTTGCGCAGCTCGCTTTCCAGGCTTTCCTTTTCACGCATCGTGGTGATGATGCCGGTGACCACGACAATAATCACGACCAGACTTTCAATCAGCAGTGTCAGCTTGGTTCGTAAACTGCATTTTACCCATTGCGGGCGGAGTTCCATGCGCAGCCCTCTTTTCGTCCTTTCCCGGATGCAGCCCTTCTACCTGGTCTTTTTTTCACCGATGAGAATCCTCATGTCGTCATAATCCTCATCCTTTGCCCTTTGAAATCCTCCAATCCCGGCAGAGCTCAGTATCTTCTCATGTTCAGGGTTATTGTTGTTGAGTTTGAGCAATGCCCTGTCAAACATGGCAATAACCTCTTTACTTAAGTCCTTCCTGGCGGAAAATACCCTTGTCGGCACCGATCTGGTCATGGCAATGACCTGGAGCTCCTGCGCATTGACGCCAAGTTCCCCTTGTTTTTTCGCAAGCTCTTCAAGAAAATGGTCGCATACCACTCCTGCATCAAAGGCTTTGAGAAACACATTAAAGGCAATATCCTCGCAGCAGCCGCCATTGGCATACAT
>Ga0180007_10005616_pt1 | contig 12587 bp, 14 predicted proteins | sample MM_PC_MetaG_FD_121122 | JGI IMG/M metagenome (GOLD analysis project Ga0180007, IMG submission 121122) | Groundwater microbial communities from the Aspo Hard Rock Laboratory (HRL) deep subsurface site, Sweden - MM_PC_MetaG | ecosystem: Environmental > Aquatic > Deep subsurface > Groundwater... | reverse complement strand
TACATTTTAGTTCTCCGAAAGATTTATTTAGTTTCAGAAAGTCTCAACTATGTTTGACTTTCAAGAGGTTAGTATCCAACCTAACCTCTATAATATTCTAAGAACTAAAAATATAACGCAATTTATCTGTCAGTTAAAACAGCCAGATTTCTTGCTAAACTTTTAAAAAGGGAAAATATCTGTTATTGAAATGAGTTTATACCAATGTGTAATGCAATTTTTAGTTAAGAAAGGCTTGAAAGAGCCAATTACTTCTGGAAATGGCGATGATTTTGCCAAAGCTTATAGAAGAGGGGACATAAACAAAAATAATTTATTTGAAGTTAAAGAAGATTGGTATTATTCTCATCAACATGAAAATGAACTTCTGTTGGCATTTATGGACGGAAAAAAGCAAGGGGATGAAGGAAAATACACCCCTTATTCAAAATTCTTTTTTGTTCCAACACCTATATTTGTTAAGAGAGGGAAAAAAGATAGGAAACCAATTTATTTTAACCCCGGCCATATGACTTGGAAAAAAACAGGATAAACCTATTGTATTGATAGAAAGTTAATCAGATAATTTTAAAAATCATCTAATTCTCAGATAATTATGGCAGTTAAAATACCTGAAGCACAAAACAGATTATTCAAGAATATTTTTGTTTGTAAAAAGTGCCAGACAAAGCAGAGAGCAGATCCTCAGAAAATTTTAAAGGGCAAGATTAAATGCAGGAAGTGCAAGAAAGCTGCTTTTCGGCCTCTGAAGAAGAAGTAATCCGAATAGTTTTTTAAACTTGTTTTGGTTAAAATAAAAAAGAGAAAATGAACTTTGTTATTTTTGATATTACATTGTTAGTATTGTTCGTGTTGGCGGCGTCGGTGTTTCTTTATGTTAAAAGAAGCAACCTTAAAAAAGAAGGGTCTTTGTTTTTATACAAAACCCAATGGGGGATTAAACTTATTAACTATGTTGGCGAGAAGTATCAAAGAACCTTAAAATTCTTGAGCTATGTTTCTATAACTCTTGGTTATTTTTTAATGGCAGGGATGGTTTTTTTGATGGGGCAGTCTGTTTATCTTTATTTGACGACAGAGATTGCAAAGACAATTAAAACTCCTCCAATTGCACCGCTAATTCCATATTTCCCGAAACTATTTGGACTGCAAAGTTTTTTCCCCCCGTTCTATTTTGTGTATTTTATTGTGGCAATAATAATTGTTGCGACGGTTCATGAATTTTCACATGGGATTTTTGCAAGGAGATTTGGGATAAAAATAAAATCAACAGGTTTTGCTTTTTTCAAATACTTCCCTGCATTTTTCGGAGCATTTGTTGAGCAGAATGACAAGCAAATGGAAAAGGCGAAAAAGTTTGAGCAAATGGCTGTTTTGTCGTCGGGAGTTTTTGCAAATATCCTAGTTACTGTTTTGTTCTACTTTATCTTATTTGGATTTTTTTTCCTAACATTTATTCCAGTAGGAGTTCAGTTTAACACTTATGCTTATTCTGTTATTGATGTTGGTGATATCTCGTCGATAAATGGCATTCCGATAGATTCTTATGATGGTATTTTAAATTCTGCAAATGAAACTGGATTAAACAAATTGATTGCTGGAAACAAAAGTTACATTGGGACAAAAGATATTTTATCTGAACAGCAAGTGCATGTTGGGCAGATACTCGTGTATGAGGATGCCCCTGCAGTAAATGCACAGATAGGGATGGTGATTACTAATATTAACGGGGTGAAGATAAATAATTTAGAGAGTCTTCAAGAAGAATTAAATTCTTATTCTCCTGGAGAAAGTATACAAATAAGCACGCTTAAGGAGGGAGAAGTTTTTGAGGATGTGATTGTGCTAAAAGAAAATCCAGAGAAGAAAGGAGTTGCTTGGTTAGGAATTGGTTTTTATGAAAGTTCGCAAGGGAAAATTTCTAAATTGGTTTTGAAAATTTTCCCTTCATACAAAAAACCGTTTGTTTATTATAAACCTGTAAATGAAATTAGTTTATTTGTCAAAGATTTTCTGTGGTGGATTTTTATTGTTAACCTTCTTGTGGCTTTGCTGAACATGCTTCCATTAGGAATCCTCGACGGTGGCAGGTTTTTTTATCTTACAATTTGGGGTCTGACTGGCTCTGAAAAATTTGCTAAAAAGTCTTTTGTGGTTGTGACTTACCTAATATTACTCTTATTTTTGACATTAATTCTCAAATGGCTGTTTAGTTTTTTCTAGGGCCAAAGTTAGAAAAATATTTAAATGATAAATTACTTTATAATTTAATTAAAAGAGGTTATCACTATGGCAAAGAAAAAAGCAAAAGCAAAGAAGAAGGTTGCAAAAAAGAAGAAGTAAATTTTCTTCTTTTTTAATTGGTTTATTTTTTTATTTTATAAAGGTTTAAATTCTAGTTCTTATTTTTATTTTTTATGATTCCCCTACATACACAAGATATTCTGAGAAAACAACACTATTCTATCGTCGGTAAACACTCTGCTGTGCAGATTTGCAGATGGACAAAAAAATCAATTTGCGACGAGGGAGTATGTTATAAAGAAAAGTTTTATGGGATAAAATCTCATAAATGTTGTCAAATGACTCCTGCTGTTATGTGGTGCCCGAATAAATGCCTGCATTGTTGGAGAGCAATTGAGCACACTATTAAAAATGAATTAGACAAGAAGACAGATTCTCCGTCGGAGATTATTGATGGATGTATCGAAGCGCAGAGAAAATTATTGATTGGTTTTAAAAAAAGTTCAAAGAATAAAAAACAATTGAGTAAGGCAAATATGAAAAAGTGGCAAGAGGCGCAAGAGCCGACGCAGTTTGCGATTTCTCTTTCAGGAGAGCCGACTGTTTATAGGGATATCGGAGGGTTGATTGAAGAACTTCGTCGACGTGGAAAGACAAGTTTTTTAGTAACAAATGGCTTATACCCTGAAAAAATAAAAGAGCTTGTTAGAAAGAATCAACTGCCGACGCAGTTTTATGTTTCTGTAAATTCTTCAGATAAGAAAGCTTATGAAAAATTTCACAGAAGTTCTAAAAAAGATGCTTGGGAGAGATTAAATAAAACTTTGAAGTTGATGAAAGATATGAATTGCCGGACAGCACCCAAGGGTGTACCCCGAGACATTTCGAAAGGAATGTCTACAAGGGGCATCTTTAGAATTAATTTAATTAAAAATTTGAACATGAATGAGAAGCATATTGAAGAGTTTGCAGAACTAATTAAAAAATCAAAGCCAATGTTTGTCGAGTTGAAGGGATTTATGAGTGTTGGGTTTGCTCGTCAGCGTCTTGGTTATGAAAAAATGCCATGGCATGAAGAGGTTTTGGATTTTGCTAAAAAACTTGCAACAGCGACGGGCTTGAAAATTTTAGACGAGCATGAGAGGAGTTGTGCTGTTGTTATTGGGAGGGGGAAGGAGGAGTTAAAAATTAGGGGGATTTAATTAATCTAATATTTTTTTCTGCAAGATTCCATATCCTCATCACCATCAAAACTTAGATGTTGAAATCTTTCATCCCCATATTGTTCTGAAAAACATAAATCAAATAAATAAGATGCTTCTTTCAATATTTTGTTAGTAGGATTAATTTTCAATTCTTTATTTAATTCTTTTTCATCAATAATCCTTCCGTCAGGAAGCTTCACTCTATCAGGAGTATAAAAAGGAGTTTCATTATCTGGATGACAATCTACAAAAAAATGATATCCTGCTTCTTTTAATCTTTCAACTTCTTTTTCCACTTGGTTCTCTGTAAGAGATTCTACATCCATTTTACAAATCAATAACTCCTTCTTTTGTTAATGCTGCGAATCTTATTCCGACAGGGAGATTGATTAATGCTGAAACCAGTGCCATGTGCTCTTTGCCGTCGCCAGAAGCAATTGAAAGCGCGACTTCCAGGCTGTTGATTTTTCCTTTTAGTTTTGTTGAGAATTCCTCGCGGAGGTCTTTTATTTTTTTGTCCAAATCAACCTGGATAAACTCGAATTCTTTTGCGTGCTTGAAATCTTTTGCAAAGTCGCTTCCAAGGAGGATAATTTTTTCCCAGTCTCCATGAGTCATTAAACCAGATACCTGTGCCCATGTTCCTTTGCCTGTTGAAAGTAATGCTACGAGTTCCATACGAGAGAAAAAGTTAGAAAGTTTTTAAAAATATATGTGGTGGATTGTAGTCAAAAGTTTTAAATACCATAATTATTTCTAATTTTCAGCCGATTGAACCATATCGTTACAAAATAGATTCTATGTTTGTGGCGCATAATTTGGGAGGCGAGAAATTTCGTTAGTTGAAAAAATGAAAGAAAAATTAACAGAAGCATTAGCTGAATTACGCAAGGAGAAAGAAAGAAAGTTTGACCAAACAGTTGACTTAATTATTAATCTGCAGAAATTTGACGTTAAGAAAAATTCTGTGACATTGTTTATTTCTTTGCCTCATAAAGTTAAAGATAAGAAAATTTGTGGTTTTTTGGATTCAAAGAATAAAAATATTGAGACAATTACCCTCGAAGAATTCAAAAAATACAAAGACAAAAAAGAATTGAAAAAGATTGTTGATAAATTTGATTTTTTTATTGCTCAGGCGAGTTTGATGCCAAAGGTTGCTACGACTTTTGGGAGGGCCTTGGGTCCTGTTGGAAAAATGCCTTCTCCGCAGTTGGGGATAATTCTAAATGCTGACGATAAAACAATTAATGAAACAGTGGAGAAAATTAATAATAGCATTAAAATCAAGACAAAAGAAACAAGCATAAAACTTCCGATTGGAAAACAGAGCATGGAGGATTCAAAAATTATTGAGAATATTATGTCTGTTTACGACGCTGTTTTGAAAGTGCTGCCTAAGAATAAAGAGAATATTAAAAACGTTGAAGTGAAATTCACAATGACTAAACCTAGAAAAATTTTAATAAAATGACTGCAAAAAGAAAAGTCCCTGTATATAAAATAAAGGCTGTTAAGGAATTAAAAGATTTGACTAAAAGTAAAAAGACGATTTTGGTTGCTTCTATAAAAAATATTCCTGGTTCGCAGTTTCAGGAGATTGTGAAAAAATTGAGAGGAAAGGCAATTGTAAAAGTTCCTAAAAAAAGATTAATTCTCATGGCTCTTGATTCTGAGAATGAAGAGATTAAAAAATTAAGGAGTAAAATTGACGATAGTTTTGCTATTCTTTTTTCTGACTTGGATAGTTATGAGCTTGCAGGAGAATTAATCAATAGCACGAGTCCTGCGAAGGCAAAGCCAGGGCAAGAGGCACCTGAAGATATTGAAGTTGAGGCTGGTGGGACTGATTTGGTTCCTGGTCCTGCGATTTCTGAACTTGGAGCGTTGGGAATTCAGATACAAATAGAAAAAGGGAAAATTCATATTAAAGAATCGAAAGTCATTGCCAAGAAAGGTGCGAAGATTTCAAAGGGTGCTGCAGATTTAATGACAAAACTTGACATAAAACCTTTCAAGATTGGGTTTATTCCTCTTTGTTCGTTTGACACGCAGGAAAATAAATTGTATGAAGAGATTAATATTGACAGGGAAGGCACAATCACTGAATTGAAAGAGTCTTATTCAAAAGCACTTGCATTTTCTGTAGAGATTGGTTATGCAACTGAAGATACGATTAGATTTTTATTACAAAAAGCAGAAAGGAATGCAAAAGTTTTGGAAAATTTGGAACCTTCTACACAAGAAAAAATCAGCAAAGAAGATTCAAGTGAGGATAATAAGAAGCTGGAAGAAGATGCTCAATTAGAAAATAAATCTAATGAGGGAGAAAAATAAATGGAAAACATATATGCGGCTCTTTTACTGCATAAAGCAGGGAAAGATGTTAATGAAGAGAATTTGAAGAAAGTTGTTGTAGCTGCTGGTGTCAACGCTGATGACTCAAAAGTTAAGTCGTTGATTGCGAGCCTGAAAGGGGTGGACATTGACAAGGAGTTGGAAAGTACAAGTTTAGTTGCTCCTGTTAGTGCAAGTGCGCCTGTTGAAGAAAAGAAAGCAGAAAAACCAAAAGAAGAAAAGAAAGAAGCTGCAGCAGAAGGACTTAGTGCACTGTTTGGTTAATTTTTTATTAGTGTGTTAAGTCTGAACTTTTCTAGAGATAACTGGAGTATAATAATTTTTAAAAAGGAGGAAATTAAGAAGGAACATGGCAGATAAAGAAACCATTAGAAAAGCACTCGAAATTATTGCGGGAGAGAATAAAATAAATTTGAAAACTCCTAATAAATTATTTGCTACCAAAAAGAAACTTCCTGAATTAGAAACAGAGAATGGACTATTTAAGGTGGGAATGGACCATACAGGAACAATAGAAATAACTTCTAAATTAGGTCCTAAAATAACAATAATACCAACTCATATAGATAATTTAAAAAAAGCTTTGTGCCCAGAAGGAGCAATTTATGAAATAAAAACAAGCTATAACCAGGGAGATGGCTATTTTCAACAACCAGGAATTTGTTATGTAACTTCTGAAGGCTTAGTTATTGAAAATGAAAATAACATTAAAATTAGACATAGAAAAAGAATAATCTAATAAAACCTCTTCCTAAAATTTTATAACTAATTCTTAACCTGATTAATTAAGCCTTCCCACAGGGATGACCTCTTCGAGGCCTCAATAGCTCAGTCAGTAGAGCGTCAGCTTCGTAAGCTGAAAGTCGGGGGTGCAAATCCCTCTTGAGGCTTTATATCGATGGAGTATAATAATTTTTAAAAAGAGATTGAGTCATATAAGAGAATGGCACCAATTACAAAATTATCTGCTTTAAAATATGCTGGAGATATTAGTAGTGCATATAATTCTCTAAGACATTTTTTAGAAGGGAGACTAGAAAGAGAAACATTGGATAACCTCAGAAATAGGGTAACTCAATTAGAACGGAGTGGACATGCTCTTAGCTTTGATAATTATTTTGGAAAAAATCCTTATGGATATGTTGCAGATTTAAAAGAAAAGGCCTCCAAAATAAGAACTGGAAATTATAACCCTAAATTGTTGGTGAAAGAACTGAAAGAGAAAATTCATGAAGTCGGTTCGTTAGCATTACCAAATGTCTGAGTTTCCAGAGAGATAGTAACACTAAAATTTTATAATCTCCTAAAATTTACCATAACTCATGGCATGGTCATTATATTCTGGAGAGAAGTTTCTTGAGCCACTTAAATTCTCAAACGGCAAGACACAAGAAGATGTTGTCAAAGAAGTTCTTGATGCGATTAAGGAAGGAAATAAAATAATTTTTATTCGTGGGATTTGTGGAACAGGCAAAAGTGCTATTGCATTGAATATTGCGAGGAAGATTGGAAAAGCGTCTGTTGTTGTTCCTGGGAAAAATTTGCAGGCGCAATATAAAAAAGATTATGAAGGTGAAAAATATTTGCTGAAAAATCCAAATGAAAAATTAAAAATTAATGTGATTACAGGTAGGAACAACCACAGGTGCAAGTTTCTCGAGGACAATCAGATGGTTCTTCCAAAAATAACAAAAGAGATAAATGCTAAGCTTCATGATATTTTTGAAGGAAAAGAAAATAAGAAAATTAAAGATTTGTCTGCTGATAATTATGATATTCCCTGTAAAATAGAAATCAAAGAAAAAAACTGGAACAAGATTAAATCATACCTCAAGAAAAACAAAGATGTTCATTATAGAAATTTTCTTGACATAAAGGACGTGAAAAGGGTTTCTGTTGCAGGTGTTTGCCCTTACTGGTCTCCTGTTATTCCTGAACAATATGAACTTGGTGGGGCGAGTTTTGTGAATTCAGTGAAGAGAACATATACTGGATTAAAGGACACAAATTTTAGATTTTACCAAAGAATGCCTGGGTGCAAATTTTACGAACAATTTAATTATTTTATTGATTCAGATGTGATTGTTTTTAATTCAATGAAATATTTGTTAGAATCGATAATGAACAGAAAGCCATTGACAGAAATTGAAATTATCGACGAGTGCGACGAGTTTTTGGACAAGTTTTCAAATCAGAAAAACATAAATCTTGACAGGCTCCAGCGTTCTTTAGCAAATATTTTTACGAAAGAGATAAAGACATCTAAAATTATCAAAGAACTTAATGAAGTAATTTCCCAGATAAAAAAAGACAAAAGAATTAACAAGTCGGTTTTTTCAGGAGAAATAATTCCTTTGAAAGAAACAGGGGTTTATGATTTAATTAGGATTTTTTTAAAGAACAAGGGATTTCTCGACGAGGCAGATGATGAAAATTATGCGTTTGAGGTTGAAGAAACAGCGAGGATGTTTGAAGATTTTTTAAATGAGAGTTATGTTATTGTGAGCAAGAGGGAAAATAATTTGGTTGTGAGTATTGTTACTACAAATCTTGCAAAAAGGTTAAAAGAGTTGGTTGACAAAAACAAGGTTTTTGTGATGATGTCCGGGACAATCCATTCTAATGAGGTTTTGAAAAATGTTTTTGGGCTGGATGATTTTAAAATAATCGAGGCTGAAACAGAAAGCCAGGGAAGGATTGAGGTGAAGAGAACTGGCTTGGAAATCGATTGTAAATATTCAAATCTTTCTAATGGGGAGAATAAACGAAAAGAATATTTATTGGCACTTGACAAATCAATTGAGGTTTCTAAAAAACCAACACTTGTTCATGTGAATGCTTTTATAGATTTACCGTCGGAAAGAGAGATTAAAGAATTCTATTTGAAATATTTAATTAGTAGTGAGAAGTTGAGAGAAATTCAAAACGAGGACAAGACAGGAGAGCTGATTAAAAAATTTAAAAGAGGGGAAACAAAAGTGCTTTTCTCGACGAGGAGCGGGAGGGGAATTGATTTTCCTGGAGAACAGTGCAACAGCATTGTTTTTACAAAGTATCCTAATCCAAATGTGCAGGACGCGTTTTGGAAAATCTTGCACAAGACAAAACCAATGCATTATTGGGATTTTTACAAGGACAAAGCACGAAGAGAATTTTGGCAAAAAATTTATCGTGGTTTAAGATTTAAAGAAGATCATATTTATTTGTTAAGTCCTGATTGTCGGGTTTTGGAGGGTGTTAGTTAAAACCCAAAACATTTTCTATACTTTAACATGCCAGAATACTTAAGCAATAATCTTGCTTTGCTATATTCACTGTAAAATCCTAAATCTCTATTTTCATTTGCTTTTTTAATTATTTCGCACAGATTATTTTCGTTTAGTTCAGAGATATATTTAGAGTGCAAAATGAGATAAATTACTGGTTCTCCTTCACCTATTAAAAATCCATCGTTCCAGATTCTCTGTTCACCTGAAAAACTAAAAAATCTTATACTAATTGGAGAATTTTTTGGAATATCATTTACAAATTCACTTGAAGAAAGAACGTCTATTACTTTTTGCTTTTGCTCAGGATTTAATGGAACAACATCTATTTGTTGAACGCTTTTTCCTGTTGACGGAGATTGGTTAGAAATTATAAACCAGATAGCCAATAAAAGTAGGAATCCAAGAATTATTATTAAAATTATTTTTTTTGAATTGTTGAATTTAGAATGCCTCTTTTTTTTCCTTTTTTTCATCTTTTAAATAATTAAGATTAGTTTAAAAATTAAACGCCGCGCCAGTGCTCGCGACCTCGCACGAAGTTTCTCTTGGATTATGCTTCTACCATCCCACGGGGATGACTCAACTTTGTTGAGCCTCGAAATCGCTCGTCGAACCTATTGATAAATTTTTTGAATTTCGTTAAGATGCCTAACGGCAAAACAGAGTTTCACTCTGCTGAAACGCCCCCGCCAGGAATCGAACCTGGATGTCCGAAGACCCTGGGCTCAAACCAGGTGCACCACCATTATGCGACGGAGGCTTTATTGTTTTCCTCGCATTCAACATAGTCGAGAGCAACGCGAACTATGCAATAAAGGCATATTTATAGAATTAGTTAAGGAGTTTTAAAAGTTTTGCCTATCCAAAAACCTTTTTCCAAAAAGGTTTTTTTATTTTTATTGGATTATCATACTCGTCTACAATTTCATATTTTATCTTTGGTTTTTCTTTTAATACTGGGGCGGTTTTTGCAAGTTCTTCATTTACTTTTCTGATTGCTTGTTCAATTCTTAACTTAAGATATCCTTGCTGGACCAGTGCAATTTTGAGCGAGTCAGAAGTGTATCCTTTTGCTAGGTTTTTCTTAAGATATTCTACAAGTTCGTCCTTATAATTTTGAGGCATAAACAAAGTAGAAAAAAAGAGTTTAAAAAAATAGTTGTATTATTTTATCTTTATTGGTTTCATTTTTTCATAAAATCTAATAGCTTCGTTAAGTCTTGATTTTGACTCTGAATAAATTGTAAGAATTTTATCTCCTTTTTTTAGCTTCTCTCTAAGATGGGAATGCAAGTAAAGCCCTGCTGATTTGTCCATAGGGCATCCTGCAATTCTTGCCAAGGAGGCAATTTTTTTATTGTGAATGCTAGAAATTTTCCCAGATTTTTTAGCATGAATGTCTTTTTGAAATTTTGCAGGAACAATTTCTTTTAAGGCTCCTCCTTGAGCGATAATTATCTCTTTAAATTTCTCAAGAGCTTTTCCTGAGTTTAAAATTCCTCTTGCCATTTCTTCTCCTTTTCCATTTTCTGCTTTTTTAGTCATTTCTAAAAGATTGCCTGCTAAGAATAATGATTTTTCCTGTAAATCAGTTGGACCTTTTTGTTTAGGATCTAAAATTTTCAAGACATCTATTAATTCTAAAGCAGGACCGATACCATTTCCAATTGGCTGGTTTCCGTCAGTTAAAACAACCTTTAATGTTTTCTTAAAATATTTTCCAAAATATTCAAATTTTCTTTTTAGATTTAATGCTCTTTGTTTATTTACTTTAGCATTTTTTCCATAAGGAATATCAATCAGAATGTAATCTGCATCTGTGGCAAGTTTTTTTGACATTATCGAAGCTATTAACTGGGAAATAGGGTCTATTTTTAGTTGCTTTTCTACATTGACTATTTTTGAATCTGCAGGAACCATGCCTAATGCACCTCCCCAAACCATGCACCCTTTTGTTTTCAAAACTATTTTTTTAAGGTCTTTCATTGAAAATTCCACAGGAGCAAGTGTTTCTATAACATCTGCTGTGCCTGCTGCACTTGTGATTGCCCTTGAAGAAGATTTTGGCATTATTAATCCTGCAGCAGTGCAGATTGAAACCACTATTGGAGTTGTTATATTTCCTGGAACCCCTCCAATAGAATGTTTGTCCACGACAAATTTATTTCTTAATTTAAATTTGTTTCCTGAATTTGAAATTGCTTTTATTAAAAAAATTGTTTCTTTTGTGCTCATGCCTTGCTTATACATTGCAGAAATAAAAAGTGCGATTTCTGGTTCAGATAAAGAATTGTCGCTGACTTCTTTTATAATTTCGTTTACTTCTTCCTGAGACAATCTTTTCCCGTCTAATTTTTTCTTTATGAAAAACAAACTTTTGGAAGGGAATAAAAAATTGACATCTACTTTTTGTCCTATTCTTAATCCCAGTTGTTTTTTAACTTCTGATGAAACGGCAATTTCATCTTTTTTTACAATTTTCCCAATAGTTCCCACGAGCAATGAAATTTCTTTAGGGTATTTTGAAATTGTCCTAATAGAAATCCTTTCCTGAGCATGAACTCCTAACTCGGAAGCAGTTTTTTCATTCAACATAGCGACGGGAAGCCCTGCAGACCATTTAATGAGTTTAATTTTTAAATCCATCTTTTATTAATAAATGGTAAAAATGATTTTTATATTTATCTAAATAGATTTCTTAATGAAAAATCCAGGGATGTTTCGATTTCTATAAATTTCCAAAAGTATGAACAAATAAGAAAGTATAAGTGGGCCTAAAACAAAGCCTAATACCCCAAAGAAGAATAACCCCCCAATCATTCCTGCGAATAAAACAGAAATATGGATATCTGTTCTTTTGGCAACAATTATCGGTCTTAAAAAATTATCCATTAAAGAAGAGACTATTCCAAAGATGAGAATTCCAATAGTTGCGAAAGTGCTTCCTTCAATAATTAGATAGATAACTACTGGAACCCAAATAATTCCTGTCCCGATTATAGGAAAAATCCCTGCTAATGAGGCGAGTAGAGTTAAGACAAGTGCGTTTGGAACTCCAAAGATAAAAAACCCGATACCTACAAGCAACCCCTGGAGGACTCCGATGATAACTTGTCCGTAAATCACCGACGCTGTGATGTTTTTTGATGACTCGAAAAGTTTTTTCTCCACGTCTTTTGAAAAAGGGGACAAACTTTTGAGATATGAAACGAGTTCATCTTTATCCCTTATAACAAAAAAGAATGTGAAAAAGACAACTAGTAATTGAAGGGAAAATGTGGCGAAGTTGAGTATTAATTCTCCAAGTGCATTAACTAACTTGTTTGCGGTTCCTGAAATAAATGAACGAATAATTGAACCTATTTCTGCAGAAAAGTCTTCTGAAGAAAAAATAGAAGGAAAAGCTTTTTGCAAGGGAGTAATAAAATCAACTTGTTGAGATGCTTGGTAAATTTTAAATGATTGGTCAATAGCGATAGGGGTTAAAAACCATATTGGGAGGATAATTAAG
>Ga0180007_10005615_pt1 | contig 12587 bp, 17 predicted proteins | sample MM_PC_MetaG_FD_121122 | JGI IMG/M metagenome (GOLD analysis project Ga0180007, IMG submission 121122) | Groundwater microbial communities from the Aspo Hard Rock Laboratory (HRL) deep subsurface site, Sweden - MM_PC_MetaG | ecosystem: Environmental > Aquatic > Deep subsurface > Groundwater... | reverse complement strand
CTGTACGGTGACATTGAGTGGGGCTCCTGGGAATGCTGGGATTTGTTATACAACGATTTATGTGGTGTAAGGATAATGCCAATTACGATTTTGGATAAAGCAGCAGCAGCCTCCCCCTACTACCCCGTTGGGGATGATTGTGTACTCTACCATGCTTACTGGGATGGGACGGCAACGGATCATTCGCTTTATGGACATGATGGCACGGTAGCTGGTCCTTCTTTTGGTGAGTATGGATTAACTTTTGATGGAATAGATGATTATGTATGGGCTACGCCAACCAGTGTACTTCAACCTGGCACACATGATATTGCAATGTATGCGTGGATTTATCTTGAATATACGACTACCGCTAGTGGTGCCATTATGGGGATGGAAATTCCTGCGTCTAGCTATAGATACTATGTGGCTTTATTAAATTCGGGAACTGCACCTGCTGCAATGAGATACAAATTTGTTGGCGATACATATTATAACGCAGCATGGGGATCTTTTCCGAGATACACGTGGATTTTTGCTGGATGGGAAGTTGATAGAGACGTGGGGGGATATGGATATAACAGTGAGGTAAGATCTGATGCTGTAGGGACAACAGACGCAGGAGACTATACCGATGGAACAAAATTCAATATAGGGTGCATTCTTCCAACGCTATATCACCTTTGGGGAAAGATTGGAGAAGTCTACGCGTTTAACCCAATTCCATCAAGTGCTTCGGTGACTGCTATATATAACGCCACAAAAGCGAGGTATGGATTATAATGGCACAGAAACTTTTAATCATGGAAGAAATTCTTACTGCTCCAATCGGTAAATGGACAGAGCTTCCGATGAAATTTGCTCTTTCGGTAGACGAAGCAGATTTGGATAAGCTTGAGCAAAAGCTCGATAAGGAATTTAAGGATAAGGGGAAGACTTACAAGAAAGAAGTGAAAGATAAGGAAGTGATGGGTGAAGAAACCAAACCAGGAATACTTAGTAGGGTCTGGGAAAAAGTCAAATCTATTGCATTAAAGAAGGTGTGGTAAATGGAAGCTCCAACTTATTTAGAAGTTATAGAACGAATTACGATTGATCCTGGGAGCATTAGAATAGCCATAGAACCTCAATCTATCGTTATTCCCGTAGTGGATGTGAATGAGGCTATTGCTATTGCCCCGAAGTATCAACAGGAATTTATTGATCGTAATATTCCTTATAATACTTATTTCCATTTCCACACTCATGGGGTGAACATTAAAGATAATCTATCATGTTTCAGAACGGAATTAACGCCTATTACAGTTACAGTTATTCGGGATGTTATGAATTTAATTAAGTCCATTAAGTAAAGGGAGGAGTTAAAATGTACGTTCTTCAATGTCCAGGAGGTTATCCAGTACCGGCAAAGGCTGGGAAGTTTGAGGTTACGGGATTCTGTATCACAGTGAATGATACGGCGGCAGATTCAGAGTTTGCCCTTGTCGATGATCCTAATATCAATCCAGATCACAAAACAGGCAAATTGCTAGGTAGCCTGGATAGCGTGAAAACGGTATTGGTTGACGTGAAGGGTTTGGCAAGCATTGATACGATACTCAATTATGAGTTCGCAGAACCGGTAAAGACACGTCATGGGTTGTCGATCTATGGCAACAATTGGGTAGCTGGAAGCGTCTGTGTTTATGTGAGGTAATTGAAATGGCTATCATTACTCAACAAACGGGTCAGTTTAGCGGCTATACCCTTGCCGATTTGAGGGCACTTACTCTCAGGCGCCTCCGGGCAGCCAATACCTCAAGGTACTCTCCAACGGGGGGGAACTCTGATTATGACTGGATTGACGATGCCTTGAACCGTGGTCAGGAGGAGTTTGTAAGACGTACCCATTGTTTAAGAACATACGCCATTGTCGAGTTGAAGAAAAATTATAGGACGTACAGGCTCCCCTGGAACTTCCTCGATTTCATGGCGGCATATTACTATGATGCTTCCCTAACGAATGGATACCAGGAACTCACTGTCACGACAATTGAGCATCTTAACGATGAAGTATCAAACTGGCGTGTAGATACCGGGATCCCAAGTCATATTTACATAGATAGAATCTATGGGAATAGCTGGATGTTCGGACTCTACCGAATACCAAGTAGTGACGGGGGTACGATCACAATAGATCCTAATTATGGGTCGGTGGTTCAGTGGGTTTGTCCAGCCTATACTCTCAATTCGGAATATGGCGTTATCATCCGAATGGAAACAACCGATGAGTATTTTATGAATGTCGATACTGGAGTTGTGGCTAGAATAATAGCTATGGATAAAAACGTCCTTCTTGAGTATTATCGCCTACCTGAGAAACTTATCGCAGTAGAAACCTCATTGGGCACACAAGGGATTCAGTACCCAGAGATTCCAAGGGAATACCACAAGGGTCTTGTGGACTATGCCGCAGGTGATTTATTGGAAAATAACCCAGAAGATAGTGCTGAATTTAAACGATCTACGGCTCTCAAGAAGGATTTCGAGCGTGAGATTGCAACCTATATCAATAGGCGAAAGAAGCCACCGGCTGGTCTTAACCTTCAGGCCCGCCCAGGAGTGTGGAGCTGGGTACAGAATATGGATTTCTACAAACAATTACCGTAGGGGTTAAACGTGTCTATAGAGGCTTTTAACTTTGATAGCGGTATCAATAGAAAGAAGAGCAGGCTTTATCTGAGCGAGGGTGAGGTCTATACCTGCGAAGGGTTTAACCTTGATGAAGATGGTATGCTGAAGGCCAGGGCAGCCAAAACCATAGGGGCAGCCATTGATATTAATTCTAATAGCACCATCAATGGTTTGCACAGATACGACACGTCTATCTATGCCAGTTCAAAGGCGTATTGTCCTGGGAATCAGGCATTTTTCAATTATATTTATCACCGTTTAAATACAGGTTCAGCGTTCACCCTATTGGGTTTTCTTCACCACTACAATCGTCCTCGGTTTGCAGATTATGAGAAATTTACCTTTGCAGTCGATGGGGGAACAAGGAAGGCATACGTTGAGGATAATGTCTATGATTTTGGAATACCCAATCCTCAAATTGCGCCACAAGTTGTAGCGGGAGCCGCCGGGAATCCTAACGGGGAATATACATGCTATGTAACTTTTTATATTAAATTCCCAAATGGCAAAACCGTAGAGACTGGGCCATCTGATTCTGCAACCATAACCGTAACCAGTGATATGATTAACTGGTCACGGATTGCCATATGCCCGTACACGGGAAATGATCTCATGATTCACCGAAGGCTTTATAGAACCGTATCGGGGACAGCATACCTTGTCAAGACAATACAGGATAATACGACAACGATATATACAGACGATGTGACGGATGCCGTACTTCAGGTTTCGACTGCCCTTGGGACCGATGGATACACTGTACCTCCATCTAATCCCATAGATATCGCTGTCTATTTGCAGCGTATATTTTTAATTAAAGACAACAAACTCTATTGGTCTGAACCTTACCAGCCATTTAATTTCCTTATTACAAGTGATGTGACTGTATCTAAAGACAACGAGGATCTTGTTGCAATTGCCAACTGGGGTGATCAAATTTTTGTTGTATCAAATGAAGAGTGGTATCGCCTCCAGGGAAGTGATCCTGATACATGGGCCATTAAAAGGACTTTTACAGATAACGGAATAATCAATCGGCATACTCTTAAAAAGAGTAAATACGGTCTCATAGGTTTATGGAATGACGGGGTATATATATTCGATGGAAGTATCAACCGAAACATTACGTTAAAGAAGCTTGGTCAAAGTTTCTTTAGGGATCTTGACGATTTAAGTGTCTGTTATGCAGAGTTTGACAACACGAAATATTATCTTTATTACGCTTCTTCTGGTACGACGATTGACAGTTGTCTTGTGATAGACTTTACGCATCACCCAGAGCATAGGGTTTATTTTGATAATTTCATTGCAGATGAGGATTTCATTTACAAACCCAGTTTCACACGATATCTGGCGAAAGATGGCTATGAATATTCGGAGAGTGGAACTGAGACGATAGCAACGGAACTTGTGACTGGGGATCGTGGGTTTCAGGGCATTACGAAGCATAAGTGTCTTGACTATCTTTATTATGACATAGACACTGACGGGAAAGATGTGACCGTGAACATTCTTGCAGATGGAACATCCGTCCAGACATTGACGCTCAATACTTCTTCCAGACAGCGCAAGAGGTCACCCAAGCTCAAGGCTGCCGAAGGGTATCGCTTCGCCTTGCAGATTGCTTGTGCTGATTCTCAGGGATTGGAAATCTATTCACCGTGGGTATTGGAAGCTACACCCGTAGGGGATTAAATGGCAAACGTACCTTTCCCACTCACTGGTACAGACCTAGATGAACTGAAGTTACAACTCTATGAAATGCTTCGCCGACTTTATGAAGAGAAGATAGGCGGGGCAGACCTTGGAGATGTGTTTTCTCTTCCTGGGGATGTATTGACCTTAGCACTAGATACCGATGCCCCAGGACTGCAAAAGACAGACAATAAGCTTTCGGTGAAGGCTGCCAGTACTGGGGGATTATCTGTAGCAGGTAGTGGGGTTGGCATTAAGATCCTGTCAACAGGTGGGATGGAGGTAGGTGCTACTGGATTAGCAATAAAGCTGGCCGATGCTTCCTTGACTTGTGATGCCGATGGCCTAAAGGTAACGGACTTCAATATTACGTCTGGCATGGCAACGATGGCCTCAGGTACTGTTACGGTAACGGATGCTTCAGTGACGGCTAATTCTAGGATTTTTGCAAGTGCTCAATTCCCATGTGGTGGGATATTCTACATTACCAAAACCGCAGGGGTGGGATTTGATATTACTTCTACCGATGCCGGAGATGCCGGAAGTGTAGCATGGATGAAAATAGAGCCATAAGAATAGAAAGAATATCAGATATCAGCGAGGTTATGAAATGCCTTCCATTTGAGAGAACCATAAGAAAAAAGAAAAGAGATATCACCAGAGAATCAGATATGCTTTTATTTGTACAATCTAACCTACTTAGTCCGCTTTTTGGATTCTTTATTGCATATAATGGAGAAGATGAAATTATAGGATATCTTGTGGGATATTTAAGTCTATTCCCAGGTTTTGAAAGAATGCAATTACTTAGATTATACATGAAGGAACCTTGGTTAGAACAAGAATTTAAAAAAGTAGTGGATGAATGGGTGAAACCATTTAAAATTAAGATAGTACAGATTACAGTTAGTAAAAATGTCAAAGCAATACAGAGGAAACACAAATTTATTCCTGTGTCAATTAATATGGAAAGGAGATTAAGGTAATGGGAAATTTTGGAAGTATATTACCAAAATTATTAGGTCCAGCCGCAGCTGCATTGACTACTGCTTGGAACCCTGCAATCGGACTCCCTACTCTTATGGCCATAGGTGGTTTAGGTTCAGTTGTAGGAGAAGGAATAAGTGGTATGATGGGCAAGAAAAGAGAAGAGGGAGCCGCAGAAAGCGCACAGCAGGCATGGGCACGAATGTCGAAACCGAGTTCAGAGGCCGTTTCTGCAGCAGCCACAGAGAACCGGGGAGCATTAGCGCAAGGCCGCCTTGGTGCATATTCTAATCTGATGTCTAATTTGGCCGCAAGGGGATTCGGGTCTGGTTCAGGATTGATGGCTAGGGGAGCAGGAAATATCGAAAGAGGATATTTACAGGGACTTGGAGAATCAACGCAAAAATTAACTCAATGGGCAAATACTCCGATGTTCGGCCCTCCCTCGGCTGCCTATGCTAAATCAGTTCCAGGAGGTCTTGAATCAGCATTTGGTAAATCTAGTAATTTGTTAGATTCTGCAATGGGACTCTTTTCAATTCTGAATTTGGGTAAGGGTGGAGACACAGGCAGTTATGGACCATCAGCATCATGGAACCCAATGTTGGGAAGATACCAATATTATTAAAAGAGGGAATTAACAATATTAAAAGAGGGAATTAACAATGGAAAATTTTTGGAGAGGTGTTGATTTAGGATTTAAGATTTTAGGGATCAGAGATCAACGTCAAAAGCAGGAAATGATGAATCGGCTTTATGAGTCACAGATTGCCTCTGGTGAATTTAGCCGTATGCGTGGGGAAAAACAATTTCAGCGTGAGGAAGAAACCTGGGGAGCGCAGCAGAAACTCAAGGAACAGATGGGTCAGGTTTTTGGTCAGCGTGAAATTCCTGCCTTGGAAGGTGGAACGATACGGGAAAGGGACATTCCTCCTCCTGGTGGGGAATATAGTTGGTATGCTGAACGTATGTTGCCAATCATGGCAGAACACGATCCCAAAAGTGCTATGGAGTTAGCCAAACAATTGCAATTTGGGCAGGGGAAAGAATTTAAACCTGAATTATTTATGCAAGGAGAGAAACCAGTATGGGTTACTCCTGGTCAGCAGATTCCCTCAGGAGCAATGCCACGGGAAAAGGAAGGGTTAGCCCCCTCCGAACTTAGACAGTATGAAATTGAAATGGGAATTGATCCATCCATGAGGGGTACACCTAAATATCAGGCTGGGATTCAACAGTGGAGAAAGGGAAAACAAGAAATACGTCAAATTGTAACTCCTGTTGAACAAGGAAAATATGCAGCAGGTCTTAGAAAAGAATTTGAAGATTTAAAACCAGTAAAGGATTTTAGGGACACACTTGGGAAATACAGTGTTATGAGGGAAGCTTATAAAGAATCTCTAATAACTAATAATTATGTTGCTACAGATCAGGCCCTTATAACTCTTTTTAACAAAATGACTGATCCAACTTCTGTCGTTAGAGAATCAGAATATATAAGAACTTCCCATGATTTAAGCTTATGGAATAGATTAAAGGGAAAAGTCGAAAAAGTAAAAACTGGTGGAGCGGGGATGACGCAAGAAGATCGCCAAGCACTTTTAGAGATGGGCGGGAAATTTATGGAGCAATACCGATCGATTTATGAACAAGAAGTTGGCCGATTCAAACAATATGCCACGATGTCAGGCCTTCCTCCTGAATCGGTAGTCCCTAACTTAAAAATACCGTCTTTGGAAATGCCAACAAAAATATCCATAGAAGAATTCATGAAACAAAACTTAGACAAAGATGATCAATGGATAATGAATGAAACAAGAAAACGATATAGCCCAGATGAAGTTAATGCATACATCCAAAATAGGAGAACCAGATAATGGCTGATCCTTTACTTGAAACCATAAGACAACTAAGACAGAAAACTCAAGGCCAAATAGATCCATTGTTACAGGTTATACAGGAAGAAAAACGATCTGTTCAACCTCAATTAAAGATTCAACCGAAGGGTTATTTTGAGGAATTGGCTGGTAATATCCTTCCGAGTGCCTATGAAACTGGCAAGGCTTATATTCAACCGATAATCCACCCCATTGAAACCGGAAAGGGGATGTTAGGATTAGCCCAAGGGCTTATTGAGAAGACTGTACCTGGAACATTCCCAGAACAAGAACAAATGGCAGATGCAATGTGGAATATGGTCGTTGAGCGTTATGGTGGGTTGGAGAATATAGGTAGAACATTCAAAACTGATCCAGTAGGGTTAATGGCCGATGTGGCTACCTTATTTGCAGGTGGTGGAGCAGCGTTAAAAGGAGCTGGGGCTGCTGGGAAAATATCTCAATTATCTAAGGCAGGACGTATGGCTTCGCAGGTTGGAAGAGTTTTAGAGCCTAGTTGGGCAGCAGGGAAAGTAGCGGGGGCAGCAATATCTCCATTAAAGGCAGCCGCCAAACATGGTTTAGGTGTTACCACGGGTATGGGAAGTAAAACTCTGGAATATGCCATGCGTGGTAAACCAGGATTCATGAGAGGACTTCGAGGAGGTACTAAGGTTTTAGAGGAAACGCTTGAAGAAAGCAAGTCAGCACTTCAATCTATGAAAGATGCAAGATCTACTGACTATTCAGCACGTCTAAATAAAATATCACAGATTACAGGTGACTTAGATATAACTCCCATTAAGAATGAACTTATAGATCAGATTAAGAAAAACAGATTACAATTTGATCAAAGTGGAAAGATTATTAGGGGAACGATAGATCCCAAACATAGAGGAGATGCACAACGAGTTATCGACTTAATCAATGAATGGGGCACGCAATCTGGAGATTTAACTCCTCTAGGTGTGGATGAATTAAAAAGGACGTTAGATGATTTTTATTCCGAGTCGAAATCCACGAATGCCATGATAACGACCATGAGAGGTAAGACCAAGGATGTCTTGGTAAAGAATATTCCTGATTATGCAGAAATGGTTAAAAACTATGAACTTTCCAGCGATCTGATTAATGAGATTAGGCAAGGTTTGTCTCTTAAAAATAAAACTTCATCGGATGCCTCAATTAGAAAATTAATATCTTCCCTTAATGATAATCAGGATTTTAGAAGGAGTTTGGTTGAGCAATTGGAGAAACATGGAGGGTCAGAATTACTTGATAAATTAGCTGGTATGAAAATGGAAGAGTTAGTTCCTTCAGGATTAATTGGCCGTGGCGCGGCTGCTGGTGCTGCTGGTACTGCTATATTTGGAAACTCCCCCCAAATGCTTATCGGATTATCGTTGACTTCTCCTAGGCTTATGGGGGGGTTAATGTGGACTCTTTCCAATGCTGTTAAACAATATAGACGCATTCCAACTGGAGCCAAACTTGGAGCATTTCAGGCTGGAAGAGTTAAGACTTTGGATGGAACAATTCCTTGAGAAAAAGATAGCAATAAATGAAAAATAGTGTCCATATCGTCCAGCGATAAAGAATTTGTAAAAGATCATCCATAAATATATTATATACTGACCAAATCATAAAGTCAAGCATTATTTAAGGCCACTCCAAAATGGCCTTTTTTATTTAAAGGGAGAGTAAAATGGCCGATGTAACCAAAGGACCAATAGGAAAAGAAGACTTTCAGATCCAATATGATACCGAGACACCCGCAACCTATGAAAGAGTTTCCTCGGTAGGCGGAGTTGGAACTTTCACTAAATTCCCAGACATTTGGACCTATAAGGGAGTGATAAGGCCAGGTGATATTGTCGCAAAGGGTCCCTGGTATGATGTCAGGGCATATGCCTCGATTGATGCCGCAGTAACGGCTATTGGAAGTACGACCGCAGTCCTCTTTGTGCCAAATTCCCAAACCCTTACCGCCAACCTTACGATCCCATCAACAATGACGCTTGCGATAGCAAAAGGTGGAATGCTCGTTAAGGCTTCTACCTATACAGTAACTATCAACGGTCATCTTGATGCTGGTCTTTATCAGATTTTCTCTGGCTTTGATGCTGGGAATGTAACTGGTTTGAAAGAGGCAAGACCGGAGTGGTGGGGGACCGATGGTGTAGCAATAGAGAGCGCAATAAAGGCCGTAAGCTCCAATGGGGATGTATTGCTTTCCCAGGGAACCTATATTGCTACTGTTGCAATAGCTGTCAACAAATGTGTAAAAATCAGAGGTGCGGGCCGATGGGCGACCTTTGTAGAAATCAATTCTACAACCGAACATCTATTCAATGTCAGTGCAGACAGGGTTACATTCAGCGATCTTACGGTACGGGTAAAGAGTACAATTAGCGGAAGGGCGAATACTGTAGCTCTCATATATGCCTATTCAGCCACGAATATCCAGAATTTAGTAATTGAAGATTGCTTCATTATTGGAACTGGCAATTCCACAGTCCAGGGTTCTGGTGTCAAAATTGATGCTGGTGTGTCCTATCATATCCGTGGTTGTGCTTTTACCAACAACCTAATCGGTATTTGGATAAAGAACTCCGTAGATGCAGACATAGGGGATGGTATAATCGGGCCTCACAATGTTTTCGATTTATCTGCATATCAGGCATCTACTTATTGTATTTATCACGAGTCTTCGGGTGGTTTAAAGGTTATTGGCAATAAATTCTTAAATCACCAGTATCAATATGCCCTTGCTAGTACTGCTGGTACTGCCACCTCCATTTTAATCATCGTTGGAAATTCATTCGATGGTGTTCAGGGTAGCTCTATCCGTATTGGCGGCACTGGGGAATACAACGGATTTGTGATTTCTGGGAATCATATAATAAGTGAAGGCGATAGAGCAATAGAAATATTGGCCGCTCATGATGAAGGGGTTATTACTGGCAATTTCATAAGGGGAGACGTAACAAAGACATTAGGTATTAAGATTGATGATGCTACAGACTGGGTTATCTCTGGCAATAATATCCGTACATGCCTAAATGGAATTTACCTCACAAATGCTGCTGCAGTTGCAAGAATCACGATAGGCTCTAATCATTTCAATTCTAATTCCGCAGACCTTACAGATGCCGGGAATAAGGCAACCCTAAGTCTTGGGGGAATAGTACCAGCGAGTAAGCAAACCTATGCGGCTAGTAACGTAACAACGGATAGGACATATGATGCCGATACTGTGGCGGTTGCTGAATTGGCAGACGTGGTTGGAACTTTAATAGCTGATCTAAGAAGCCTTGGGGTCTTATTATAAGGAGCTAGGAACGTGAAACTTATTCTACCCTTAATATGTGCAATGTTAATTGCTGGTTTAGAAGTATTTGCAATTTATAAAGGTATGAATGGGACAACTCTTTCCCTTTCCATAGCTGGTATAGCTGGTCTTGGGGGTTATGGAGTTCGTCAAGTCATCGAATCGGTAATAAAAAAGGAGGTGAAAAAATGAAAAGATTGGTGATATCCTTAATAGCTTTGTTACTTCTTTTATTTGCATCAATGGCAATTGCTGATGAGATAGAAGATCTCCACAAATATATTCTATACCCTACGGTAAGGATACGAGCAAGTTCAAGCTCGGTTGGGTCTGGTACAATCATTGCTTCAATAAAGATAGACGGGAAATATCAGACCTATGTTTTAACCAATCACCATGTTATTTCTGGAGCCATAGACATCAAAGAAGAGTGGGATTCAATGGCTAAGAAAATGGTTAAGAAGGAGAAACGTGCCACTATAGAAGTAGAAGTGTTTAAGTACCAGAATTTATCCGTATCCACTGGAACCTTACTCATCCTTGCAGATATTGTGGCCTGGAATGAATCTCAAGACCTTGCACTAATCAAGGTACGCTCAGACGAATATATTGTTTCAGCGAAATTACTTCCCAGTAATGAGGTAATCAATTTAAGAATATTTCAACCAGTTATTGTTTCAGGATGTGGAATGGGAAGACCCCCGTTCCCCACCTTTGGGCAAATTGCTTCACTCACAGATGAACTTGAAAATTTACCCTACTGGATGCTCAATGCTCCTGCGGTGTTTGGGAATAGCGGAGGAGGGGCCTTCCTGCGTGATTCAATGGAATACATTGGAATACCGAGTAGGATACCAGTTGCATTTCTTGGCTGGAGTCCTAACGCAGTCTATCACATGACTTATATTATCCCAATTTCAAGGATATACGAATGGTTGCTTGAAGTGGGATACACCAAGATACAGGATTAGGCAATAGGGGGTTATATGGATGAAGCGGACCCTAATCGAACTGATTGCAACCGTAAGAGAAAAGACTGTAAGCGCTCAGGCGGCCATCCAACTTGTCAAGAGGAAGAAATATACCGAGGTTCAGGCATTAGTAAACATCGGCCTCAAATTAAACGAAATACAGGAAGCGTTGAAGGAAGCAGAGAAGGCAATCAGGGATACGGAGACAAAATCAAGGGAAGATGACCCTTGGGTAGAAGACTTCATGGAATAGGAGGAAGCAATGAAAAAGAAGATAGCATTTTTAGCCCTACTGTTAAGTCTACCTTTTATCTTTGGGATGGGGCCGAAGGTTGACAAACATCGAGCGGTCTGGGATGCAAATAGCGAATCAGATTTAGCTGGGTACTATCTCTACTGGCGTACCCCATCAGGGGCATTCTCTGACACCAACAGGGTACAGATTCCAGGGACTCCTACGTCCCCAGAGTTTGATTTATCCACCCTTAATCTGTCGGTAGGTACATACTTCATTGCAGTGACAGCCTACGATATGGCAGACAACGAAAGCGGGCCGAGTAATGAAGCCCCTTTCGACAACACCGTACCCGCCAACCCTTCCGGTACGGCTGTGGTACGGTAGACAATGAGGTGATTAAATTAAAGTGGCAATCAAAAGAGAGATCAAGGATGAACACGATCTTACCTACGTTGTAGCACACGCCATACAGTATCATGGTTTAGCGGGGGATCTTAGGACCGCAGATGGTATGACTGAGACAGCGAAGGATGTCGTAGCTATATGTAAAAAATATTATGAAGGAAAGGAGGTGAGAAGAAGTGAGTAGCAAATTCAAATCACGAAAATTTTGGATGGCTGTAGTATCGGGGTTGCTTGTGATTGCCAATGATGGGCTTGAGTTGGGTTTACCCAGTGAGACTGTCATAGCCTTTGCTGCAATCGTGATAGGATGGGTTTTTGCAGAGGCTTACGTTGATGGTAAGCAAAACGGGAAGTAAAATATTTAAGGAGGTAATTATGCGAAAGGCAAAGTATTTAGTCCCGATTATTTTGGTGGCCTTCCTGCTTGCGGG
>Ga0180007_10005614_pt1 | contig 12588 bp, 8 predicted proteins | sample MM_PC_MetaG_FD_121122 | JGI IMG/M metagenome (GOLD analysis project Ga0180007, IMG submission 121122) | Groundwater microbial communities from the Aspo Hard Rock Laboratory (HRL) deep subsurface site, Sweden - MM_PC_MetaG | ecosystem: Environmental > Aquatic > Deep subsurface > Groundwater... | reverse complement strand
TGTGAAGGAATTGAAATCGGAAATGTTGAGATTAGATTTGAGTGAATGTATTTGTGGCGAAGAATTGATAGAGCGATTGGGTGCTGTTTTTAGAGCGATTTCGAAAATGGTGGTTTTCCCATATGAGTATTTTAAAAATGCTGAGGAGGAGCTTAAAAAGCATTTTGGAGTTGGTTCTTTGACTGGTTTTGGATTGGAGGGGAAGGATTTGGCCGTTTTGGCTTGTGGGGTTCTGCTTGAATATTTAAGGGAGACTCAAAAATCTGACATGGCTCATATTAAAGGGATTGCCAATTATGAGCTGACTGATTTTATGCCCCTGGATGAATCTTTGATTCGCAATCTTGAGCTTTTTTATACGGCGAGGGAAGCTAAAAAAGAAGGCAGTTTAATTTGGGTTCTGGATCAGACTGTGAGTAGCATGGGTGGGCGAAAGCTTAGAAATTGGCTTATTCATCCACTTGTTAACAAGGAACAGATTGAGGATAGGTGGAATAAGTTGGCTGTTTTTACTAAAGATACAGCGGGTTTGAATTCTTTTAGGGAGGTGTTGGCTAATGTTTATGATTTGGAAAGGTTGATAAGCAAACTTTCCGTGGGATCTGGAAATGCGAGAGATTTGAAAGCAGTGCAAAAAACTTTGGAACAGTTGCCTAAAATTAAGGCGTCTATTTCCGGCAAGGTTGAGTTGGAGGAACTAAAAACTGAGCTGAAGGAGCTTGGGGAGCTTAGGGCCTTGATTGAGAAGGCGATAATGGATGAGGCCCCTTTGAGCGTGAGGGATGGAGGAATGATTGCCGATGGCTATGATTCTCGGTTGGATGAGTTGAGAGTGATTATGCGTGATGGGAAATCTTTTATTAGAGATCTGCAGGAGAGGGAGGTTAAGCGGACGGGGGTGAGTTCTTTGAAGGTAAAATTTAATAAGGTGTTTGGATATTATATTGAAATGAGTAAGTCAAATCTGGGAGCTGTGCCGGAAGATTATATCCGTAAACAGACTTTAGTTAATGCGGAGAGGTTTATTACGCCGGAGCTGAAAGAATATGAGGAGAAAGTGCTTAGTGCTGAAGATAAGGTAAAAGAATTGGAATATGAGCTTTTTTATTCTGTAAAGATGGAAGTTTTGAAAGAAATTGTGGCTTTGCAGAAGATCGCTAAGGCAATTGCAGAATTGGATGTTTTGAGTTGTTTTGCTTATCTTGCTTTGAAAAATAATTATGTGAGGCCGGAAATTTGTGAAGATTTTGAGATTGTAGAAGGAAGACATCCGGTTATTGAGAAGCTTAGTTTTTCAGGAGATTTTGTGCCGAATGACTGCATGATGAATGATGACTCTAATTTCCTGTTGATCACCGGACCTAATATGGGAGGGAAATCGACCTATCTGAGGCAAGTGGCTTTAATATCTTTAATGGCTCAAATCGGTTCTTTTGTTCCGGCAAAGCGTGCTCGAATTTCTGTTGTAGATCGGATTTTTACAAGGGTGGGAGCTAGTGATAATTTAAGTAAGGGTGAGAGTACTTTTATGGTGGAGATGCAGGAGGCGGCTTATATTCTTAATCAAGCTACTAGTAAAAGTTTGGTAATTTTGGATGAAATTGGTCGAGGAACTTCTACTTATGATGGGGTGAGTATTGCCTGGGCGATAACGGAGTTTATTCATGATAATATTTCCTCAAAAACTTTGTTTGCCACTCATTATCATGAGCTCATTGAGCTTGCGGATAAATTGCCGAGAGCAAAGAATCTGAGTGTAAGTGTGCGGGAAAATGAAAAGGAGGGAGTTGTTTTTCTTTATAAAATCGCAGAGGGAGGGGTGGATAAGAGTTATGGTATTGAGGTGGCAAAGCTGGCAGGATTGCCGGTGGATGTGATTGGCAGGGCCCGGGGTGTGCTGGATCAATTGGAAAACAAAAAAATCGCAAAGAGTAAAGTGAGTGCGGGGCAAATTGGAATGTTTGAAGAAAAAAGTGCGGATGATAGGGGGCACAAAAAAATTGTGGATGAATTAAAGGGGCTTGATCTAAATAATCTGACTCCTCTGCAGGCTATGAGTAAGTTACAGGAAATTAAAGATAAATCTGATGGGAAGAGGTAGTTGCCTTTGTTTTTATTTTATGTTATAATATTGTCGTAAAATAAAAATAAAACCACTTCTCATGAATGAAGCTCTTCCTACTAAACAAGCCAGTCCAAAACCTTACGCTGAAGCTCTCAAGTCAAGTAAAGGCAAAATGGACCAGACAACCATTAAAAGGGCTGTTGCTTTCCTTGATGATGAACTTAAAAATGTTCCGCGTTTGCGTAAAAAGATGGACTTGAATACTCTTACTGCTCAGGCTTTGCTTGCACAGGCTGGTTTTGATCCCGGGGATCTTGATGACAGGTGGGGGAAAAATACAAAAGAGGCTTTGAAGGACTTTCAAGAAGCTAATGGTCTTGATAATGACGGTGTTTTTGGAAAACAAACTTTAGAGAAATTTAAGGAATTGTTTGGGATGGAGCATGAAAAACCTGCTAAAAGAGTCCGCAAGATTCGTAAGTTAAAGAAACGCAGACAAAAACAATCTGCCGAAACCGTGAAAGAACTAAATAACGAAATTTGGGGAGTTCAGGTTCCAGAGGGGCAGAAGATTTATACCAGAGAAGATGCCGAGAAAAGCTGGGGGAGTGATAAAAAAACCCGAGGTACTCATGTTCCGGGAGGACAGAGGTTTTATACCGATGACTATATCAAAGAACGTCGTAAAAACCCTTAGACTTTTAGATCAGATACTCTATAATTAAGTTCCTGTATAAGGAATTTAATTATGTCTATAATAAAAATTCTTCCGGAAAAGCTGGTTAACCAGATTGCTGCCGGTGAGGTGATTGAAAGACCGGCTAGTGTTGTTAAGGAATTAGTTGAAAATAGTTTGGATGCCGGCGCAACTAATGTGACTGTGGAAATTGAGGAATCCGGAAAGTCTTTAATAAAAATTACGGATAATGGAAAAGGGATGACGCGGGAAGATTTGCAAACGGCGGTTTTGAGACATGCTACGAGCAAAATTGGTGAGGAAGCGGATTTGTGGAAGATAAAAACTATGGGGTTTCGGGGGGAGGCTTTGGCCAGTATTTCTTCGGTTTCGCGGATTAGTATTAAGAGTAAAATTGAGGAGGCGGGAAATGGATATGAACTGAATTGTGAAGGTGGCGAGATTTTGAATTTGCAGGAAGTGGGGATGAGTACGGGGACACAAATTGAAGTTCGGGAACTTTTTTTCAATACTCCAGCGCGCCGAAAATATCTAAAAAAAGATTCTACAGAGCTGGGCTATATTACTTCCCTACTAAATGCTATGGCTTTGGCTAATCCAAATATCAGTTTTAAGCTTATGCATAATGGCAAGGTTGCTAGTGATTTAATGAAGAGTTCGGATTTGGGTGGGCGAATTAGTGAAGTTTTTGGGACGGCTACTTTTGAAGCGATGGTTCCTGTTTTCTACGGGGGAAGTGATTTTAAGATTGATGGATTTATTGGGAAACCGGCGATTTCCAGAGCGTCGACTAAACATCAGTATTTTTTTGTGAACGGGCGGCCGATTCAGCATTTTGTGATGGCGAATAGTATTCGTCAGGCCTATCACTCAATGCTGATGGAAGGGAAAAAACCGGTGTTTGTTATAAATATAAAAATTGATCCGGCTTTAATTGATGTGAATGTGCATCCGCGGAAGGTTGAGATTCGCTTTGAGGATGAGCAGTCGATGATCCGCACTATGTATAGTTGCGTGAAGGCGGCTTTGAATAAGCAGGATTTAACTCCGAAAGCGATTACGGAATCTTCCCGATATATGAGTGATAGTTTTCCAAAGCGGGAGGATGTGGGTGTGCCGCGGTTTAATTTTGGGAGTGGTGGAGCTCCAAGTGTAAGGCCGGCACAGGCCATTGATTTTTCTCGTAAATTTATGAAAGAACGGGAGACTGGAGAACTTGAGCGGGAACCGGCTATGAAGGCGATTGCTCAGGTGGCAAATTCTTATATTGTGGCCAAGGGGGATGATGGATTAGTGCTGATTGATCAGCATGCCGGGCATGAGAGGGTGAGATATGAAGAGTTGATGAATCAGTTTGGGAATCAGGAGAAGAAGGTTCAGCCTTTGCTTGTGCCTTTGCAGATTGAGTTTAGCTCCGATGAGGTTGCGCTGGTTCAGGATCAGATGGAAATTTTTAAGGAATTGGGATTTGAAATTGATCATTTTGGAGGCAATACTTTTAATGTAAATGCTGTGCCGGTTTTTTTGGCGAAGGAGGATATTGAAGGTGTTGTTAAAGGGGTGTTGGATGATATTGAGGCTCAGAAAACTCCGACTAAGTTTCAAGGAAAAAGTGAGGAGATTATTCATTATATGTCCTGCCGAAGTGCGATTAAGTTTGGGCAAAAGCTGGATCTTAGCGAAATGCAGGCTTTGATTGATCAGATGGAAAAACTGGAAAGACCATACACTTGTCCTCACGGGCGGCCAACGATGGTGAATTTGAGTTTGGGTGAGCTTGAGAAGATGTTTGGGAGGAAATGAGAGATCGTGAGATTTTTTACTAGCTAAGTTTTGTTCATTGACTTTTTTGGCTTATTCATCCATGATGTTACTATTATTTAACCATTTTTGTATGAAAAAATTAACACTATTGTTGGTTCTAGTTTTAAGTCTTAGTGCCTGTAGTATCACTGTGAATGTAGATGCTGATGACAAATCTACAGAGGAAGTTAGTTACAATGATCTTGAGATTTTGAGTTCTGCAACCGAGGCTGAGCTTGAGGCGACTCTTTTTGTTGAGAAACAGGAATTGAAAGATGGAGATAGTTTTGTTGGTGTATGTGCGCCGGATGGTGTGGAGTGGCCGGAGTGGCAAGTTATCGAAAATCCTGAATCTAGAGAAATGCCGGCTTTGGGTGATGTTTGGGGGTTGCATGTAAAACTGCTTGATGCCAGAGATGCTTATCTTTGTAGGGCTGGTATCCAATTAGCTAACGATGAGGTAGTTAACCAAGGGGCTGTTGTGGATCTTGTCATGCCTCCAAGGCAATAATTTATTAATCATTTTTATTATGAAAAAATTAGTTTTGTTTTTAGTTCTTAGTTTGGGGATTTATGGTTGTGGAATTTCTATCGACTTGGGTGGTGAGGATGATCCTGTTGTTGAACCGGAGGTGTTGGATGTGACTGAGGATGTTGAGATTGCGGAGGAAGTGGTTGAAGAGGTTCCCGTCGAAGATGATGTTACCTATAATGGTCCAAACTTTATTACCATAAATTCTCCTCAAACTGATGATGTTATCCACGAGGAGCCGATTATTTTTACAGGTGTCGTTTCTCCGAATGTTACCAAACTTGAGATTAAGGCTGTTGGTGGGCCCGGAGGACTTGGAGGATCTGAAGGCTATACCGACAATTACATGTTGCAGGATTTTAAATATGGTGATGACAAGTTTTCTTATCGTGCCAGCCAAGACTTTCATAATTTGATGTATGGGACAAATAACTATACTTTTAAAGCCTATTACGAGGATGGATCTACAAAAACTTCGGTAGTATCAATTTTCTTTACCGATGGAACAGCCGAGATGGGGAAGCCTGTGGTTTATTTGTATCCTGAGGAAACTAGTGAAATCTTTGTAAATGTTGAGCCAGTCGATGGGATTTCTGTTTCTGATCCTGAGATTGGAAAAGGCTGGAGTGTTATTGCTACTCCGGATGGAGAGCTTTTGAATTTGGCGGATTATAAAGTTTATCCTTATCTTTTCTGGGAAGGTTTTGCCGGAGATTTTGTCACTCCTGAGGAAGGTTTTGTTGTTGAGAAAGATGCAGTTGCAAAGTTCTTTGATGAGAAACTTGGATATATGGGGCTTAATGCTCGGGAGATCGCGGATTTTAAGGAATACTGGGTTGAGAGGTTGAGTGATGATAATTATTACTTTATCACTTTTATGCCTCAGGATGATTTTGAAAAATATGCACCACTAACTGTTAAACCTGAACCGGATACTGTGATTCGAGTTTTCTTTGATTACAAGGGGCTGGATGAAAAGGTAGAAGTAAAGGAGCAAAAACTTGAGCAGAGAATGCGTGAAGGATTTACCGTTATTGAGTGGGGAGGTAGACTTTACTAATCATTATGAAACTATCGCGCTTTCTTTGGGGATTGCCATTTGTTTTGGTTTTGTTGATTTTTTGGCTGAGTTCTTTGGGAGGGCAGATTGAGATTGAGAGTCTTTATCCCGGAGATGTGCGGATGTGGGATAGGCTGATGAATGCTGAGGGGAATTTTGAATTTGAGTCTGAGCCGCAGGGAGTTATTCTCCCCCATCATTTGGCAGTTGGAGAGGATCTTGCGAGGTTTTATCGAGGGCTAGCTAAGGTGAAAGATAGTGAGCGAATTTTTATTTTGGGGCCGGATCATTACGAAGCTGGAGCAATGACGATTTCCAGTTGTGGGGATTGTGTTTATAAGACTGTTTATGGGGAGGTGGAAGTGGAGGCCCCTGATCTTGATTTTGTTGGAATTGAGGGTGATATTTTTGCGAAGGAGCATGGGATTTTTGCGCATACACCTTTTATCAAATACTTTTTCCCGGAGGCAGTGATTGTGCCTTTAATCATTAGGTCTGATGTGCGGGAGGAAGATATGGAGAAGTTGCGCGAGTGGTTGAATGAGAATTTGCGGAAGGATGATCTGCTTTTGGCCAGCATAGATTTTTCTCATTATAAACCTGTGGAGGAGGCGAATGTGGATGATCAGTTTAGTTTTGAAGCTATTGTGGGGTTTGATTTAGAGATGGTAGCGGTGGCGGCAATGGATAGCCCGGCGAGTGTGAGTGTGATTTTGGAGATTATGCAGGAGCGGGGCTATACGAAGGCTGTGCGCTTGGCGCATACAAATACTCAGGACTTTTATAAAGCGAGGTTGGAGGAGACTACGAGCCATCAGTTTTTTGCGTTTTATCTACCATGAACACTAGAGAAATCGCGATCATACACGAGGTTTTTTGCGTAGATTATTTGGCCGTCTTCTTTGACTGTGGCATCCTGTGGGTAGGCGGCGTAGGTGTAGAGTTCGGGGTCGAGGGTTACCAGTTTTGTGAAGATGGATCCGGGACTGCCGGGCTGTTTTTCCACTCGTAGTTTGTAGGTACCGGCGGGGTCGAGGTCGAGAGTGTAAGGGAGCTTGTATTTTATTTTTAGCTCGGCGCTTTCGCCGGCATTGATTTCCATGACTGCGAAGAAAAATGGCATTTTTAAATCTTTGTCGTAAATCATTTCCACATCACCGCCTGAATTTTCCAGGAGAACGGAACCTTCAGGCACATAGATTTTAAGTAAGTTCTTGTTGCGTCCACGGCCAAGGATGTCGACGATTTGGTCGGGCATTGTGGTGATTCCATAGGAGGCTAAAATGCGCTTCCATTCGTAGTAGATGTCGTCTGTCCAGAGGTGGGAGTGCTTGATGGTAAGCTCGTCGGTGAGGCCTCCGTATTTATCGATGTGAGTTTGGTGGGTGATTTTTTCTTCGGTGAATTTATCAGATTTTGTGCCGCCGATGGATATGTTTATCACACTTAAGTAGTCTTCTTTTTTTCCCGGTGGATGGATGCGGCCGCTGAGGGCGGATTGATCAAAAAGTTCCTGTATTTCCGGATCACTAGAGTAAAACATTAGATGTTTCTGCTGGATGGCCAGATAGATTTTGCTTAAAACTTTAGCGATATATTTTTCCTGCATTATTTCCTCTTTGAAAGCGGGGATGAAAACTTTGAGGATGTGCTTGGGATCTTCTGCGCCCCAAATCTTTCCTTCGATAATGAAACTTAAAAGTAATTCGTAGTTTTCGGCTGTGAGTTTGCCAAAATCTCCTACCTGAATAGGGCCGGTTATTCCCAAAAGAGTTTTTAAAAGGCCTTGATTCATGCCGATAACAGTTTCTACTGTGGGGCCACCTTCTTTTTCCAGAAACCATTTTGCCTTGGCGGCGGACACGGAGAAATCGGGAGAATAATTGCTATCACGGAAACGCCAATTATTAGTGAGCATCTTCAACTCTTGAGGTGGTTCAACAAATTCGCCAAAGCTTCCGTCAATATCGTAAACATCGTGAACTTCTAAATTGGCAATGTAGCCTTCATTCACATCCACAATTGCATAACTGCCAATAAAGCCTCCGGTTGGCCTAAGCTCGCTGTTGTTTTGTAAAAGAATCAGATAGCGGTGGGGGTAGCGGTCTCCTAAAAGTTTTAGGATTGCCGGAAAGTGCTTAGAAATTGAATTGAGAATTTCGGAGATGTCTTCGATATTGGTTTTTGCAAAAATAACGCGCTCTCTAATTTCTACGGGGAGGGATTCTTCGTTTATTTTTGAAAGTTTTTTGGCGGCTTCGCTTATTTCGGCAATGGCAAGATCGGTTTGTGCAAGGCCTTCTTTTAAGGTGTCCGTGATTGATGGAGCCTCACTTCCCTCCTGATTTTTTGAGACAAAATAAATAGGGATGTTATTGAAGGATTCCATGGCCTCAATAAAGTATCCACCGGCAACTGCAAAGTGTTTTCCGCTTTCAAGCAAGGCGTTTATGGCATAGGTTGCGGATTCGTTGTGGGCATAGAAAGTTTTGTCAGTACTGATAAACCAAAGGCTATCTTCGGCACCGGAAAAACTTATAAGAGCTTTGTTGAAAATTTCAAAAGCTTGTTTGAACTGAGTTTTTGTGGCCGATTTTCCTGCGTCAATAAGATGACTGTATCCTTCAAAAGCCTGATCTTTTACATCCTGCTCAATTCTTTTGGCTTTACCGTAAATGGCGGCGATGTTTATCAGGAAGATGATAAGTAGGCCAAGCGTTGCTAGTTTTAGGATATTGCCAAGATATTTTGGTGGAGAGCTTTTTTCCCCTTTCACATATAAATATTTTTGAGGCTTTTTGGGGGTGATATCGACAATTTGTGTCGGACCGGCTTCTCTTTTAAAAAGCAAAAAATGGCGAGGTTTGATTGATTGAGCCGGTTTTTTTTCTCCTCGCAAATTAATCGGCTTCTTTCTTTCACTTTTTTTAATATCCCTAAAAATTTTCGCCATTTGTTATTTGATAGTCAAATAATTGACCGTAGCGATCCCATCATTGAAATAGTTTTTGCCGGAACTAACTGAGGATATTATCTCTAAAATTTGGGGTCCATTCCCTCCTTCAAAAAGCATTGGAAGCAGGCTATCTATACTGTAATAGGCTATGGAGTCGCTATAAGTTAAGAGCGGATCAATCAGCTTTTTGAAATGTTCAGATTTATTGAGGCTAATATTTTTTGATTTTGTTGTATCAATTATATTTTTTAGAGTTTCTAAATTACCGGAAACGACCGCAACATTTTCTAGAAAGGCATAGTATAATCCCCAATTCCTTTCACCTATTTTCATTGCGGATATTTGAATATTTTCGTAGCTAAGTGTTTCACGCTTTATTTCTTCGGGAATGGCAATAATTTCTCTGGATTTGGTGCCGTCTTTTAGAATGTGCTCAACGATTTGGGGTTCAAAAAGTCCACCAACTTCTGAAAAAGTGTCGGCAATTTTGGCTAACGCCACTGAATCCTCTTTGGGTTTCTCCAGCTGAATCAGCATGGTGTAAACATCTTTACCCTGTACTTCGCTGATTGCGAATCCGTATTCGTTGGCGAAGAAAGGTAAAAGATCGGTCTGGAAATTTAAGTTTTCACCAAAATATTTTTGAATGTAGTTTTGAATAATACTGTCGTAAAGCAATACGCTATCGCCCTCACCATTGGAAAGAATATCAATAAATTTCTTAATTTGGTTTTCCAGATTTTGTCCTCCAAAATAGGCTTTTGCGTCCTGGGGGATGTAGTCTGTGAGGTAGCCTTTGTATTTACTTTTGTTACTTATGTACTCCTGGGCATCGAGGTTATTGCGGTTCAGGTTAGTAAAGTTTTGCATAATGAATTTGTCTTCGCCGGCAATGAGAGAAACTCCTTCAGATTTAAAAATACTTGTGAATGGAGCAATTATTTCGTAGGAAAGACCTTTTTCACTTAGGTATGGGAAGAGTTGAAGGAAGGAATTGTCGATTTTTTGAAAATCCATGTAAGCAAATGCAACTTTGTTCAGTGGCATATTGTTGTTGATGCGGCGATAGTCTGATGAAGAGTAGAGTTTGTCGAATTTTTGGGCATCTATGATTTCGTATATGGCCTGCTCTTTTTCAGATAAGAGAAGAAAATCGTTGATGAAGGTTGCGTAGTTGCCTTTGACTCCTTGATAAATCTCGTAGCCTTCGTAATTGTTTATTTGTCCTTCAAGGGAATCTTCGGCCAGTTCTTTATTAGTAATTTCGGCAAAATATAGTTTATTGATAGCATTGTTTTCTTTGCTCGATTTTACATATGCAAGCCCCACAGATCTTCCCAGCCAATTTTTTAAGTCATTTTCCATTTCTAAACCAAAATTTTGAAAGATGAAATTTTCTAAGCCTTCAGCAGAGTATTCCAAATGATTTTCCATTAACTTTTTGGATTTGATAACTTGGGCATGATTTGGATCTGTATTTATTTCAAGTGAGAGAACTGTTGTTTCGACAGGTAAAATTTTGGCTATGGGGCTGGCTTTTAAGGCTTTAACAAATAGCAAATAACCGACTGAAGATAGGATTGTCACCATAATCAAAACCAATACGCTTCCGAAGATGGTTTGTTTGCTTATTCGTTTTTTTGGTGATTGCTCTTTTTTGGGCTTTGAGGGCTTGTGTTTTTTTGATGTGTTTTTCTTTTTTTCGGCTTCTTTTTTTGCTTCTTTCTTTAATTCTTTCTTGGATTTCTTGCGTATAGATTTATCTTTTTCCTCTTTTTGCTTTTCTTTTACAAGCTCACGAATGACTTTTTTTGCTTTAGACTTTTTTCCCATAAGACATTTTTTTAATTTGAGTGTTAGTATATTCTCACAAATTGCCCTTTAGTTAAAGATTTTTTTGTTGACCTAAACAAGATTTTGCCCTTAGAATTAGCCCAGATTTTAATCGCCTTTATATATGCTCCCAAATGAGTTGCGCCGCAGGTTTATTGATTTTTTCGTTAATAAGCATGAACACATGGAAATTAAGGGATCTTCGCTCGTTCCGGAGAATGATCCCACCGTACTTTTTACGACTGCGGGCATGCACCCGCTTGTGCCTTTTTTGATGGGCGAAACTCACCCTTCGGGTACTCGACTTGTGGATGTGCAAAAATGTATTAGGACAGATGATATTGAGGAGGTTGGGGATGAGTGTCATCTTACTTTGTTTGAGATGCTGGGGAATTGGTCACTGGGTGATTATTTTAAGAAGGAGGCAATTGAGATGAGTTATGAATTTATGACTACCAGCCTTGCTGATGGTGGGCTTGGGCTGGCCAAGGATCGTTTGGCTGTGAGCTGTTTTGAGGGGGATAAAGATTGTCCCAGAGATGATGAATCTGCGGAGGTTTGGAGGAAATTGGGTTTTGTGGATGAGCGGATTGCGTTTTTGGGGAAGGAAGATAATTGGTGGGGACCTGCCGGACAAACCGGGCCTTGCGGGCCGGATACTGAGATGTTTTATTGGACAGGCGAGGGTGATGCTCCTGAGGAATTTGACCCAAATGATTCTCGCTGGGTGGAGATTTGGAACGATGTTTTCATGCAATATAATAAGAAGGCTGAGGGGACTTACGAGGAATTGAGCCAGAAGAATGTGGACACGGGGATGGGATTTGAGAGGGTGCTAGGTGTCTTGGAGGGCAAGAGCAATCCTTTTGAGACTGAGCTTTTTAGGGAAGTGATTGAGGAGATTCGGCTACTTGGGGGTTACGAGGAAAATGATGTTACTCGGGAATCTGAGCGAATTATTGCTGATCATTTGAGGGCCGCCACTTTTATTATGGGAGATGTGTCTGCGATTACTCCATCGAATACAGATCAGGGATATATTTTGAGAAGATTGATCCGCAGGGCTGTGAGGCATGGAATGAAGCTGGGGATTGAGGGTGATTTTGCGCGGAAGATTGCCGGAATTGTGGTTAAAAACTATGGAGATTTTTATGGAGAATTGCTGGAAAATAAGGAGCGAATTTTTGAAGAGATGGCGCGTGAGGAGGAAAATTTTAAGAAAACATTGGATAAGGGGATGGGAATTTTGGCCCGAGAAATGGATAGACTTGGTGAGGTGGAAAAATCACCAAAACAATTTAAGGAAGATTTCTTTTTTGAAATGTTTGCAACTTATGGTTTTCCAGTGGAGCTAACTATTGAGGCTTTGCAGGAGGCTGGTTGGGTTGATGGTCAGGAAGATGTTGATTATGTGATGGCGAAGTTTAAGGAGAATTTTGAGAGACACCAGAAACTTTCCAAGTCTGGAGCGGAAAAGAAGTTTGCTGGTGGGCTTGCGGATAATAGTGAGGAGGTTGCCAAATTGCATACTGCGACACACTTATTGCATCAGGCTTTGCGGCATGTTTTGGGTGATCATGTGGAACAGAAAGGTTCGAATATTACAGCTGAGAGATTGCGTTTCGATTTTACTCATGGCGCG
>Ga0180007_10005613_pt1 | contig 12589 bp, 13 predicted proteins | sample MM_PC_MetaG_FD_121122 | JGI IMG/M metagenome (GOLD analysis project Ga0180007, IMG submission 121122) | Groundwater microbial communities from the Aspo Hard Rock Laboratory (HRL) deep subsurface site, Sweden - MM_PC_MetaG | ecosystem: Environmental > Aquatic > Deep subsurface > Groundwater... | reverse complement strand
CATCAACCGCGCTTTCCGGTAAACTGGTAACACTGACATCTTCGCGCCCGACATCCGATACGATTACCGCGATTTCACAAACTACGAACTCATCAGGACAAGCCACCTTCAGCGTGAAGTCTTCGGCTGCCGGCGCCTCCATGATAACGGTTTTGGCCGACAGCGTGACGCTCGGAACGGCGAATGTAACATTCACCTCCGTTTCAACCCCGCCTGATACCGCGCCGTCCGCATCAACATCTCTCATCAGCGCATCGCCGTCGAGTGTGACCGCGGACAATGCTTCCCTCTCAACCATCACCGTAACCGTGAAGAACGCCGCATCAACCGCGCTTTCCGGTAAACTGGTAACACTGACATCTTCGCGCCCGACATCCGATACGATTACCGCGATTTCACAAACTACGAACTCATCAGGACAAGCTACGTTCAGCGTGAAATCTAACACAGCAGGTTCCTCGACATTCACGTCGTCAGCAGACGGCATAACGCTGGCATCAGCCGTTGTTACATTTACAGCCGTTTCAACGCCGACGGTGACCACACCTTCCGCTTCATATACTTCTGTGAGCGCATCGCCGTCGAGCGTAGTTGCGGATAATGCTTCAACTGCAATGATTACGGTGACGGTTAAGAATAGTTCTGCTTCCGTCCTATCAGGAAAAAGCGTTTCTTTGTCTTCCTCGCGCCCGGCATTTGATACGATTTCTGCCGTCGCTCCCACAACGAATAGTTTTGGTCAGGCAATATTCAACGCGCGTTCTTCGGTTGCAGGGACTTCTTCCTTTATCGCAACGGTTGACGGAATGATGATGGGATATGCCAGCGTTTACTTTTCTGCGCCAACAGTTACGCCGCCGCCGGTTCCGACGGACACGGTTGTTTCCGCTTCAAAATCACTTGTCATTGCCGCGCCTAAAAAAGTACGCGCCGACGGTATACGCACCGGAAAAGTCGTAGTGGTTGCGAGAAATGCGTCAGGGCAGGTGTTGAGCGGAAAAACGGTTACGCTCGGCTCGTCTTTCAGCAGCGTTTCCATGAACCAAACGCAGGCGGTGACGAATGCATATGGTATTGCGAAGTTTGTTGTATATTCGGGAACGCCGGGTCTCGCGCAATTTACCGCAACCGCAGACGGTGCCGTTCTGGATAAAAAACCATCCATCACATTTATCTCCACGCCGACTACGGCCTGCAGTTATCCTGTCGTACCGGTTGGGTCCTTGGTGAAACTTCCTGATGACAGCAACCCTGCCACGCAAGAAGACACGGCCGTATATTTTTACGGCAAAGATTGCAAGCGCCATGCTTTTCCGAATTCAAAAATGTATTTTACCTGGTACCAGAATTTTAACGATGTGATTACAGTGGCGCCGGAAGTATTGGCGAGCATGCCGCTTGGTAGCAATGTCCGTTACAGGCCTGCAATAAAAATGGTGAAATTCACCACGGTCAGCAAAGTCTATGCCATTGGCTTGAACGGCGAATTGCGCTGGGTTAAATCTGAGGCTGTCGCAACAGCGCTCTACGGTCCGCAGTGGAATAAGAACATTGACGATCTTTCAGACGCATTCTACACGAACTATACGTTCGGCTCCGATATAGAAGACGGAGCTGAGTTCCAGGTGGATGCAGAATCGGACAATGCGCAAACTATTGATGATGATTTATAGGTGGATAGAAAAAAGGTAAAGGTAGGCGGCAGGTAAGCGGAACGCGGCAGAGAGGAAAAAAGAAATTATCAAAAAAAGCCCGATCGGGCTTTTTTTGATAATTTGTTTCAATAGGGAATTTGACACCTTGACGTATTAGCCGTTTTTTTGTAGTCTCAAGCCATTAAATTGATAACTTCATAATCGGCCAATCGTCTGATTTTAAAAGGATCCGACGACTCTGACGAACCGTTGGAGCGTGTTATGAACAACACATGGAGTACGAATTGCTTTATATAATTCCCGCCACTTTTACTGATGAAGATGTCGGGCAGGTTGAGGCCAATGTCAAGGCCTTGCTGGAGAAAAGCGAGGCCGTGATCGGTGAAACAGAACGGTTGGGAAAATTCCGTTTCGCTTATCCGATAAAAAAGATCCGCCATGGACATTATATTTTGGTGATGTTTAAGGCGGAGCCGGGACAGGTCTGTAAAATCGACGAATCACTCCGTCTTGCCAATGATGTTTTGCGCCATTTGATTTTGCGCGCCGAAGAAGCTGGCGGAAAGAAGTTCAATCTCGTCCAATTTACGGAAGTTAATCTTGAAGCCAAGGACGAACAGCGCGGATTGCGGCGCGAACGGACCGGTAAAACAAAAGAGGACCAGCAGAAGAGCAGCGAGGAAATAAAATCCGGTGTGGCCGTGCTCGAGCAAAAGGCCGATGAGGAAAACGGTGAAGAAAAGGTTGAGGAAGAAGCTCCGGCGGTTATTTCTGATGAGGAGCTGGACAAAAAATTGGACGCAGTCTTGCGTGAAGAAGCCTAATTCTCTAATCATTAAATCGTTATGAACCTTAATCGAGCCATGGTTATCGGGAATCTGACGAGGGATCCCGAGCTGCGCACAACGGCGACCGGTCAAAATGTATGCAATTTTTCAGTCGCGACATCATCGCAGTGGACGGATGCGTCTGGTCAGCGACAGGAGCGCGCCGAATATCATAATATTGTCGCTTGGGGCAAGCTGGCTGAAATCTGTAACCAGTATTTAGGAAAGGGCCGCAAGGTTTATGTCGAGGGCAGATTGCAGACCAGAGAGTGGGAGGGTCAAGACGGATCCAAGCGCAATCGCACAGAGATTGTGGCTGAAAATATGATCATGTTGGATCGTGCACCGGGCGGCTCCCCGCCGGCCTCGAGGCCCATGGGAGAACCGACTGTTACGCCGGTAGCCGACCCCGTCCAGCCAAAAGTGGAGCATGGTTCCGGCGAAGATGAGATTCGTTTGGAGGACATCCCGTTTTAAAATAAACAAATCAGGACACGCGCTTTTTTGTCATTGCGAGCGTAGTCCGACGAAGCGCGGCAATCTAATGAAAGGAAATAATTTTTTCCGTTAGATTGCCACGTCGCCTGCCAGCTCCTCGCAATGACATCATTAAGTGAAATGGTCCGATAAATCTTAACATCTGATTCCGATCCCTTTCCGGCAAATCCGGAAATAGATAAAAAAGATATGCGTAAAAAAATAGATCGACAGTGCAATTTTTGTCAGTTCAGCGTTGAAGCAATAAATTATAAAGACACGAACACTTTGCGCCGGTACTTGTCTTCGTTCGGGAAGATCGTTCCGCGCAAGCGTTCGGGCGTGTGTGCGTGGCACCAGCGCAAACTCGCGCAGGCAATCAAGCGCGCAAGGTTCATGGGGCTGTTGCCGTACGTCGTTTGATCAAGATGCAAGGATGTCATCCTCCGCGAAAGCGGTGGATCTTCAAATTGGAATCTCATAAGGAAGATCCCCCGGTCAAGCCGTGGAATGACAAATGAAAGGTTATGAATCTTCAGAATCTTCTTTCTCGCTCTCAGATAATAAAATCGATCCGGCGATTTTTCGATGAGCGCGGGTATACGGAGATACATACGCCGCGGCTGGTCGGACTTCCCGGACAGGAGCCGCATTTGGAGCCGATGTGGACGACTGTAAAAGTGCTCAGTTCCGGAAACTGGGAACTGGGAACCGGGAACTGTGAACTTCCGGCCGCTTTGATCACCTCCCCCGAGTACGCAATGAAGCGTTTGCTCGCAGCCGGTATGGATAAGATCTACGACCTTGGGTCGTGCTTCCGCAACAACGAACCGTGGGACGGGACTCACGATCCGGAATTTTTGATGTTAGAGTGGTACCGGAAAAACCTGACAGCCGAAGCTTCAGCGAAGGCTGGCGCCGATCTCTTTTTGCTCATGGATGAGACGGAAGAGATGATTCGATTCGTCTGTCATTCCCGCGCAGGCGGGAATCCAGAATGGGCACAAGCTCCTTTCCGCCGGATTTCGGTTGAAGATGCGTGGCGGGAATATTTGGGCGTCGAGCTCACACCGCTTCTTGATGATTTGGAAGGCATGAAAAAGCTCGCGGTTTCACTCGGTCAAACAGTTGATGAATATGATTCTTGGGACGATCTCTATTTTAAAATTTTCCTAACCCACATCGAACCGAAAATCTGTCCATCTGACCCGAACCACGAACTACGAACCACGAACTACCAACCCACATTTTTATACCGCTATCCTGCTTCCATGGCCGCGCTAGCGCGCCGATCCGCGGATGATCCGCGTTATGCCGAGCGCGTCGAGCTATACGTCGGAGGTTTGGAACTCGCAAACGGGTTTGTGGAACTCGCGGACGCGGAAGAGCAGAGGAAGCGGTTCGAGGCGGAGCAAGCCCTTCGACAGAAGCTCGGCAAGAAAACTTGGCCGCTTGATGAGAAATTTCTCGCCGATCTCCCAATGATGGGCAATGCGGTGGGCGTGGCCTTCGGCGTGGACCGTCTCGCCATGCTCCTTACCGGCGCAAAGTCCATCAATGACGTCGTGTCGTTTTCAGCGAGAGAGAGGTTTGTTTCTAGAACCGAATAGCGAGGATCGGCTATTTCTAAAAAAAGTACATCTTTTGCTATAATTTCTTTCAAAGGAAAGAAAAAAGTCTATGAAGAAACTACGCTTCAATGTCGCCGTCACAATAGATGCGGTTGCGCTCGCTCACGGCTGTAATTCGTTTCATGATATCGAGCGCAACGAGCGCCATCGTGTATTCAGCGCGACGCGAGGCGGAAAGAAAGTCTTGATCAAAGCGACGGCTGTTCGCACAGAGATGGAAAATTTGCGCAACGAGGCGGAGGTTCATAAATTTTTGCGGAAGATAACTCCGCGTGGCGCGAACTTCACATTTCCGGAAACGGAAATTCTAGCCGATGATGAGGTGTGCTTGATTTGTATGCCTTTCGTGCATAAGGGATGGTATGCGCAAAAGAGCCCGTACCGTCTGCTGCGTCGCATTACCGATTGCGATCTGGAAGATATGTTTCAAGCCATCCTCTTTCTGCACCGGATCCGTCACGATCAGCTTCCGGCGGCTCTTCGCGGCAAGGGCCGGAAATATACCGCGAAGGATAGGTTCGAACAGCAAGAATCTTACTTTCGTCCGGCCATTGGGACGCTCGTCACACGCGCCGAGGTCAGTAAACTACAACGCCTGATGCGCGAGGTCGGATATAAGCGCCGTTTCGTACATCACGACATTTTGCCGCTCAATATGGCTCGATTGCCAGACGGAAAACTCCTCATTACGGATGCGGAATACGCGCGTTGGGAGATGAAATGGTACGACGTCGCGTATACGTATCTTCAGCTGCACTGTCTCTACGGTGATAACGTTCTGGCTCGTCTCTTCCTGCGTTACATAGTCCGACGGTTCAAAGAAGAACTACCGGATGAAGACATCGAGAAAGAGATTTTTTTCCCGCTCGGCTACTGGATCGCGGCAAGCATGTTCATTGCGATGAAAGATCCGAAACAACGCAAGCGTGTACGCAAGACATTCGAGCTGATTTTGAAGCGCGACCTGAACGTGTTGATTGGTGGCTGATGGACGAGAGTTGGTGACTCTCGTTTTTTTTGTTTTTATCTCCCGATTTTCCCCTCGACGGTTAAAAAGATAACCGCAAGCAAGCCAAGGCAAAGCCCAATTGTTTGGAGCATTGTCAGGCGTTCGCGAAAAATAATGATCCCGCTAAGCACGGTTACGATCGGGACAACGGCATAAAACAACGAATTGATAATCGTGTATTTTCCATAGCGCAGGGAAAAAGCGTAGAGCACGCCACCGGTTACATACATGGCCAGCATCAACGCCATCCAGCGGAATTGCTGCCTGTCCGCCCAATATTTGCCTAAAATGTTACCGATGATGCTTGAGAGCGCGCTGAAAAAAGTAAGAAGATATACCATACGGCATTCATTTTCTCACATCACAAGGCAGTTGACGAATCCGCATTATTGAAACATACTCACGCCATACTTATTAATTGAGCACTGAGAACTGAGAACTTTTCATACCTCTCTATGTCTTCTCCTAACGACATCAAAAAAGGCGTGGTCATCCTCCAGAACGGCGATCCGTGGGTGGTGACCGAGTTTCAGCATATCAATCCGGGCAAAGGAGCGGCGTTTGTACGCACGCGCATCAAAAATCTGAAAAGCGGAAAAACGCTGGAGCAAACATACAAGGTGTCGGAAACTATCACAATCGTTGAGGTTGAGTACCGCAACATGCAATATCTTTATCATGATGCGACCGGCTACAATTTTATGGACTCCGGAACGTACGAACAGTTTTCCATGTCGGATGAAGACGTCGGAGATCAGGGAAAGTACATTCGTGACGGTCTTGAAGTGACGCTCACAATGTACGAAGGCCGGCCCATCGCACTCCAGCTTCCTAAGAAGATGAACTTCAAAATCGTGGAAACAATGCCGGCCGTGAAAGGAGATACCGCAAGCGGCAATGTGACCAAAGAAGCGAAAACGGACGTAGGTTTCATAGTGAACGTTCCTATTTTTTTGAAAGAAGGGGAAGAAATCGTGGTGAACACGGATACGGGGGAGTATGTGGAACGGGCATAGATTTGCTGCCAACGTTTAAACTCGCAAACAATAATTATCAAAAAAAGCCCGATCGGGCTTTTTTTGATAATTTTATTCTCGTCTATTTTTTTCTTGTCCATTATGATTTTTTTATGGACTCACGCTGATGCTGTTTGATGCTTCCAATTTTCCGCCAACATCAGTGAAGGCGGTATAGGTTTGCGGTTCGGAGAATTGAACCGTAATCTCGCAAGAAGAAAATTCGCATAATGCAATAGCGCGGTCATCTTCTGTTGTGCCAACCACAATAGTTGACCAGCCGATTGTTTCTCCGGAAGGCGAATTAAGCTGCAAGACAGCTTGGTTGCTTGTCGGTTTTTCGACCAATGTCAAAATCGGAGCCGGAGGCGCGCCGCCTGATACGCTGATTGTTGCGGCCGCGGATTTATAGGTTTTGCCGTCAGCCGTGATTTGTGAAAATAATTGCGATGTGCGGTAAAACGGGCTGGATGCCGCACATGTCGCTTGGGTTCCACAGTCTTTCCAGAGGGTTACAATCGGCTGGCCGGGAATCGCTATCCAGATTTTATGGCCGGTGATTCCGCTGATCGCACTTGCATCGGACGAATAATTGGCGCGCGAACCAGTGGTAATGGAAGAAGGAGAAACCGTTATAGCCAGTAGCGTTGAAACTTCGGATACGCTGAGCGCAGCTTGCTGACCGTAAGGGGTTTCCAACTTTGTTCCGTTTTCATATTCGTCAATGGCATAAAATCGCATCTCCAAAGGCGCGCGGTCCACGAAATAAGTGAAGGTGCATTTTGAGCTATTGAGACAGGTCGCGAGTATGCTTGTGGACTGATCCGAATAGATATCGATTCTCGAAACTGGACGGTTGGAATCAATGACTTCTGCGGCAACTTTTATCATCTGGTTCAGCGTGGCTTGCGAAGTGCTGGCCAGCATCGTCATATAACCGTCATTCTCAAGTTGAGAAATCGGCTGGTCGGTTGATGTAGGCGGAATAAAATTTGCCGGACGAATATCATCCGCTATCATCATCAATGATATTTCATTGTTGCGGTTATAGTTTTCAGCCGAGTTGATACTTTCACCCATGGCATAGTTTATAAAAAACGTGTCAGGCAGGTCATTCACCTGCCGGTTCCAGTCTGATCCGAAAAGCGCGGCGGCGAGCGTTTCATTTGCGATCCAGCGCAAGACGCCATAGCGCGAGACAGCATAGACTTTGGGGTCGGTCGTGATTTTTACCAGCTTAACGCCCGGTTTATAAGTTACATTTCCGGCCAAAGCATAATTGGCAAGTTCCGCATCAGGCACGGTGGCGACGGTTTTGAAATCAGAATACCAGCTCTTAAAGACGCTTTCATTCGGGAAGGCGTAGCGTTTGCCGTCTTGGACATAATACACTGCCGGACTCGACTCGCTTTTAATCAGCGAATCATTTAATGTTGCGGCGCGGCCAGGTAAGGGAAGCGCGTAAAAAGATACGCAGACGAGCGTCAGAACGCTCTTAACCAATAAGGATGTATTTTTCATATCTGCCAATAATAGCCTTTTTGTCTTTTCAGCGCTAATCTTGGGAAACTGATATAATGTTGCCATATGATGAAAAAATTGTTTACAAACATAAATAATAAGGACAAGTCCCGCGCTCTTGAAGGCTTGATCGAGCACAGCACGCCTTCGTCGGATTTTTTTCTGTTGGTGGTTTTGTCGGTTTTGATGGCCACTTTCGGCCTGCTGACCGACGACACCGCAGTGCTGATCGGCAGTATGCTGATTGCGCCTTTGCTGTACCCCATTTTAAGTTTGTCCATGGGAATTATTATGTCGGATTTCAGTCTGGTCGGGCGTTCGTTTAACACTCTTTTGAAAACCATGATTTTAACCGTTGGTACGGCCGCCATAATCACCCTGTTTTTTACCCCCAATGGCGCAGAATATACACATGAAATCTTGGCGCGCACGCGGCCCTCGCTCATAGTCGCCGCCATCGGCGCCGTAGCCGGTTTTGCCGCGTCTTTTGCCATGGTCAAACCAAAGCTGAGTGAGACATTGCCGGGCGTGGCAATTTCCGTCGCGCTTATTCCTCCATTGGCCGTGGTAGGCATCGGCCTTGCCAGACTGGATGTCGCCACTGTTTTCAGCGCGCTATCGTTGTTCGGCGCAAATGCTTTAGGCGCGATTTTTACCAGCATGGTGGTTTTTTTGCTGATGAATTTTTACGTAAAGCGGGGCTTGGCGCAAAAAGTGGTGCATGATGAAGATGCTAAGCTGAAAGAAGAAGACGGTGCATAAAAATTTATTTTAGCCATCTTTAAAACCCTCCAAACGGAGGGTTTTAAAGATGGTGCTGGGGGAGGGACTCGAACCCTCAATGGATTGCTCCGCCAGGTCCTAAACCTGGTGCGTCTACCAATTTCGCCACCCCAGCATGTGCTTGCGCTTCTTATAATACATTTTATTCAATCTGTCACGGCGTGATGTTCGAGGCAGCGCGGTTCGTAGGTTATATCGGAATTGGATATTTCAACCGCAACCGTCGGTTCATGGCGCGAGACAGGCTGGCCGTCCTTGAGCCGCTGGGTGCGCGTGGCATTGTGCTCGCGGCACACGCTGCATACGGCGCGCGAACGTTTTACCACGGTTTCAGGAATTGACAATAAGGCTAATGCGGCCGGAAAAATGTCGCCGCGAAAGTCCGTGTCCAGTCCGGAGACGAGAATAATCTTGTTTTGCATTATCGCCGCATGAAGCAATGCCGCAGCTTCCGGCGGGAAAAATTGGAATTCATCCACGCCGATGACTCGGTACTGTTCGATGATGCTTTTGATGCCGTCAAGATTTTTTTCGTCTATGGTCAACCCCGAATAACTCAATCCTGAGCGCGATTGGATTTTTTCAGACCGCGTATCCGTGGTCGGACGGATGCAGACCGTGGGCACGCGCTGCGCCGCGTAGAGCTGGAGATGGCGGACGAGTTCAAGAGTTTTGCCGCAAGCCATTGGGCCTGTGAAGAAAGTCAGGGAGCCGAGCATATGCGAAAAATGATAACCAACCGGCAGGATATTGACAAAGTAGAAGAATTGTCGTAGAAAGGTATCGCGACGTTGTTTGATAATAAAGGAGTCCAAGTGCATTACCTCGCTCTCGGCGATTCGATTTCGATCGATCGATACACCGGCAAGAAGGGTGGCGGCGCTGCAAGTCAGCTCGCCAGTCGACTGCAAGTGAGGCGCTTCGACAACTGCGCCCGCGACGGGTGGGTAACCTTCAATGTGGCGCAGATACTGCCGAATGTAAGCGGAGACCCTGACGTCATTACGCTCACGATCGGCGGGAACGACCTGCTCATGACGGCGGTGAACCAAGACCCGCAACCGGATTCCGTTTCGGACTGGGTGGCGGTTGCGGCGCCCGTCCTCGAGCGCGTCCGTGTCATCCTCGACCAGCTAGTACGCTTCGAAGCGCAAATCATCGTCTGCACGGTCTATGATCCTACAGATGGCGAAGACGCGTATTTGGAAGACATGTATCTTCCGCCGAATGCCCGTTTTGGCCTAGCCGCTTTCAACAAGGGCGTTCGTCGTCTCGCGCGCGATTACGGCGCGCGCCTCTCCGATCTCGAAGAGCTGTTCCTTGGGCACGGATTTTGGTCGAGTGACCCCTGGATGGTAGAGGTTATCGAACCGAATCTCGCCGGTGCCACCGCCATCGCCAACCAATGGGCGCGGCTCGTCGCATAATTTCTGCGGCGCCCCCATACTTTTCATCCCCTTGATGCCAGGGCTCGCAGGGGATGTTTTTTTATATTAATGTGCTATATTTGGTGCATATGCGAACACGAGAGGCAATCTCCGGCATTGAAGAGCCGCAAAAATCAGAGACGGCAGGTAGATCATTTGAATTTTTGGATGTTATCGAGGGCATTAAGTCCGGCAGTAAAAAACATGCCGGCATCGAGCTTTTTGCAGATACCATCAAACATTTGAAGCCGGAACAGCGCCAGCCGCTAATTGAGCATCTCGTTCGTGATGAGCGCCTCTCCGGAGAGGCTGCAGAGCGATTTCTTACGGATGCTAAATTTCAGCGCCGTGTCATTGAGTTGTGCCGTAATTTTTCCGAACACGATGAGAAAATGCTTCGTTTGGAGGAAGCGGAAATATGGACGGAGATCATGGAGCCGGGTTGTGATCAAATAGACGCGCTGCTTCAATCAACAAATCCGCAAGAGCGCTTTAATCAGCTTGAGCCGCTGGATGCGGATAAGAGAAAGCGGAAGCGATTGCTGGATTTAAAAAAAGAACTCCCCAGCCTGTTGAAGACAGACGGTCTTCGCATAGCACGCGAGGTGTTTAAAGACGCTTTCGAGCAAGTTGGAATTCCGTATACGGGCACAGATCAGGATTGGGCGGATCTGTTTTCAAAAACTGAAGCAATGGACAAGTTTCTTGCGCTTGAGTCTGTGCAGGATCTCTACAATCAATGTACATTTGGAAAAAATATTGACGCACTCAGCCGCCGTATCCAATTGTACTGGACAACGACCGAGGAGGGTGAGCGCCGACCGACCGTGAACGTCCAACAGATGGCTGAAAATCCGAAAACGAAATATGTTTCCGAGTTTGGTTTTTCTATTGAAAAAGAACCGCCGCAGAATGGTGTGGAAGGGGAAGGAAAGCGCGTTTTGAAGGATGTTTTGGTGATCATTGATGCGGAGTCGCGCAATAGGAACGAGGGCGCCGAGTTTTTGTTGGGCAATATGCGATTAATCAAAGAATATAAATTAGACGAAGCGGAATTCGTGGCGAATATCAATGTCGGTTCTTATGTGTGGGCCCGCATTTCCGATGTCGATGTCCGATCAATGGCGGATAAACTTCCGCCGCCTTCAAAAAAAGAGCTCGGGCCAAAACCATGGGATGAGAAAAAGGCGAAAGGCCTTGTGTTTCGGGACGAGATTCTTCCTTTGTTCGAGCGTCATCTGGCGACCGCCATCTGGTCCGTTGTCGGCAGTATCAAAGATCCAAAGGAGAAAAAAGAGATGCAAAAAGTTTTGGTTGATGATTTGTTGAATGTGCAATATGAAAAGCTGAAGAAGCGCGCGCTGGCCGGCGATCTGACCATGGAAGATCTGGTGGCTCTCGGAAAAGGCATTGAAGTGTTCCGGTTCAATAACAATGGAAACATCGTTCCGCCGAACAGTCCTGAAGCCACGCATGCCGGACATTTGGGCAAGGCGGCCATCATGGGCGTTCCTTGGAAAGCACGGATCGGTTTAGACAGGCAGTCTCTCAACAATGTTATAGATCGCCTTTCAAAAGGAAGGGGCCTAGTGCCTTTTTTGAAGAAGTCATCGAAAAAGTTGGGCCTCGCTTTATCTTTATAAATATGAAGCGCACGCGTTTATCGCTAAATCCGGCGTCTTGCAAGCTAGGCCTTGATCCGGCGGATGAAGAGAAGAAAAACGATCTGGCATTTTATGAGTGGATAGCAGGGGATGATCCGGATAAGACATTGGGAGATTTCATACTCCATTTTCTTGATGATCTGAAAGATGAAACAAGCGAAAAGATCATTCGGGCAATTCTTCAAGACTGGCGGGAATCATGTGATCCGAAAGAATTTCAAAGCCGTTTGTCAATGTTGACAAAGTTGATGCCGGCAAGACATCCGTTTCATAAGATTAGGAAAGATTTTGAAAGTTGAAAAAAATATAGCCTTGATATATTCCCTGAAAAATCTATGGACTCAATAAAAAAAATTTACCATTTTCCAATCAATGAAAGGGGCGAAGAAATCGGCGAGCCTATTCCGGTGGTTTTGCGTGCTGACGGGTCGGCAGACATTTCTTTGCTGCCCTCCAATTTGAAAAAGCACTTAACGGATTTTGGGGTCCGCGATGAGTTGCATAGGGGTTCTATTTTTCCGGCGGACGGGGAAAGATTTTTACGGGCATTATTGCGTGAGGCAAACGGTTATAGGCGTT
>Ga0180007_10005612_pt1 | contig 12591 bp, 10 predicted proteins | sample MM_PC_MetaG_FD_121122 | JGI IMG/M metagenome (GOLD analysis project Ga0180007, IMG submission 121122) | Groundwater microbial communities from the Aspo Hard Rock Laboratory (HRL) deep subsurface site, Sweden - MM_PC_MetaG | ecosystem: Environmental > Aquatic > Deep subsurface > Groundwater... | reverse complement strand
CTAGTCAATTCTCATTTGAAATTCTGGTACACTTTTAAACGACCATTTTTGGTACAATTTAATACGACCATTTACAAGATGTGACGAATCAGTTAAAACTGAATAGTTGGAGGCCTGAATCGGAGAGAATTAAAATAGCAAATAACGAGGAGTTAAACGTCCTAAATAATGCAAAAGTAATTCTGTATCAATGGTTTTCTGAACAACAAATTGATCCATCACCTTTCTCAGGAATCCCGACAATAAAGCTACAAGATGGCAAAGATCGAAAAACTGTTATAAAACACACTTATATTGATGACACTCAACCTAGTATTCATCCCGATGGTAAATATGTTGAGTTTAAAAAGGAAAAAGACAATGTAATTGTTACTTATAATAACAGAACACGAAGTTATAAGACAGATGGTTTTAAGTACCTGTATCAATTATTCTATAACCCTAATAAGGAGATCTATTCCTCAAAATTATACGAAATCATTCATTACCGAGTTTTAAATATCGAAAATGATGAAATCATAGACCAAGAAGATAATATTGAAAACGATGAGTATGATGATTATAGAGTTACTACGGTAGATGATATAGCCAAAGAAGAATATAAAAGTAAATTGAATCTTCTTAATAAGGGAATGCAAGAAGCTGAAATAAATGAGGATATGCAATTATATCTTAAATATGAAAAAGACTATAATAAATTAAAGGCACATATACTAAAACTATATGGCAAAAACGGAAGACCTAGGGAATTAAATAAGGTTTCTGATAATCATAGAAGAAATATTCAACGGGCAATTAAAGCAGCCTTAGAAAGAATTGAAAAAGATTTCCCCGACATTTATAAGTCTTTATATTCCTCGATAAAAACTGGCGTTTACTGTCAGTATAATCCGAATGACAATCTAAAAGTTGTCGAAAATTGAACAGTTGTTTTATTCGTTTTAAATAGATACACAAAATACATATTTATTAATTGTTCATTATTAGTGAACAATTATTGAACAGTTTGTTCACTCCGATTGAACGCAATAATAGGTGAGAGGAAAAGAAATCTTCTCACGGAAAAGGAGAGTGACAAGTTGGAAATTATCAGACGAAATAGAAACCAAAACGGGGTCATCCTCATAGGTTTTACCCCGATCCCTTTGATTTACGTTTATCGTCTGTTTCTGCGTTTGCCACTTCTCAAAGTTAATATTGTTAATATTGTTAATTCTAATTTAAACCAATCCGATCAACTAAATAGAGATATTGGTTTACCGAAGAGATTTGGATACACCATTCAGATTTTAATTAATAATATTAACAATCGAAGTCAACGGGGTTGCACCTACGATATTCGTATCAAGTTCGTTTGCTTCACGAGCGGTTGTGTTCAATATTGGAATCATGATAAAATATTTGATATAAATATGATTCTGATAAATGAACATTGTATCTATTAACGATTAATTCAAGGAAAACAAAACAATGTTAATCGTCAAGTCTTTTTCAGTAAAAGCAAAGTTTGAGGATTTAGTCATCGAAGAAGTCGATGGGAATAATGCAGCAGACATTATTAGTCGGACCATGAGTCCATGCACAAAGAACAATAAGCAGAATCAATTTACAACGCTAATACCATTAAAAGATGGTGCAACTCGTAGAATTACTGAACAGTTTGATTTTACGGGAGTTGTTCAGCCGGTTGTACTTGAATTTGATTATGATACCCTTGAACACCAGAAGGAACGGGCTGAAAAAACCGCTGAGTTACTAAAAACCCAGTCGTATTTGGTGTATTCAGGGAATAAATCATATCATTTTGTCCTTTGGTTTGACCATTTTGCCGACAACCCGGATGACTACCGTAGGCATTCGAAAGCTTTGGTTCAATATTTAAGTGAACAAATACCGGATTACTATCAATTCCCGACAGAACCGAAGCAAACGTCTCCAAATATTCCGGATTTTGCGATGTTTTCTGCAAACCGGTACTTTCGGCAGGCTGGCGGTTACCGACCTAGTGAAAATAAGGCTCAAAGCTGTCGTATCCTTGTTGATTCTGGCACATATATTGACATTAATGGATTAGTCAGTAAATATCTCCAGAAGCCAGCCTGTGATAAAAAGCCAACGGCAAGGAAGAAAACATCAGCTGACAATTCAAATAATGCAATTACGCTTAAGTATTATTTAGAAAAGACTGTTGGTGTAAAAGTCGGAAGCAACGAGATTGAAAAGATTAATCCATGTCCTTGTTGTGGACATAACGACTGTTTTTCATATTATTCCAAAACAGACACTTATACATGCTTTTCAGCGTCTGATGGTAGTGGTGGCAACATTGTTAACTTTATCATGAATTATAAAAAGATAACAAGACCCGATGCCGTTATAGAGTATGAGAAAGAGAAATGTCTGACATTTAAGGTACCGAAGGAACAGATTGATAGTATCCTTGGCACTGATCTCCGCTCAAGAGATAAAATCGGATTAATCCGAGATATTGTTATTCAGGATTTAACCGAAACAGGGAAGTTCTATAAAACCCGAAACGATAGGTATTATTACTGGAATAAGACTGGTAAAATATACTCAGTTTACGAGGGTGCTAGAACAACATCTGAATTTGATGTTCTCCTTATGGATAAATTTGGGATAAATCCTTCAGAATATATTCATAAGGCGCTATATAATGAGATAATAGCCGAGTTTATCCGGCATGGAAGCCTGGTAGAATTATCGAATTTCGCGTATTATAATTCTGAAACTTATACACTTTATTTACAGAATGGTAAAGAAAAGTTGTATAAGATAACGGATGAAGGTGTCGAGCAGTGTCCTAATGGAACAGATAATGTATTATTTTCACCAGATCTTAAATACGACCCATATAAGTATCTGGGCCCTGATTATTCAGATTTCCATATTTGGAATTCACTTATCCTGGATAATATCAATTATACCAGCGACGGCGAATTCCCACTTTCTCCAGATCAATCCAGATATATTTTGGGCAAGTATATTAGATATATGCCATTTGCCTACCATATGCCCACAAAAATCATTATTGCATTTATTGGGCTAAAAGGTTCTGGTAAAACCTCTATATTGCGGAATCTTGGGAAAGTACTTTTTGGGAAGAAATTCGACGTTATTAGTATGCGTCCGGAACTTCGTAAAGAGTGGCCGGTGTTAGTCAGTCAGAATGCCTATATGGTAATAGATAACTGCGATACAAAGCAGAACAACGAGTGGCTTCTTGATGCAATTGCAACTACGGCTACTGGTCAGACTATCCAACAGCGGAAATTATATACTGATAACGAAAAGATTGAGATGTCGCCGAATATTCTTTTAGGATTAACGGCTCGGACTCCCTCGTTTAATCGTGATGACATCAATCAGCGGATTCTGCTCTTTTTTGTTGATCCAATTAGTACCGGAAATCGTGAAGCAGAAGGCATTTTAATGAATGAAATCATTGCTTGTCGGAACGAGTTGATGACGGAATTGATTAATGAATGTCAACTCATATTACAGAGATTAAAGCAAAATGGAGGTGTCAAACCTCCAAAGAATTTAAGAATTGCTGATTTCTCTAATTTCATCTACCGGATCGTACCCGAAGGAGAACGACAGTATTTAATGGATGTTGTTGATCTCATTAATAATTCACAAGCAGCTTTTACACTTCAGGATGATCTTCTTTGGGAAGCGGTCGAGGATACGTTGGATAGTCATCAATACCTTAGTGCTTTAGATAAAATATCTACAGCCGAACTGTACGAAAAAGTATCTCAAAGACAGGGCGAGTTTTCTTCTTTTGTCAAGTATTACAAATCGCGGAATTTTGCCAAGAACTTAAGGAAGTTACTTGATGAGATAAACCTTTACTCCAATTACAGAATTGAGTGGATAGGACGAGGCGCAGGTAATAAAACATTTATTAGAATTACATCGAAGTGTAATAACTCGAATGTCAATAATTCAAATAATGTTGTTACCAGTCCCAGCCAACCCGCTTTATCGGTTAGTAGTGTATTTCAAGTTGAGAATCAAAGTTATTCGGATTCATTTGTTGTACCAGACGATGATTATTATAGTGAAGAGAAAGCAACATGTTGGATTTATAATGATCAGGACTATGATAACGATGAATTACCACTGGGATTTTTAGGCGACCAAGTCAATGACTATGCTGACGAAATCCCGACAGATAGTGACTTATTTTAATTAATTGAACAATCATTTTTGAACGCCATTGAGCGTCGTTAACCCTCAATCCAAAGAGAGGGTGTTATGAAAAACGGAAGAAGCAAAACTGAGAATTTCTGTCCCTATTGCGGGAGCAATCTTGAACGTTACTACAGCATATCGTCGGCTGCTGAATTATGTGGTCTGTCTAAGGAGTTTTTTCGAAAACGTGTCCAAAATCGTGAAATCGGTTATTGCAAGTTTGGAAAATCTGTGCGAATTCCTGCAAGCGAAATAGAGAAATGTTTCACATACTTCCCCGCATTCGATATGGATTTAGACGAAATCTTATTGGTTGGATAGTTGACCAAAAGCACTATATTATTAACGAACATACTTAATTTGAGGAATAAATGGCTACAATTTACCCTTATCGACGATTAATAAATGACCCTGTTACAGGTAAAAGAGTTCGCTCAAATAAAGCTGAAAAAGATGCCTACTCATTGGCGTGGAAAAACCACAAAGGTCGTCGACAATCTAAAATATTCCGTGGTACCCGTAAAGACGCTGAACGATTTCTTAATAAAATAGTAGCAGATGTTGATAGTATTAATGCGGGCTTAAAAATGCCTCCGGAAAGGAATATTCTGTTTAATGTTGCTTACGAAAGATATTTAAAAAACAGGGGAACTGAGTGCCAGGAAAACACTATTGAACGCTACAGGAAATCTCTAAAAGCATTTCAGAGATATTTTCCTCGTGATATAAAATTACAAGATATCCGACGTAGAGAAATTGAGGAATTCCGCGAAAAACGATCAGATGATATTACTCCCACAGGAGTTGAAATCGATCTCCGGCACCTCAAGGCATTTTTCAACTGGTGTTATAATTTAGAGATGATATCAAAAACACCATTTCAGGGTGTAAAAATCTCAAGAATAGAAACTCCTGTAAGATTTTTGTCGCATTCAGAAATAAAGACATTAAATAAAGCCATTGCGGAATCTGATAACACAAATCTAAAAGATCTGGTGATTTTTTACTTGAATAGTGGTGCAAGGGCAAACGAGATTTTACCCCCCAGATTTACGTGGAATAATGTAGGCAAAGATAGAATTAAGCTGATAGGAAAAAGAGAAAAGATCCGATATATTGCGATTAATCCTGTAATGCGTGAGATATTGGATCGCCGGCGAAATTTGCCCTATCCCTTTCCTCTCAAATACCGCCATGTTTACCGCACGATCGTGGAAAAACTATTTGCCAAAGCGAAAATTGAAAATGCCAATGTTCACACCCTGAGAAAAACCACTGGCGCCCTTCTGATTGAAATGGGAGTTGATATTTATCGTGTTTCTAAATTTCTTGGGCACAGTTCCGTGACTGTTACAGAAAAGCATTATGTTGACCTTTTGAAAAAAGATCACGTTGATATGTCAAATTTGCTGGCAACCATCTTTAAAAGTGATACGCAAATGATATGCAAAAATGGTACTACATCAGACCAAACCAGTGCAGATTTAGCCAAATCTGAAAATGCTATAAATTCAAGAAAAATAGACCTATTACGACGGGAAATTGGTGTGGCGAGGGACGGAATTGAACCGCCGACACAGGGATTTTCAGTCCCCTGCTCTACCGACTGAGCTACCTCGCCACTAAAAAAGCGGTGTAATTTAGGACATTCTGAATAAAAGCAAAAACTTTTTTTCTGCTCTTGTCGCTGCAGACAAAATCCTGTATATTTGTTTCGCTATGAAAATGATGGAAATATTAAATCAACTCGCTACTTTACCCCACCGCGGCGCGACAACAGAAGAGGAAAAAAGGGCCGCCGATCTGCTAAAACAGAATCTCACTGCTCAGAATATCCCGGCTGAACTGGAATCATTTAAGGCCAGCAGTTCTTATTCCTGGGAAGTGATCCTGTTTTCGGCAACGATGATTGCTGGTTTGCTCATCAGTCCGTTTTTGTCAAAACTTGGGACCGCTATCGTCTTGTTGGGATTCTGGAGTTATACCAGACATTTTATGGGACGCTCAACGATCTTTACCCCGGTCATCCCCAAAAAGAAATCCCAAAATATCGTCGCACAAATTCCGGCCGATCCAGTGTCTGATAAAAACATCATCCTGATGGCACATTATGACAGTGCCCGGGCATCATCTGTATTTGCTCCCAATTTGGTTAAAAACTTCCGGCAATCCTTTTTGCTGAATACATATGTTGGTTTTTTTTCAATAATCTGGGCATATCTGGGTGAGTATTGGGGTTTATCGCTCTGGTTCAGAATTATCTGTATCGGTCTGTCTCTCATTCACTTCGTCAATGTTATCATCCATGTCCATCGCGAAATTGTTCATAAATTTGTTCCTGGAATCAATGATAATGCTTCCGGTGTTGCCGCGATCTTTGGTATTATCGAAGAAATACAAAAACAGCCCCTGGAAAACAATAATGTCTGGATTGTATTCACTGCCTGCGAAGAGGCTGGAATTCAGGGCGCCAAAGCCTTTTACCATCAGCACTGGCCCGATTTGCCTGCCGACAAGACTGCCGTCATTAATCTTGACAATATCGGTTCCGGCAATCTACACTTCGTTACCGGTGAAGGGATGTTATTATATTATTATTTTGATGAAAGCATTGTCCGCGCCTGTGAAGAATTAACAAAGCAAGCAAATTACACCGATATTAAACCGCTGGAGTACCGCCGGGCCTACTTTGACACACTGGTTTTTACCCAGCATGGCTATCCCTGTACTACGCTGATCGCCCTTGACGATGAGGGTATCATCCCAAACTGGCATTGGTACACCGATACAATCGACAATATAAATGAAAAAGCAATTGACCATGCCGTGGACTTTACAGTCGATCTTGTTCGATTGCTCGACCGTCAATAGAAAAATGAACCGGAATTTAAGACATTTTGCGATACTGCTCATTTTTTTGATTGTGTCTGTTATTGGCGGAGCAATTATTTTTTTCCAGGAAGCACGACTGCCTCAGAACAGTACAATGATTCACCCACAGATCAGCCAACCGGCAGAACTGATCATTGATAAAGACGGATACGTTCATATCTGTGCCCAAAACAGCAATGATTTATATAAAATGCTCGGGTACATGCATGCAGCCGGGTATCTGGTCAAAATGGACCTGTTCCTACGTGCGGCAAACGGCACGCTCAGTGAGGTGTTTGGATCAGAGTATGGTGACATTGATATTCTTTCCCGGACAGTTGGTTTTGCCAATATTGCCTCAAATTTTATTTCCAGGATTGATCCCGGTGTATTTCAGATTTTAAACAACTACTGCGACGGAATCAACACGTATATAAATCAAAACACTTATCACCTGCCCAGAGATTTCAAAATCCGGCGATACTCACCATCACGCTGGAAGCCGGAAGACTGCCTGGCTATTCAGCGCCTGCTGGCCTGGTCGCTGTCTGATCAGCTGATTAAAAAAGTGGTGTTTTATAAGCTTCTCGAAATATACGGTCCCGATAAAATCCTGGAGGGTTTTCCGGCTGTCAACAACCTGCCTCCCGGCTCTTTTCCGGTTCACAATACTCAATTATTTTCGGACTTGAATCATCTCGTCGACAGCCATTTACAACTACTCGATCTGTTGAATATCACAGCCGAAGACATGGAAAATAGCTGGGTTCTGTCTGCTGGCCGTACCATTGATAATATCCCGGCTCTGGGAGGTGAACTATCCGGTTTTTTGAATGATTATCATGACATTATTGAATTAACCGCTCCAGGTGTCAGTGTCAGTGGTCTTAGCATTCCGGGAATCCCCTTCGTACTGTTTGGCTGCAATTCCACCGTCGCCTGGAATCTTATCCCGGAAGGGAATCTTCGATCAATCCGCCCGGCGGATAATCTGGAAATTATTCTTAATCCTGTCTCAGATATCACAGGTCTGTACAGAATCAACAATCAATGGTCCGATTTTACCTTCAGACAGGAACGGATTGGGATTCGCAATAAACCGGACACTACTATTACCGTGCGGAAAACAACATGGGGCCCGGTTGTGAACCCGGTTTCCGGAAACCAGAATAATAGATATGCCATTTCCGTACATTGGAAAGGGTTCCAATATTCAGATGATCTGAAAAGTTACCTGCATCTGTATTCGGCAAACAACTGGGAAACCTTTAAAGAAGCGGTCAGACAGCACGTTATTCCGGCTGCGGAAGTCGATTATCTGGATATTCATAGCAATATCGGAACCGCTCAGTACGTATCGGATCTGGAAACTTATAAATTTTCCGAACGATTGCCAACCCTTTCCAGGCTTTTCGAGCCTGATTATATCGCTCCAACTCATCATCTCTTTCGCAACCTGAATCCGCAAGCAGGATACATCCGACATCATCGCATGTTATCTAAATTCGTCCAGGATTCCATGATTTTTACAGATATTTTTAAGAGCAATTCCCCTTTGTCTTTTCAGGATATTCTCGGTCATAATACTGACCGTCAGGCAGAATTGCTATTACCGCTTATTTTTGAAATTATTTCAATCAATGACCTGAGCAATGCCATTCATCGCCGGGCCTTTGAAGTTCTCAGTCAATGGAACTGTCAGGTATGCGATTTGAGTCCGGCTTTGAGCATTTTCACCACTCTGCTGAACAAACTCTGTGAACAGGTATATAAAGACGAAATGGATTTGACCGATCCCCAGTTATACTCACAGTTTGAACGTCTAAGCGATGAATCATTTCTGAATATCCTGTACCTTTTACGACGGGGTGAGTCATCATGGTTTGACGATATCCGGACAACCGATATTGTTGAAAGACGAAAAACCGTTGTTTTAACCGCTTTTACCGGGACCGTTGATTTTCTTACCGAACAGTATTCTCCGAATATATCCCAATGGGAACCGGAAAATATCCTGAATCAAAATCAGATTGATCGAACAAGTTTTCTGCTGGCCATGACTTCCCACCCAGTCATACATAAATCATCTGTCAGGGTTCAGCGATCACACTTACTTAGCCGTGAGCGAACAATAGTATTTAGCCAAAACCAACTGAATTCAGGTAACCGTTATGCATTAATTCAGGCAGGTGCCCGGATTATCACTGTGCGGCCTGAATAGTACCTCTATTCAAACAGAGTCATCTTTTCATCAATCAGTTCCCGCAAAACCGGCAATACAAATACATTTGATAAATCCAGCCGGCTGATAACTTCTGCCATAAAATCAACTTGCATATCTAGTGCTGTATAATCATTGATTACGACTTTTTTTTCACTTTCAATCAGGCAGGTGCCCTCTTTAAAATCGCCTTTTCCGTACACAACCGTATAGCCGATTTTATCCAGAAGTGCTTCAATCTCCACTTTCAGGCTGATCAATTTATTTTGTGAATATTTACTCAGCATAGCCTATAAATGATCTGTAAAGTTCTTGCGTTCCAGTAAATCAACCAGATCTTTGACCCGCTCTGTATCATTGCGGTTAACAATCAATGTGGAATTTTTTGACTGAATAATAATCAAATCTTTCACTCCGATAGTGGAAATCAGGTTTTTCCGCGAATAGATATATGAATTTTCTGTGTCAATCGGAACGACTTCACCAATGATCACATTGCCGTTTTTATCTTTCTTTTTTATCTCATAAACGGCATCCCAGCTGCCCACATCACTCCAGTCAAAAGAACCACGCACAACATACACGTTTTTAGCCTTTTCCATTACCCCATAGTCAATCGAGTCGCTGTGTATCGTCGCCCACTGCTTTTTCAAGACACTCTGATATTGGGGGGTGTCTACGGCTCCACCGATATTTTGCAAACTTTCAAACATCTCGGGTTGAAACAGTTTTATGGCGTTCAAAATGTTCTCCGCTTTCCAGATGAACATGCCACTGTTCCATAGAAACTCACCGCTATCCAAAAACCGCCGGGCGGTCGCCGGGTTTGGCTTCTCTGCAAAGGTTTTTACTTTATAAATAGATTCTTTATAGGCCACCTCTTTTTTACTGTATTGAATGTAGCCGTATCCGGTCGCCGGGTAGGTTGGGGTAATTCCGAACGTAATCAGGGCGACATGATCACGGGCAAACTGGACACCATTTTCAACCGCTTTTTTAAATGCCTTTGTATCCACGATCAGGTGATCTGCCGGAAAAACACCTATGACAGCGTTGGGATCTTTTTGAATGATCGTGGTCGCGGCAAGCCCGATACAGGGTGCCGTATTTTTTCCACTGGGTTCTGCAATCAGGTTTCGCTTCGGCAGCTCCGGCAGTTCATGAAAAACCTGCTCCGCCAGATTCTGGCCGGCCACGACATAGATTTTTCGTTCTTCGGTTACCTTTTTCATGCGCTCATAGGTCAAGCGAAGCATGGACTGATCGGAAACGATATCAAGCAACTGTTTCGGACGGTCTTTACGGCTTCGCGGCCAGAACCGTTTGCCAATTCCTCCCGCCATAATTACTGCATACATACGTTCACCTCATTTCTATTAAATTGAAAAAGTGCCTTCAAAAACTTTCCGCACCGGTCCCGCAAGCCAGAGTTTGTCCGTTTGTTTGTCAATACTCAAATCACCGCCTCTGGCCTGCAGCGTAATGGGAAACGGATCGCCGGATACATGATTGATTGTCACTGCTGATGCTGTTGCTCCCGTTCCGCAGGCAAGAGTTTCATCTTCCACGCCCCGTTCATAGGTACGTATTTTCCAGCGACTATCACTCAGTTTTTCGATATAATTAATGTTAGCGTTGTACTGTTTACGCAATGCCGGCGATTCGGCATAGATGTCCAGCTCGCTAATATTTTCTGAAAATCGAACCATGTGCGGAACACCGGTATCCACCAGGTAAACGGTTTCGGAACCGATCTTAATGCTCTGAAAATCTCCGGGGTGATTAATCGTCAGGGAAACCTTGCCGTTCTTAACTCGTCCCAGGTGAAAACCATCCGACGCCAGAAACCGATAATTCTCTTTTCCACAGATACCGCATTCATAAACAAAATATAGGGATGCGCGACTACCGTTTCCGCACATCACCGGTCCGCTGCCGTCTGCATTATAATATCCCATGAAAAAATCAACATCCGGATGACTTTCAATTAATATCATCCCGTCAGCTCCAATACCGAGTCGCCGGTCGGTCAGACGTATCGCAACATCCGACAGTTTTTCCGAAAAAAATGGGATTCGGTAATCTATCATGATAAAATCGTTACCGGCTGCTTCAACTTTCCAGAATTGCACTTCCATATTAATATGTCCAGTCCACTTCAGCCGTTCCCCAGCGCGCCCGGACATTGATCTTGTCGGGATAACTGCGATAGGGTTCGGCCGGTACGAATGGTTTTAGCTTACCGGGGTCCCATTTGCCGTTTCCGATTAAATCATCCCATATCTCAAAGCGGTACGCGCCCGGCAACAGGGAATCAATGGTATATATCCCGGCACCGGATACTGAAATTGTAACCGGGGCGGCGCCCTCTTTTTCCGGAATACAGGACAAGATCAGCTGATTCACCGTCGAGTCGGATAACAGAATTTTGCCTGAAATGCTTCCAAAACTATTAGCGTCAACTGTTGAGAACAACAGGGTAAACAGGGAATCCTTAAATTGGTTACCCGCCAGATCACTCCAGTCAGAACAATCGAATGTGATGCGGTATTCCATTGCCGAAGCCAGCCTGGTTTTCGGTGACAGTACGATCGAATTGTCACACTGCCAGATAAATGAATAATCTGTTGGAATACTGTCTTTACTTATAAACAGGATCGAACTGTCGGAGATCGTCTGCTTCAATGCCTCACTAAAAACGATCCTGACCTTCGCATTCAGGTGTATATTCTTCGCACCCTTTGAGGGTACGGTTGAGACTATTTCAGGTTTTAATGTATCGACACCATCACTATATGTAAATGTCGCAGTGTTATTCAGTTTCAGCATGTCTCCCAAATCATCAACAATGTTGTCAACCCGGACAGTATATTTTGTGTTCGGCACCATTCCCGGGGCTTTGAATATCATGGTTCCGGGATCTTGGCCGCTGATCCAGAAAGACTGTATCTCAGCATCATTATCAATCTGAATACAGGCATTGATGTTTAGTTCGGTATCAAGTGGTCTTGAAAACAGCAGTTCGGTTTTATCGTCAACCATGGTGGCTTTCAACAAGCAAAAGGGTTTTAGATAAAATTTTCCAAGCCTGAAATTGACCCCCGACACTACCGTGTTTCTATGTGTAATAAGCACCGGATCAACCACCGGAATTCCAAGTAAACAGTTTTCATCAATTAACACAATTCTAGCAGCTTCGGATGACACCGCCAGCAGGCGATAATTTCCACGGGCCAGGTTTGTAAGGCGATAACGGCCGTCTTTTTCAACGGATGTCT
>Ga0180007_10005611_pt1 | contig 12591 bp, 15 predicted proteins | sample MM_PC_MetaG_FD_121122 | JGI IMG/M metagenome (GOLD analysis project Ga0180007, IMG submission 121122) | Groundwater microbial communities from the Aspo Hard Rock Laboratory (HRL) deep subsurface site, Sweden - MM_PC_MetaG | ecosystem: Environmental > Aquatic > Deep subsurface > Groundwater... | reverse complement strand
GATAGGATATAATCGATCAATATTTTTTTCTAAAATAACTGAATTGTCAGAAAGGTTTACCACTAGGCATGATTCAGCGTTAATTTCTTTTTGTAATTTAAAATTTGAAATTAGTGCTTTAAGACGTTGAATTTCTTTTTGAATGGCTTGGATTTGCTGGATTAATCTAGCTTTTTCTTCCTGAACAGAAGCTTCAACTGTTTTAATTCCGGAGAATAAAAAGACTAAAAGTAATATATTAAATAAAATAAAAAAGATTTTATGTCTCATTTTTAAATATATTTTAATTACGTTTATTCTACCATAATACTAAAATAAAAAATGAACTTGAAAAAATTTAGAAAAGAAAAGAGCCCTCGACAAAATTTCCGTCGAAGGCTCATCAGCGAGCGTTAATCGCGGAGTCTAGACAAAAGAAGGTGTCTAAGGGGAAAAGTATGGTCTCCCGGGAACCGTAGAGATGGAGACCAGCACCATCCAAGCACTTCCCTAAGATCCTTTCTGGACATCAAACGCCATTTTAAGTCGGGTTCTTGTCCTTTAATGCGTCTGTCTACGGAAAACAGGAAAAGAATATGGTCCTTCTTTTCTTGGAGTTCTTTATCACTAAATGGAATTTTGGGTATCTTTTCCACCTCTTTTTTTAGAAGAAGTAGACTGGAGTCCCCCATCACTTCATTTAGTGATAAAAAATTTTTACCCAGGATTTCTTGGGCTCGCTTTTGACTGATGTTGATGTTCATATCAACCTCCTTAAAACCTAATTTAATAAACTATTCTAACGGTAGCATATTATTTCTTATATGTCAAGGCTTATGATAGCAAAATTTGAAAACTAATCATTAGACAGTTTTCATATTCGTCTTATCATAGCTTCAGGAGATTTAATAAAATTTACTCACCATTTGGCGAGTAAACTTCGAGGTTAAGGTTTAGATCTTTCAGCTCTTCTTTTTTGCCAGCACTCTCTACAGTAAATTGGTCTGTCTGGTGCAGGTTCAAACGGGAGCTCAGTTATTTCTGTTCCACAATCAGCACATTTCCAATTTCCCTTAAACATCTTTCGAGGGAAATCCCCTTTTGGTTCAAACTTTTTGAAGGCCATAAACTTAATAAATTATATTGGAAGAAAAAAAACGACCTTTACCCACACACCAAAGAATGGTACAGGGCAGGTTCTTATTTGGGCCTTCGTTAATTTTTTGAGATTATTAAAGACTTACTTTAAGATACCTCAACTTATAAAGTCTAAACTTATCATACTCCTTATTTTAAACGAATCAAGAGGTTCGAATCTTATTGTACATAGCTTTCCTCTTTATTGATTTTTAATATGTAGTTTTAAAAGCTGTTGATAATTATTAACATATTGACAATAATTTTTATTGTTCAATAATAAAGTAATAAAGAGATTTTGTGGAGAGAGTCGACTCCAGCCAATCTCTTGTAGAAACGGTTTAGACCGTTTAACCCAAATGGCAAAAAAGAAGACAAAGAAGACAAAGAAGAAGAAAAAATAACTTTCTCTCACCGCCTCGTAAAGAGGCGGTTTTTTATTGGGGATAAATAGGACTTGACAAGGTATAGTTATGGGTATATACTCATAATAGATAGTTATTATTATAAAGGTCGGGCTATTAAACAATCATTAAATTATTAGAAACAAAAATATGCCAAGATTTGACGCAACTGGTCCTTTAGGTTTAGGTCTTGGCACTGGCTGGGGATTAGGTCCTTGTGGGGCTGGAATGGGTTGGCGCAGAGGATTTGGACGAGGTTTTGGCTGGAGAAGGTTTTATACCAAAAAAGAAGAGTCAGGGATATTAAAAGAAGAAGCCGAGGCTTTAGAAGACGAACTAAAAGCCATTAAAGAACGCCTGGCTGAACTAAAGACCAAAAAATAAAAGAAGGCCGAGAACCCAGCTCTTTCTGAAAGGGAAGAGCTGGGGTAGCCTTCTTCATCTATAGAATATCATTAGGTTTTAATAATTTCAACTATGGTTAGACCAAGGCTTTGCCGAAGAATTAGATTTAATCCAAATGTAACCTATTTCAAACCTCAAAGTGTACCAATGAGGTCCTTAGAAGTGGTTGAATTAACTGCTGAAGAAGTAGAAGCTTTAAGATTAAAGAATAGAAAAGATTTAAAACAGGTGGAGTGTGCTAAAAAAATGAAAACTTCTCAAAGCACCTTTCAGAGAATTTTATCATCGGCCTATAAAAAAGTAACAGAGGCTTTGATAGAAGGTAAAGCAATAAAAATCATAAAAGTAGACTAGGTGATGTTAAAATAGTTAGAGATTTTAAATAAAATTAGAAAAGAAAAGAGCCTTCGACAAAATTTCCGTCGAAGGCTCAAGGGTTCAAAAAGAACAAAGGATTCAAATTTTCAGGAGCGAGAGAGAGGAGAAAGGAACGATCGAAGGGGAAAAGTATGTCCTCCCAACTGTAGATGCGGAGACCAGCTTCTTTTAAGAAGCTTTTCTCTCATATCCTTTTTCTCCCTTAGGTACCATCTTAATCGTTGATCCCTTTTTAAATGAAAATCGTCTTTGTATCCGTAACCATAAGCTAAGAAAAGAATATGGCTGTCCCTGCGTTCTTTCAGCCATTCCTCACTAAATGGAATTTCTGGTACCTTTGTTAATTCTTCTTTGGGAAGAAAAACATCGAAGTGTTCAACTACTTCTCCAACTGTTAGGAAGTTTCTACCCATAATCTCTCTGACTCGCTTTTGATTGGGGCTTAGTTCGCAGTCACGCTTAATGTAAGCAACAACTTTTCTTGATAGTTTCTCGCTTTCAGTCAGTCGTGTCCATAAAGAATGAGTCATTCCTGCCTTTCTGAGGGTAATTAACCCTTCATGGATAAAGCCCAGTTCTTTTCCAAATTTTTGGAGACTCACGATGCCTTTCATATCACACACCTCCATTTTTTATTGTCCTGATTCCGTCAGGACTTCAGGCTCATCCCGATTTGTTCTATTTTGAGACGAGCTTTCTAAAAACCTAACTAAAGACTTCCAGAAAGCTCGTCTCATAAAACCCTATTTTAATGAACTGTTCTAATAGTAGCATATTATTTCTTATGTGTCAAGGCTTACGATAGCAAAATTTGAAAACTAATCATTGGACAGTTTTTGTATTCGTCTTATTATAGCTTCAGGAGATTTAATAAAATCTACCCATCTCAGAGTTCTAAAATCGTCTATGACTCCCGGTTAGCCGCCCGAGAGTTCTTCTCGTGTTTTTTTATAAAATATTTGATATAATTTATAAAATATGCGAGCAAAATCATTTCTAATCATTTTTTTATTAATTTCTATTGTATCTTTATCCTTCTTGCCTTCAACAGCTTTTGCCATGAGTCTGGATGAATTTCTTGATAAGTTAATCGATATTTCTCTTGCTATCTCTTTACTAAAAAAGCAGGTTACAGAACTGGTAAAGTCCTTCCAACCTTTCCATCCTTTGACCTTAGGTAATTACTTGAAAGACTTATTTGAAGATCATGAAATTATCTTATATGAAGATGACTTTTTAGAGTCAGTAGAAGATCCTTATCTTGCTTTTGCTAAAATATTGAATTTAATCCCGACTTCTGCCCAAAGCAATCAAAAAATAACTCAAAAAACAGCTGAGCAAATTTCGGAACAATTCCTTTTAATTAAAGATAAACTACTCCTCGATGGACTTTATGGAAAGATTGATATGCACGAACACTATCGAGCTGGTGGTGATATCGAGGAATTCTTGAAAGCTGCTGGGAGTCTTGGAATCTCAAAAATTCTTTTTTTACCAACTGGTCTGGCCCCTGATAATCGGGGTTATGAAACTCATCAGAAGTTTTTGATTAAATATATTAAAAAAATGTATCCTGAAAAGATTATTCCTTTTTGTACTATTGATGAGGCTGATCCTCAGGCAGCTGAAGTCTTTGAACAATGCCTTCAAGATGGAGGCCAGGGATTAAAACTTATTGGCGGGCACCCCAAATTTTATGATACACCTCTTAATTCAGAAAATATGTATAAAGTTTATCAGGAGGCAGCTGAATATCAGGTACCAGTTTTGATTCATGGAAGTATTATTAATCTTCCTGAAGTGAAAAATCAGTTAGATCAAGTCTATTCAGATTTTACTGAGGTAACCTTTATCCATGCCCATTACTGCTCAGCAATAATGAGAGGTATCAACCTTGATCAGTGCAGCGAACTTTTAGACAAACACCCTAATTTATATATTGATCTTTCAATGGGAGGGGGTATCAAAAGATATCATCGCTACTTTAGAGAAGATTTAGCCAAAGTAAAAGACTTTATTTTGACTTACCAAGATAGAATCTTGTTTGGTTCAGACATCATTTTAAATCCTCAGGCAGGCAAAGATTTTGATTGGCTTTACCAAAGAATGCGTTGTGATCTTGATTTACACCAACAAAAAGATTATAGCTGTTCTTTTGGAGAAAAAGATATTTTACATCAAGGTTTTAATTTAGACCGAGAGGTTCTTAAAAAACTCTATTTTGAAAACCCTAAAAAAGTCCTTAAGTTTTGATTACTTAGAAAGAATCTGCTAAACAGGTTCTAACATTGTTCGCACAATTCCTTCATTTGTCTTAATACAACCTCAGGATGTTTAAACACTTCTTCACATCTCAAGGTTCTAAAATCGTCCCATCTGGAAAGTCAAAAAATCGCCTTGTTGACAATTTTTTTGCTATAATAAATCCGTAATGAAGAAATCTCTAATATCAACATTTTGGGCATTAGTAGGAGTTTTTCTTGTGATAGCAAGTGAATTTTTCATTCCAGTGGTTAGAGAATTATTTAGGGGTTCTCTTCTTTTTTTATTACCATTTATTGTCTTCTCTTTGTTGGGTGTGGTATTGATATTTTTAACTGTGAAGGAGAAGGTAGAAGGAATGCTTAAAAAGTTTTTAATATTAACAGGAGCTTCTTCTGTGGGATTTTTTATCAGTATCCTTTTACATAATGTAATTTATGGCCTGTTTATTTATCTCTTTGGTGATACTTTTTGGGAGAGAATTGGCCTAGGGGATGAACCTTTTTTCTTCATTATTGCGATCTTCGTTTGTCCTTTAGCTTTTTTAGTTGGTGTAGTAGGGACTATAGTACTGCTTGTTAAAAAAAGAAAAAAGGTCGCTTAAAATAAAAATAGCTTATAACAAAGATTATTTAATTAATATGATGTCAGGATTCATTAACTTTATAAGAAAGCAGGGAGTTGTAGGTTTGGCTGTGGGTTTTATCTTAGGTGGTGCTATTTCAAAAATCGTTGCAGCTTTAGTGGAAGATATTATAAATCCGATTCTTGGAGTTGTGCTTGGAAGAGCTGGTCCTTTAGCCACCGCAGCTTTAACTTTTGGACCAGTTGAAATACTCTGGGGCCATTTTATTACAGTACTCATTGATTTCTTAGTGATAGCCCTTGTGGTTTTCTATGGCGTTAAGGTACTTCATTTAGATAAGTTAGATAAAAAGGAGTAGAGAGTGTAGCTCAAATCATGTTAAAATGAAAAAGAAAGGTCGAAGGAATTGAAAATAATTAAATTGCATTAAGCTAAACTATGTTCAATCAAGGTTTTGAAAGTTTTAAAGAGGCAAAGAAAACTTTATTTTGTATTCTGACTATTATCATGGGTGTTTTTTTGATTACCTTGACCGTTTACACCGCAGTTGCTATTCAAAATAAAATCAAAGAAGGAAGATATATTGGTCAGGAAATTGAAGCAAAAAATACAATTACTGTTTCTGACAAGGGGGAAATTTATGTCAAACCCGATTTAGCTTTAACAACTTTCTCAGTTATAAATGAAGCAAAAACCGTTACTGAAGCAATTAATAAAAATACAGAAAAGATGAACGCCATAATTAACTTTATAAAAGATCAAGGAGTTGAAGATAAAGATTTAAAAACTACCAGCTTCAATATTTATCCTCGCTATGAATGGTATGAAAAAATTGGAATCCCCCCTTATTCTCAAGGTAGAAGAGTACTTGTTGCCTATGAAGTACGACAATCTCTCGAAGTAAAAATCAGAGATATGGAGAAAATAGGGGATATTATTCAAGGAGCAACCGATGCTGGTGCCAACCAAGTTGGTGAACTGCAATTTACCATTGATAATCTGGATGAATTTAAAAAACAAGCCAGAGAACAAGCAATTGAAAAAGCCAAAACAAAAGCAAAAGAATTGGCTTCTCAACTTGGAGTTAAATTAGTGAGAATCACCAATTTTAGTGAAAGAGGTGTAGTTCCCCGTTATTACGAGTTAGAAAAGGCAGTTGGCATGGAAGTTGAAGAGGCACCCCAAATCCAAACAGGAGAAAATAAAATAGAAGTTACAGTCACTATTACTTACGAAATTAATTAACAAAAAGAATAAAATGAAAAAACACTCTTTAGTTAGGACAATCTATCTTTATCTTTTTACTCTACTTGGTTTGGTACTTTTAACTATTGGCGGAGTTCGTTTCCTTGATATGGGGCTTAAAGCTTTTGTTTTTACTAAAGCTGAAGAAGAACAAAGAATTATGCAACTCCAGCCACCTATGTTTTATCAGACTGAGAAGATTGAAAAACTTCAAGATGAAGAAGGATTATCCGAAGAAGAAAAAGCTACTATTAAGCGTTGGTTGACAGATTATGAAGAGTGGGAAGAGAGAAGATCAAAAATTGATTATGTTATTGCTAGAAGACATCGGGACGCTTCTATGAATTTAGCTTTGATTTTAGTTGGTTTACCTTTGTATCTTTACCACTGGCAGATTATTAAAAAAGAGACAAGGAATAAAGAAGAATAAAGAAACCCTGTTTTAGAAATAGTAACTAGTAGGGTGGGGTATAATTAAACTTGACAGAAAGAAATAAGGGGTGTATACTTTAAAAAACATTTCTTTTTCTAAGATAAATTAAAGAAGAAATGTCGTGCTCTCTAAATCTTGCACTAAGATTTTTAGCGGTAAGAAAGTTAAGAGTAGGTCGTAAAATTAAATAAGTTTTAACAAAAAAATGGAAAAGAAACTTTATGTAGGAAGTCTTTCTTATGAGACGACCGAGGATAGCCTTAAGGAATTATTTTCTCAGGCTGGGACAGTAAGTTCTGTGTCTGTTATCATGGATAAATTCTCTGGTAAATCAAAAGGATTTGGTTTTGTAGAAATGTCTTCAGAAGAAGAAGCTAAGAAAGCAATAGAAATGTTTAATGGGAAAGAGTTGGATGGAAGAAATATCGTAGTGGACGAAGCCAAGCCGATGAAGAAAAGACCTTTTAGAAAATTCTCTGGTCCTCGTGAAGATTTTGACCGATAAAGAGACTTCTAAACTAACAAAAGAGCCTTTAAAAAGGTTCTTTTGTTTTCTCGGTATAATTAATTACAGTGAAAGAGAATTATCACATCCTTTCCTATTTTCTTGTTTTTACTCCTCGAGCTAAACATAATGAACTTTTAGGAATTTTGTGATAAAATGTATAAATGAGGAAAATTCCTTCTAAAAAGGTTCTCAGTTCTCTTCAAGGAATTTTGTGGTCAAAAAACATCAAAAAGCTTGATTTGGAAAAAGATAAGGTTTACATTATCCACCAGGTCTTGAGCTACGGGAACTTAAGACAAATAAAGTGGTTATTTAAACTTTATCCATCAAAAGAAATTGAGGAGGTGTTTTTGAAACATCCCAAAAAGGTTTATTCTGCTCCCGTCTTTTACTTTGTTAAGAATTTTATTTTAGAACTAAAAGAGAAAAAATTACCTGAAAAAAGATATGTCAAAGCTGCTCTTTAAGCTCTTAAATAAAAGTCAAGCTGAGATATTAGAGATACTGAAGAATTTTTCAAGGCATGGAGTTTTAGGTGGTGAGACGGCTCTTATGGTTCAGATTGCTCACCGTAAATCCTATGATTTGGATATATTTTTGCCAAAATTAATTTCCAAAAAATTCCTTCACAGAGTAAAACAGCATTTTGAAAAAATCGAAATTATAACAGATACGGGGAATGAATTCAGTTTTATTTCTCTTCCTCAAGAAGTAAAAGTAAGCTTTCTCTACTATCCCTTTCCTCATCTTTATAAAACAATTCCTACTCCTTATTTAAGCTTTTTCAGTTGGCGAGATATAGCTTTGGATAAAGCTTACGCTATAGGGAGGAGGGGCGAGTGGCGAGATTATGTTGATCTTTACTTTGTGATAAAAAATAATTTTTCTTTTAAAAATATTATCAAAGGAGCTCAAAAGAAGTTTGGCGACTCTTTTTCCGAAAAGTTATTTTTATCCCAGCTTACATACTTTGAGATTTAAAAGATTTTACAGTAGATTTTATTGGAAAGGAGTTCTCTCAAAAAGAGATTAAAAATTTTTTGGAGATGGAGGTGGAGAAATACAAGAAAGAAATATTAAAATAATTTCAAAAAACCCATCACTGGAAAATTTTTATTTAAATACTTCCTCAAAGCTTGACAAACATAAAAAATAATAATGAAGCAAATATGAGAAGAATATCCTTACTGATAACTTCAATATTTTTGCTCTCTCTAGGGATAGGAATTTTAGCTCAAGAAACCGAACTTCCAGATCCTGGACTAACTCCCGATAGTCCTTTTTATTTCTTGGATACCCTGGGAGAAAAAATAGGAATGTTTTTTACTTTCGGTGCTGAAAACAAAGCAGAGAAAGCGTTAAAAATTGCTGAGGAGAAATTAGCTGAAACAAAAGTAATGGCAGAAAGGAACAAAGCTCAAGCTATAGAAAAAGCTAATCAGAAGTATCAAGAATTTTTGAGTTTAGCTAATCAAAAAGCCAAAGAAGCTAAAGAGAAAGGGAAAGATGTAGAAGAGTTAGCAGTTTTAATTACCGAAAAAACTCTAAAACATCAAGAAGTATTGATAGAAGTATTTGAGAAAGTTTCTGAAGAAGCGAAAACTGCAATTGAGAAAGCAATTGAAGTTTCTAGAAAAGGATTCGAGGAAGCCCTTAAGACCGTTTCTGGGGTAAAGAAAGAAGAATTACAAAAGAAAGGAGAAGAAATAAAGATTAAGGCTGAAGAGAAAATTGAGGAGGAGATTTCTTGCAAAGATAGTCTTGATTGCCCTTCCCAAATGAAATGCGAAAACTCTGTTTGTATAGATGTAGGATGTATAGAAGAAGGCCATAGAACGCCGATAGTAGCAGTTAGTCCTGAAGGTATTGAGAGTCTAGAACATATGGCAACTGAATGTTGTGAAGGTCTAAAAGCAATACACGCCCCAGACGAGTTTGATGAAAATTGTAGTTTAAAACCTATTGTTGTAGGGGTTATAGGAAGACCTCAACAAGTATGTTCTAAATGTGGTAATGGGATTTGTGAAGGATGGGAAACAAAATGTAACTGCCCTGAAGATTGTAAAGCGGTAGAGTGCTTCAAAGAAGGAGAAACTTATATGCCCGGAGAAGATAGGCAATGCTGTGCTGGTTTAAAAGCAATGACTATAACTTACGGTGATGGAATAATCTGTACTTTGCCAATGGGTTATGTTTGCACAGCTTTTTGTGGTGATGGAAAGTGTGAAGGTGAATATGAAAATGCCTGTAGTTGTTCAGAAGATTGTTTTCTACTGGAGACCCCTGTTTTAACAGATCCAGGAATTTCAGTTAATAAACATGAAGCTTTTACTTTGAATTGGACAAGTGTTAAGGGGGCAAAGAGGTATTGGCTTCAAAGAGACACCAGTACAAGTTTTTCTATTCCTCCTTGGTATTCTGAAGTAAATAGTGCTACAGATAATCCGGGAATAGGAACTTCTTATCCCGAAGTCTCAACGACTTATTATTATCGAGTAAAAGCCTGTGATGATCAAAGGTGTAGTACTTGGAGTAATGTAGTGGATATGCGGGTTATTGTTCCCGCATCAATTACTATTATTTCTCCTAATGGAGGCGAAAGGTGGTACGTGGAAAATACTTATACTATCTATTGGGAGCAAACTGGTTTAACTAAAGTAAACATCAATCTTTTAAGCCAGAAGATGGGGGCTCTTTCAGATACTTATAAAGTAACTAGTATAGCCATTGATGTTGATGCAACAAAAAGTTCCTATTTATGGAATATTCCTGCAGAAATACCCATTTCTTCTATTTCGGATTCTCCCTATCTTTTTGATTATCCCTGTCATAAAATAGAGGTTGTTGATTCTCGTTATGGTCGAGATAGTGTGGTAACAAAGGTATTTTCTGATCAAAGCGACGATTGTTTCAGCATTGTTTCGGCAACCACCAATCCTCGTGTTACCGTCTTTTCTCCCAATGGAGGGGAGGTATGGAAAATCGGCAAGACCTATACGATTCAGTGGAGTTCATCCAATTTCCCGGTGGGAAACAATATAGATATTGAATTAATCGGTGTAGATGGAGCCGGGAATAGTGTTCGTAAAACATTATTCTCTTCCTTGCCACATGACTCCACCGGTGTTAATTGGCTTGTTCCAGCGGATAGCAAAGGAAAATATCGAATAAGGGTTATAAGTTACGCTTTTGTATGCGGAGGTAATCAATCTACTTGCTTAGATGACAGCGACGCGTCGTTTAGTATTGTGATAACAACCACTCCTTGACGATAAAATAATCTATCTAATCATGAGAAAAGCAATATTACCAGTAATTATTTTGTTATTTTTACTTGGAGTAATAAGTTTTGCTCAAGAAACTGAACTTCCAGATCCTGGACTAACTCCCGATAGTCCTTTTTATTTCTTAGATACTTTAGCCGAGAAAATAAGCCTTTTCTTTACTTTTGATATTGTGAAAAAAGCTGAAAAGGCTTTTCAATTTGCTGGAGAGAAATTAGCTGAACTAGAGGTAATGGTCAAAGCAAATAAAATTGACTCATTAAAGAAAGCTGGTCAGAAATATCAAGAGTTTTTAGATTTGGCTAATCAAAAAACTAAAGAAGCCAAAGAAAAAGGAAGGAATGTAGAAGAATTAGCAGTTTTAATTACCGAAAAAACTCTAAAACATCAAGAAGTATTGATAGAAGTATTTGAGAAAGTTCCAGAAGAAGCAAAAGCTGCAATTGAGAAAGCAATTGAAGTTTCAAGAAAAGGTTCAGAAGAAGCGGTCAAAGCAGTAACCGGAGTAAAAAAAGAAGAATTACTGCAAAAAATAGAGGAAGTAAAAACAGAGGTAGAGGAAAGAATAAAGCTTAGGCAAATACTTGATGAAACCGCTGATTGGGAAACTTATAGGAACGAGGAGTATAGATACGAGATAAAATATCCTGAGGACTGGGAATCAAAAGAACGCGGCTTGGCGTCAGCCTTGGGACACCGAGATGTTATCTGGATACAAAGCGATAAAGATTCATTCAGTGTGGATGTTTGGGATTTTTCAGTTTATTCCTATAATCAACTTACGGAACCACCGCCGGGAGGAATTGACCCAGATACCATTGAGAAAAAGGAGACCACTATCAATGGTCAGCCGGCGACAGAACTTTCTTATGTGGCAGTAGGGGACGGTGGTTCAGGAGCTTGGAGGGTGAAGGAAATTTTTGTTCAGAAAAATCAACTATTATATATTATAAAAAGCTGCGATTCTAAAAAGTGCGATAAAATTCTTTCCACTTTTAAATTTATTGAATTAGAAGAAAGCGAGGAAGAAGTTCTAAAAGAAGAGGTAGCGGCTGCACCAAATACTCCAATGATGTTAGATATTGATGTTTCTACAACTGCAGGTTCTCCTTACACAATTAGTTGGAGAGCTGTTGAAGAAGCAACAAATTATATCCTCGAAAGAGATACTAATTCATCATTTTCTAATCCTATTATTGTTTCTTCCAGAATATTAAATAGTTTCTCGGGAACCCTCTCGCCATCAGTTTCAACCAGATATTATTTTAGAGTAAAAGCCTGTAATAAGTATGGATGTAGTTCCTGGAGTAAGACAACTGAATTATGGGTGGAAGCACCAATTACTGTTACCTTTCCTAGTGGCGGAGAATCAATAAATCAAGAAAGTTGTAAGATTCAGTGGGATAGTAAGAATGTAGAATTGATGGATATTTTTCTGCTTACCTATGACGAAAATAAAAACCAGCTTATATGTTATCGTAATCCTATTAGAACAGGATTTACTCCTCTTTCAGAAGTGCCTATTGCGATATTTAAAAAGGCAGCTAGAGCTGAAGACGGATATTATTTAGCGTCTTTTAAGCAGGAATTAGAAGAAAACTGTTCTTTTGTAATACCTCCTTCATATTATAAAATTAAGCTTCGAGATGGGTTTAATAATAAGATAGCCGATACAAGTGATGGATATTTTACAATTTCGCCTGCGCCTAATTTTAAAATTATTTCAGTTAATAATGAAGTTCAATTGAGAGGAGGGGTTAATCCATTAAATTGGGAAAATCATACATTTACTATAGGGAATGATATTATTTTAACTGATAGTTCTACAAAGTTTTATCTTGAGGGAAAAGAAACTACTTTTGAGGAATTAAAACAACTTTACGATGAAATGGGAAAAAATAAATATTGTCCATTTGGTTCCTGCCTATTTAATTCGTTAAATGGAAATATCAAAGCAATATCTTCGCAGG